>Ga0193696_1000112_pt1 | contig 35508 bp, 32 predicted proteins | sample L3m1metaG_FD_145074 | JGI IMG/M metagenome (GOLD analysis project Ga0193696, IMG submission 145074) | Soil microbial communities from a riparian zone of the East river system, Colorado, United States - L3m1 | ecosystem: Environmental > Terrestrial > Soil > Riparian zone | place: USA: East River... | reverse complement strand
AACTTAACCCCCTTGCGATAGAATCGCTCGCCCGGCCTCTCTGGCCTTCCGCATCACTTCAGAAGGAGTTTCTCCCATGCCCGTTTCCTCAATCACGGACCGCCGGATTCACGTCCAGCCGAGCGAAGTGCACAACGTCCTCGGCCGACACATGCTCGCCGACGGTTACGACCTCGTCATGGACCTCAAGAAGTCCAAAGGCTCCTGGGTTTTCGACTCCCGTCGCGGACGCAACGTCCTCGACTTCTTCACCAACTTCGCCTCGGTTCCGGTCGGCTACAACCATCCCAAGATGGATACCCCCGAGTTCCGCGAGCGGCTCGCCGACGTGGCGATGAACAAGCCCGCGAACTCCGACATCTACACGACCTACATGGCCGAGTTCGTCGAAACGTTCGCGCGCGTCGCCGTCCCGCCGACGCTGAACAAGCACATGTTCTTCATCGAAGGCGGCTCCCTCGGCATCGAGAACGCGATCAAGACCGCGTTCGACTGGAAGATCCGCAAGAACCTGAAAAAGGGAGCCGGCGAGAAGGGGACGCAGATCATGCATCTGCGCGAATGCTTCCACGGACGGAGCGGCTACACCCTTTCGCTGACCAACACCGCTGATCCGCGCAAGACGCAGTACTTCCCGAAGTTCGACTGGCCGCGCATCGACAACCCGAAGATCCACTTCCCCGCCACCGATGAATCGCTCGCCGACGCCGCGCGCCGCGAAGAGGCCGCCCTCGCGCAGGCGAAGCAGTTCCTCGCCGAGCGCAAGGACGACGTCGCCGCATTCATCATGGAGCCGATCCAGGGCGAGGGAGGCGACAACCACTTCCGTCCCGAGTTCTTCCGCGCCATCCGCCAGCTGTGCGACGAGAACGACATGCTGCTGATCTTCGACGAGGTGCAGTCGGGCGTCGGCATCACCGGCAAGATGTGGTCGTTCGAGCACTACGGCGTCGAGCCCGACCTCTTCTGCTTCGGCAAGAAGACGCAGGTCTGCGGCTTCGCCTCGAACGAGCGGATCTTCGACATCGGCGAGAACGTCTTCACCATCTCCTCGCGCATCAACTCGACGTGGGGCGGCAATCTCGTCGACATGGTCCGCTCGCAGCGCTACTTCGAGATCATCGACGAAGAGAAGCTGGTCGATAACGCGGCGAAAGTCGGCGCGTACTTCATCGGCGAGCTCGATCGCTTCGCGCACGATTTCCCGGGCCTCGTGTCGAACGTGCGCGGACGCGGCCTCATGGCGGCGTTCGATCTCCCGAGCGGCGAAGTCCGCGACAACGCGCTGAAGGCCTTCATGGCCGCCGACGTGATGGTGCTCTCCTCCGGCCATCAGTCCGCACGCTTCCGTCCGCCTCTGAATCTCTCGATGGACGAGGCAGGCGAAGGAATCCGGCGCATGGAGAAGGCGCTCAAGACATTGGCGTAATTGCAACCTCCCCCGCGCTTGTCCCGTACAAGCGCGGGGATGCTCACCCTCTCCGGTCTCACCAAAACCTACTCCAACGGCGTCCGCGCCCTGAACGGCGTCGACCTCACGATCGAGCGCGGACTCTTCGGCCTCCTCGGGCCGAACGGCGCCGGCAAGTCGACGCTGATGCGGACCATCGCCGCGCTGCAAGAGCCGGACGAAGGCACGATCGCACTCGACGGCCTCGACGTCCGCGCCAACCCGCAGGAGCTGCGCAAGCGCCTCGGCTATCTCCCGCAGGACTTCGGCGTCTATCCCGGCGTCTCCGCGATCGCATTGCTCGATCACATCGCGGTGCTCAAGGGCATCTCCGATCGCCGGGCGCGCCGCGATGAAGTGAACGAGCTGCTCGAGCTGACCAATCTCCACGACGTCAGGCACAAAGCGGTGAGCACGTACTCCGGCGGCATGCGCCAGCGCTTCGGCATCGCGCAGGCGCTCCTCGGCAAGCCGTCGCTGATCATCGTCGACGAGCCGACGGCGGGACTCGACCCCGAGGAGAGGAATCGGTTTCACAACCTGCTGAGCGAGATCGGGGAGAACGCCGTGGTGCTGCTCTCGACGCACATCGTCGAGGACGTCAGCGATCTCTGCCCGCGCATGGCGATCCTCGCGGGCGGGCGCGTGGTGCGCGAGGGCGTGCCGGCGGAGCTGATCGATGAACTGAACGGAAAGCTCTGGCGGCGCACTGTGCCGAAGAGCACGGTCGCGGATTACCGCACGAAGTACGACGTCATCGCCACGCGGCTCTTCGCGGGACAGACGCAAATCCGAGTCGTCGCCGACGAATGTCCGGAAAACGGATTCGAGCCGGCGTCGCCTGATCTCGAGGATGTGTACTTCATCGCGTGCTGAGAGATCTCGTCACATTCGAATGGCGCTATCACACGTGCCAGGCCGCATTCTTCGCCGCGGCCGCGCTCTTCCTGGTGATGGGCTACGCCCTGTCGGTCCTCGGCTTCGGCGCCGATAACGTCCCGATCAACTCTCCCTACCTGGTGATGGAGTCGTTCGGATTCCTGTCGCTCTTCGCGCTCTTTGCCGCGGCGATCTTTGCGGCGAATGCGGTGCTGCGCGATGACGACTCGCGCATGCGCGACATCGTCGACTCGACGCCCGTGCCGCGCCTGCAGTTCGTCTTCGCCCGATTCGCCGGCGCGATGCTCGCGACGGTCACCGCGGCGTCGTTCTCGATCATCGGCGCGATCGGCGCGCTCTTCTCGCCCTGGATCGATCCGGCGCGCGTCGCACCGTTCGACCTGCGCCCTTACCTCTGGGCGTTCGCGACGATCACCATCCCGAACATCCTCTTCACCGTTGCGCTGATCTTCGCCGTGGCCATGCTGACGCGGAACGCGCTCGCGACGTACGCGGCATCGGTCGTCGTCTACGTCCTCTACTTCGTCTGCTCCGCGCTGACCAACTCGCCGGTGATGGCGCAGTCGACCGCCGCGGGCACCAGCGGACCGCTCCCCGCGCTCCTCGATCCGTTCGGCCTCGCCGCGTTCTTCGACGTCACGCGACACTGGACCGCCGCGGTGAAGAGCACGCGCTTCGTGCCGATGAGCGGAACGCTGCTGGTCAATCGGCTGCTGCTCATTGGCGGAACACTCGTACTGTGGCGGATCGCCTTGATCCGTCGAGGGGAGCGGACGTCTCGTCCGCTCAAGAAATTGAAGAGCGGACGAGACGTTCGCTCCCCTCTTTTCTTCAACTTCAACACGCCGTTTCTGGCGCGCGTGGCCATGGAGCTGCGCGCGTTCTTCACGAAACCGGTTCTCCTGCTCTACGTGCTCTGGGTCGCGCTCGCCGCAACCGAGCTGCGGTCCGACGTGCTCGACGGCGAATACGTCACCACGCTCTATCCGGCGACCGGCCTCATCCTCGCGGCGCTGCAGCAACCGATCTTCATCGTCGGCATCCTGCTCATCATCTATTACGGCGCGGAGATGTTCTGGCGCGAACAGCGCACGCGGATGGCCTCGATCGTCGACACGACGCCGGTGAACGGCGGGACGATGATCGCGGCGAAGTGGACGGCGATGGTCATCCTCATCGCCTCGCTGATCATCTGCGGCATCGGCATCGGTATCGCGATGCAGCTGTCGCACGGCTACACCGACATCCATCCGCTGCTCTACCTGTCGCTCTTCTACATCGCCGGCCTGCCGCTCGCGCTCTACGCCGCGGTGGCACTGCTGATCCATGCGGCGAGTCCGAACAAGTATGTCGGGATGCTGCTGATGGTGGCGTTCCTGGTGCTCGTGCGCCGCGCCGACGACCCGCTGCTGCGCTTCGCCTCGGGTCCATCGCTGCGCTACAGCGACATGGTCGGCTTCGGCGACGCGCTGCCGGCGTTCGGCAAGTTCATGCTGCACTGGAGCGTCCTCGCGCTGCTGTTCGTGGCGCTCGCCGCGTCGATGTGGCGGCGCGTCTCCGCGCCGCTTCGCGAGCGCTTCACCCGCCCGAACCGGCTGGCGATCGCCTGCGCGGTGATCGCCCTCGTGACCGGCACGTGGCTCTTCGCGACGACCGATCGCGAATCCGACAGCGACCAGAACGACTGGCGCGCGGCGTACGAGCGGAAGTACAAGGCGACGGAGTGGATGCCGCAGCCGTCGATCCGCGCGATCGACGCGAACGTCAATTTCGGCAAGGGAGTGCGCGTCGATGCGCGCTACGCGATCGTCAACGAAACCGCGCGTCCCATCGACCGCGTCTTCGTCACGGTGCGTCGCGACGTGAAGTTGCGCCGGCTCGCGCTGCGAGGCGCACGTCGCGTCGACGCCGACGAGCACTTCAGCGTTTTCGAATGCGATCTCACGCCGCCGCTCGCGCCGGGAGCCAAAACGTCGCTCGACGTCGGCTTCTACGTCGACCGCGACGACGATTCGCTTCTCCTGAGCTTCACCTCCTTTCCGTCGCTCGGGTACCGCCGCACGTACGAGCTCTCCGCCGCGGGCGAGCGCCGCAAGCACGGACTGCCGGCGACGAACGCGGCCGATGGTGGCGACTTCGATGCGTCCGAGGCGCCCGATGCGATCACGTTTCGTGCGGTCGTCTCCGCGCCGATCGGCCTGACCGCGGTCGCGCCGGGCGAGTTGAAGGAGAGCTGGACGCGCGACGGCAGGAGCTACTTCCGCTACCACGCCGGCGCGCCGATCCGGAACCGCTTCGGCTTCGCCGCCGCGCGCTACGAAGTTGCCAAGCGGCAGCACGGCAACATCGCGATCGAGGTCTACTACCACCGCGCGCATGCCGTGAACGTCGCGCACATGCTCGACGTCGCCGAGGCATCGCTCGACGTCATGCAGGCAACGTTCGGGCCGTATCCGCTCGAGCAGTTGCGCATCGTCGAGGTGACGTCGAATGCACCGTTCGCCGGTTACGCGTTCCCCGGCATGATCCTGCTGCGCGAGGACCGCGCATTCCTCACCGACATGCGCGATCCCGATCGCTTCGATCTGATCGCCCGCCGCGTGGCGCACGAGGTCGCGCACCAGTGGTTCGGCTATCGCATCGCCGCGGCGGAAGCGCCGGGCGGACTCGTCATCACCGAGTCGCTGGCGAAATACGGCGAGCTGCTCGTGCTGGAGAAACTGCACGGACGCGAGCAGGTCACCCGGCAGCTTGCGATGGAGCTCGAGTCCTATCTCTCCGGCCGCGCGCGAGACCATCGGCGAGGTGCCGCTCGACCTCGTCGAACGTCAGCCGTACCTCTACTACAGCAAGGGCGCGATCGTGTTGTGGGCGATCCGCGACCTGCTCGGCGCCGACGCAATGGCGAGCGCGATCCATGCGATCGCAACCGAACCGCGTCCCGCCGGCATCAACCTCGCGCGTCATCTCGCTCACCCGCTCGTCAACGAATGGATGAACGACATCACGCTCTACGACCTGCGCATCGACGACGCGCGTTCGAAGCTCCGCGCCGATGGGCGCTGGGACGTGACGCTACGCGTGAACGCGGCGAAGGTGCGCGCCGATGCTCGTGGCAACGAAACGCCGATCGCGATGCGCGAGACGATCGAGATCGACGTCGACGATCACGCGGAGCGGCGCGAGCTGCACGACGGCGTGAACGAGCTCTCGTTCGTGGTGGAGAAGCGTCCCGCGATCGCGACGGTCGATCCGTGGATCACGCGGATTGATCGGAATCCGCGCGATAACTCGAAACCGGTGCAAACGCAGTAGCCGGCGACCAGTTCGTGTGCGGCTTCTTGTTCAGCACGAGGTAGTGCCACACCAGCTCGCCGTAGCCATGCGGCGTCACACCGCGCTTTTCGTAGAACGGCATCAGCAGCCGCTGCAGGCGCGGCAGGTTGTAGAACGGCACGCCGGGGAAGTAGTGATGCTCGAGGTGGTAGTTCGATGCGAGGTAGACGACGTCCCAGAACCACGAACCTTTGATCAGCGTCGACCACTTCGCCGGATCGGCCGGATCGATGTCGTAGTGCTGCCCGAGGCGGTTGAGCGCGAACGCGATCGGGAAGACGAGGAAGACCGGGACGACGTAGAGCTTGAACGCGATCGGCCAGCCGAAGAAAAACGCGATCGCGAACAGCACGCCGAGCTGGAACGCGATCGTCGCCAGGCGCTCGCGCGCGATCCGCTTGCGAAGCTCCGGCTCGTACGACGCCGTCTCGCGCGCCGCGGCGCGGAAGTAGATGGCGAAGAGCGCCGGGGTGAAGTAGAGCGCCTTCAGCCACCGCGCGTTGCGCTTCGGCGAGAGGTAATGCCGCTTCGGATCCTCGGTATCCGATCCGAGGCCGGCGTGATGATCGAGATGCCATCGGGTGAACTGCGACGCGGAGATGCCGCTCGGGATCGCGTAGAGCAGGCCGAGGATGCGATATGCGCGATCGCTCGATTCGGCGAGCACCGCGCGATGCACGACCTCGTGCAGCAGCACGGTGAAATCGAACACGGCGAAGCCGGCGATGAACGCGAACGGCAGCCAGAAATACCACTGCTGGAGGTGGTAGATCGCGATCGCCGAGCCAATCAGCGCCGCGACGTTGCCGATCGCGATCAACGCGTGCAGCAGCGGCCGCTTGCGATGCAGCTCGCGCAGCTCATCCGTCGGAACCTCGGCGGCGAGGTCGCGCTTGAGCTCGATTGCATGTTCGGGGTAGTAAGCCATTGAGCTGTTGAGCTATTAAGTTGTTGAGATCTTCGACAGCTTAATGGCTAAACAGCTCTTTACGGTCGGACACTCCACCCGCGACCTCGCCGACTTCATCGCCCTGCTCCGCGAGAACGGAATCGAGCGCCTGGCGGACATCCGCCGCTATCCCGGCTCGCGCCGCTATCCGCATTTCTCGCGCGAAGCGCTGCGGCTTTCGCTGCCGGCCGAAGGGATCGAGTACCTCCACATGCCCGAGCTCGGAGGCCGCCGCAAGCCGCTCCCCGACTCCCCCAATACCGCGTGGCGCAACGAGCAGTTCCGCGCCTACGCCGATCACATGGCCACCGCCGAGTTCCGCGAGGCGATCGACAAATTGCTCGCATCGCCGAAGCCGACCGCGTACATGTGCGCCGAGGCCGTGCCGTGGCGCTGCCATCGCAACCTGGTGTCGGACGAGCTCACGCGGCGCGGCATCGAAGTGATTCACATCCTCGGGCCGGGACAAACGCAGCGGCATGAAATGAATGCGCACGCGGTGATCGAGGACGCGCATCTCATCTACCCGCTATAATCGCCGCCACCAGGGTATCGATCCAATATGTCCATAGCCGAGGCTTCCAGCGTCTCAGGAGAGCGGGATCTGGTTCTCGCTGTCGATGACAACGACCAGAATCTGCAGTTGCTCGAAGAGTACCTGTGGGGCTGGGGGTATGACGTCGTCGTCGCGCGCGACGGCCGCGAGGCGGTCCAGCTCTACCCGAAGCACAACCCTTCCATCATCGTTCTCGACGTGATGATGCCGGTGATGGACGGCTACGAGGCGTGCACGCTGATCAAAGGCTCGCCCGGCGGCCGCACCATTCCCATCCTCATGCTCACCGCGCTCACCGGCACGGACGACAAGATCCGGGCCCTCGACTGCGGCGCGGACGATTTCCTCAACAAGCCGATCAATCGCGAGGAGCTGCGCACGCGCATCCGCTCGCTGATCAAGATCCGCAACCTGCGCAAAGAGCTCGACTCCAGCGAGAACATCATCATGACGCTCACCAGCGCGCTGGAGAACAAAGACCCGCGCACCGGCGGCCACGTGCACCGCGTGGCGTCGTACGCCGCGCGTCTGGCCGACAAGCTGGGGATGTCGCCCGACGAGCGCGAGACGATCATCAAGGGCGCGATGCTCCACGACCTCGGCAAGATCGGCGTCCCCGATCACCTCCTCGCCAAGCGCGAGCTGGACGAGGAAGAGCAGGCGGTCGTGCGGCAGCACACGCTGATGGGCGCGTCGATCCTCGAGCCGATGCGGACGTTCCGCTCGTTCCTGCCGATCGTCCGCTGGCATCACGAGCGCTTCGACGGCCAGGGCTATCCCGACGGCATCTCCGGCGAGTCGATTCCGCTGGAGGCGCAGGTCGTCGGCATCGCCAATCGCTTCGACACCATCCATCACGAGCACGGCACGACGGAGCACGAGGCGCTCGCGCAGCTCAACACCGAGGCCGGGGAAGGGGCGTTCGATCCGGAGCTGGTGAAGCTGTTCATCGCCGCGCTCGAGGAAGAGATGCCGCGCGCCTCGACCACGCGCCACATGCGCGCGCGTAACGCCGCGCAGCCGCACGTGCTTTGCGTCGACGACAACCGTCTCAATCGCGACCTGATGACCGCCACGCTCAACGAGGCCGGCTTCGACGTCACCACGGCGGAGAACGGGTCACTGGCGATGGATCTGCTGGAGAAAAAGCCGATCGACGTCGTGCTGCTCGACCTGGTGATGCCGGTGCAGGACGGCGCGGCAACGCTGCAGATGCTGCGCGCCGATCCGCGCTGGGAGTTCCTCCCGGTGATCGTGCTGACGTCGCACCGCAACAACCAGATGCGCCAGGACGCGATCGTCGCCGGCGCCGACGACTTCATCAACTATCCGCTGAATCGCCTCGAGCTGCTGACGCGCATCAAGTCGCTGCTGCGGATCAAGGACTATCACTCCGACCTCGAGCAGACGCAGAACGTGATCTGCGCGCTGGCTCTCGCGCTCGAGGCGAAGGACCGCTACACGCGCGGCCACTCGCAGCGCGTCGGCGATCTGGCGCGCACCTTCGCCCTGCACCTCGGATTGCCGGTGGAGAACGCGGACCGCATCCGCATCGCCGGACTGCTGCACGACATCGGCAAGATCGCCGTTCCCGAGGCGCTGCTGAATAAGCAGGGTCCGCTGACGCGCGAAGAGTTCATGCGCGTCATCGATCATCCGGTCATCGGCGAGGAGATGGTCCGCCCGCTGATGACCCTCACGCAGGTGCTCGGCCTCATCCGTCATCATCACGAGCGCTACGACGGCCGCGGCTATCCCGACGGCCTGCGCGGCGACGCGATTCCGTACGAGGTGCGCCTGCTGTCGATCGTCGACGCCTACGACGCCCTCACCTCGCATCGCTCCTACCGCCCCGCGCCGCTGAGTCACGACGCGGCGATCGCCACCCTGCGCCGCGAAGCCTCCGGCGGCAAGTGGGACCCGGAGATGGTCGATGCGTTCGCCACCATGCTCGGCGAGGCCGGTCCCGACTGGGAAGCGATCACGCAGCCGGTGCCGATGTTGAACATTTCGTAGTTTCGCAGTTCATCCCGAGCGCAGCGAGGGATCAATGGCGGCACCGCGACGTCCTGTGCCATGATCCCGGCTCGCGGCGACTGCATCGCGGTGCCGCCGCTGATGCCTCGACCTCGCTCGGCATAAACTCAACAATGCTCGTCCTCCACGACCCTCTCAAACAAACCGACCTCCCGCGCGGATGCGTCGCCACGATCGGCAACTTCGACGGGATGCACGTCGGTCATCAGGCCATCATCCGCGGGGTCATCGAGCGCGCGCGTGAGGTGGGCAGGCCGTCGGCGGTCATCACCTTTCATCCCCATCCGCTGACCATCGTCGCGCCCGACCGCGTGCCGAAACAGATCCTCACCATCGCGCAGAAAGAAGAGCTGATGCGCGAGATCGGCGTCGATGCGCTGCTGATCGTGCCGTTCACGCACGAGTTCTCGCGCCTGACCGCCGACCGCTTCATCGAAGAGTTCCTGGTCCACGCGCTGCAGGTGACCGAGGTGCGCATCGGCCGCGACTTCTGTTTCGGCGCGGGGCGCGAAGGCAACCTGGCGAAGCTCGCGGCCGCGGGCGAGCGCTTCGGCTTCGCGGTCCACGGCATCGACGACGTGAGGGTCCGCGGGATGCGAGTCTCGAGCTCGATCGTGCGCGACGCGATCTCCAAGGGCTGCATGCGCAGCGTGACGATGGCCCTCGGGCGCACTTACTTCATCGACGGCCGTGTCGCCACCGGCCGCAAGCTCGGACGGAAGATCGGCTTCCCGACCGTGAACGTCGATCCGCAGAACGATCTCTATCCCGGCTCCGGCGTCTACGTCACCACGTCGCGCTTCGAGAGCTTCGACGACCGCTGCTTCGAGAGCGTCACGAACATCGGCGTGCGTCCCACGCTGTACGAGAACTACGCCGTGACCATCGAGAGCCACATCTTCGACTTCGACTCGAACGTCTACGGCGACACGGTCCGCCTCTACTTCCACGAGCTGTTGCGGCGCGAGCAGCAGTTCCGTTCGGCGCTCGAGCTGACGAATCAGATCCGGATGGACATCGAGCGGTCGCGCCGCTACTTCCTCCGGCGTCCGATCGACCGTACATGACCGCGCAAGTCCTCACCCTGATTCTCATCGCGACCCTGTTCGCCGCCGTGGCCGCCGTGCGCTTCTTCCGCACGCTCGATGCGATCTTCTGGCGCGATGCGGCCACGCCGGTAATCGCGGGACTGATCGCCGGCGCACTGTTCTTCTTCACCACCGATCACTTCGCCCTCATCGGCATCGTGCTGACGCTCGCCGCGCTTTACGTCCGCCTCACCGGACGCGAGAGCGAGCCGGGCGACGGCATGCTCCTCGGTGCGCTGACCGGGGCCTCGGCCGCGCTGTTCAATCTCGACCGCTTCAGCGAGTGCGTCCTCGCCGGCGCGATCGCGGGCTACGGCGTCACGTATGCCGCGTTTTACGTGCGGCAGCGCGGAAAGCAGATCGCCATCGACAGCATCACGGCCATCGCCGCGATCGGGGGCGCCTTGCTTCCGCGCGTCGTGATCGTGCCGAACGTCGACGTCGTCGTCACGATCGCCATCCCGCTCCTCGGCATCGTCGCACTGCTGAAGCAATGGCGCGACGTCACGGGCGAGCTGATGGAGGAAGCGAACCACGGCTTCATCGACGTGAGCGACGTGCGCGTCGTCTCGCACCCCTTCCGCCGCCTCGGCGCTGCCGGCTGGGCCGATCCGCGCGCGCGGCGCGAGTTCGTCCGCATCGCCAACATGATCGCCCTGCGCAAGCGGCAGCAGCGCGATCGTCCCGAGGACGAAGTGCGGCTGTATCAGGTCGAGATCATCAAGCTGCGGATGCAGATGCAGGAGATGGCGAGCATCGATCAGGAAGTTCGCGCCCACGCGGAAATTCCGTGAGCTCGCCACAGACTCGCCACAATCGGGCGCTATCTCTTGCAGCATGTGGCTGGCAAAGACGGCAATCGCAATCGCGACGACACTCGGCGTCCTGCAGGGAATCCCGGTCGACGATGAACAGACCGCCGTCCCGCCCGACGCGAATCTTTTGATGACCAACGCGAAGCACGACGTGCGCGATCTCGCCCAGATCGTGCTGAAGCCGCAACCGGGAAACGGCCCGGTAATCGCGCCGGCAGTGCGGAACGCGATGGTCGCCGCGCTGGAAGCGGAAGGAATCGCGATCGGCGCCGAATCGACGGCGGAGCAGTACGGCAATGTCGTCTCGATCGACGTCGTCGCGCCGCAAGGGCACAGCAACCTACTCGCGGTCGTCGTCGAGCTCTCGATCCCGTGCGGAAGCGACTCCGCGCTCTTCCTCTTTCGGCACGACGGCCAATGGCGCCTCGTCTACGAGCGCGAGGAAGACGACTACGAATCGATCTCCGGTGCCCTCGGCACGTTCGGCTGGAAAGTCTCGCCACCCGACGAGCAGGGACGATTCCTGGTCGTGACGAGCAGCATCACGCCCTGGTGCATCTCGGCCTGGCATCAGCTCCGGTATCAGGTCGATCGCGTCGAGCCGGGGCACGCCGAAGCGATTCCGATCGACAGCGGCAATTTCACGAGCTACGAATGGGACGTCGAGCTCGAGGCCACCGCGGACTCGTATTCGATTCACTTCAACGGCTCGTCGCTCGATCCCGCGATCCTCATCCGCTCGTACCGGCTCCATTACGTCGTCGACGGCGACCGGCCGGTGCGCGTCGATCCGGTCGCCGACTCCCCTCGCGACTTCGTCGAAGAATGGCTCGCGATGTCGGGAGAAACCGCGGCACGCTGGGGTGCGGTCGATCCGGAGACGCTCGCCGAACAGCACGGCGGCCTCAGCGAGTTCGGTCCGACCGGGCGCTGCTCTGAAAACGTCTGGCAGGTGCGCCTCGATCAATACAGCGAGGACAACTTCGAGGAGTTCGAGTCGACGTACTTCATCGTCTCGCAGTCGGACGGCGCGTATCGCCTGCGCGAAATCGCTTACGAGCCCCGAGGCGATTGTCCGGCGTCAGATACAATTGCCGGAAGCGAATGACGACGACCGCACTGCGCCGAATCACCATCTTCATCCTCCTCACACTCGTCGCCGCCACCCACCTCCTCGCCCAGGGGAAGAACATGGGGCAGGCGGGGCAGTACTACAAGCAGAACACGAAGTTCAAATTCGTCCCCGGCCCGAAAGAAAAGGGGGGCGAAGTGCGCTGGACGGTCGCTCCGCAGGGGCGCGTGGAAGTCGAGAAAGACGAATACGCGCTGCTCGAAAACGACGTCCACGTCTTCTACCAGGACATCAAGCTGACCGCCGACAAGGTCACGATCAACCTGAAGACGAAGGACGTCGTGGCCGAGGGGCATGTCATCGTCGATCAGGGACCGGCGCGCGTGACCGCCGATCACGCGGTCTTCAATCTCGACACGAAGCTCGGCACGTTCTTCAACAGCACCGGCACCTTCGAGTCGCTTTCCTTCGGCGGCGACAAGATCGAGAAGACCGCCGAGAACACCTACCACCTCACCAACGGCATCTTCACCTCGTGCGACCTCGACAAACCGGCATGGTCGTTCCACGTGCGCGATGCGGTCATCACCGTCGACGACTACGCGCACCTGCGCGACCTCACGTTCCGGGCGCACGACGTTCCGATCATCTGGTCGCCGCGCCTGATCTGGCCGACGAAGAAGGACCGCTCGCAGGGCTTCCTCATCCCGCGCGTCTCGTTCGGCGGCGAGTTCGGACCGCGCTTCGAGATCGGCTACTTCATCCCCGTCGGCCAGAGCGTCGACGCCACGATCTACGGCGACGTCAACTCGCGCGGCTACAACGGCATCGGCACCGTGCTCCGCTACCTGCCGTCGCAGAACGTGAAGATCGGCGAGCTCGACGCGTACGCGGTGCACGACGCGGGCGCGAAGCGCGAGCAGTGGCGCTACCAGTTCCGCCACGCGCAGGACAATCTGCCGGGCGGATTCCGCGGCGTCGTCGACGTGCAGGATTACTCCGACCTCGACTTCTTCCGCCGCTGGGCGCGCGACCCGCAGCTGCACACGCTGTCGAACATCTATTCGTCGGCCTACCTCACGCGCAACTGGCCCGGCTACTCGGTCAACTTTCTCACCGACCGCCGCGACATCGTCCTCGGGCATTCCGACCCGAACGATCCGGCGTCGCCGATCCTCAAGCAGCGATTCGAGCAGCTCCCGTCGCTGCAGTTCCGGATGTACCCGCAGCGCGTCCTCGGTACGCCGCTCTACTTCGCGCTCGAGTCGTCCGCCTCGCATCTCGAGACGAGCGGCCTGATCAACGGACCGACGGCGAGCTACTTCCGGAGCGACTTCTTCCCGACGCTCTCGCTGCAACTGCGCACGCCGCCCTGGTTCTCGGTCCGTCCGCAGATCTCCATCCGCGACACCTACTACTCGCAGAGCCTCGATCCGACGACGTCGAACACGAGCGGCATGCCGCAGGAGACGGTCGACGAGTCGGTGAACCGCCGCTACGCGCAGGGACAGGTGGAGGTCGTCGGTCCGTCGTTCAACAAGATCTACAACCGCCACCTCGGCAGCTTCACGCGGCTCAAGCACCTCATCGAGCCGCGCATCCGCTACATCTACACGAGCAACGTGAACGATCAGGACCGCGTGATCCGCTTCGATACCGTCGACTCGCCGTTCCTGCCGATCGTGCGCGATTCGGTCGAGTACTCGCTGACGCAGCGCATCATCGGCAAGGAGCCGGGGCCGAACACCTCGCCGCGCGAGATCCTGTCGTTCTCACTGCGGCAGACCGTATCGCTGTCGAAACCGTTCACCAGCACGACGAGCGGGAGCACCGGATCGTCGGCGGGCGTCGATCTCAATCAGAAGTTCACGCCGCTGGTGGCGAGCCTGCACGTGAATCCGTACCAGTCGATCACGCTCGATGCATCGACGACGTTCGGCAACGTCTCGCACCAGATCGACCAGACCAGCCTCTCGGCGAATCTCGTCGGCACGGGCGAGAACTCCGACAAGTACCTCGCGTTCACCTGGTTCGCCACGTTCAAGCAGCCGATCGGCGACACGGGCGTCCAGAGCAACTCCTCGAGCCAGATCCGCATCAACACGGGGTCATCGCTGCTGCGCGACAAGATCCGCGGCGACATTCAGGTCAACTACGACGCCAAGACCGGCAAATTCCTCGAACAACGTTACCTCCTCGGCGGCACCGCCTCCTGCTATGGCGTGGCCCTGGAGTACCGCCAGTTTCTGGTCTACACCCCATTCGAGAAACGCGACTGGAGCGTGAGCATCGCGATCACGCTGAAGAACGTGGGAACGATCGGTACGCACTAAGAAGTGCTGGAGTGCTCAGTGCTGGGTGCTGCACACACAGCACTGAGCACTGAGCACTTAGCACCTAGCACTGAGACTTAAAAATGCGCCATCAAACAATGAAGGGCCTCATCCTCAGCGGCGGCAAAGGCACGCGCATGCGTCCTCTGACCTACACCTCCGCCAAGCAGCTCATCCCGGTGGCGAACAAGCCGGTGCTCGTTTACGGCATCGAGGCGATCGTCGCGGCGGGGATTCACGACATCGCCATCATCGTCTCGCCGGAGACCGGGAGCGAGATCCGCGAGTGCATCGGCGACGGCTCGCGTTACGGCGCGAACATCAACTACATCGAGCAGGACGCGCCGCGCGGATTGGCGCATGCCGTACTCACCGCCGAGCCGTTCCTCCGTGACTCGCCCTTCGTGATGTACCTCGGCGACAACCTCCTGCAGCACGGCATCACCCCGCTGGTCGAGGAGTACCGCTCCCTCGACTGCAACAGTGAGATCCTCCTGACGCGCGTCCCCAATCCGTCGCAGTTCGGCGTGGCGGAGCTCGACGGCTCGAAGGTCGTGAGGCTGACCGAGAAGCCGCCCGAGCCGAAGTCCGACCTCGCGCTCGTCGGCGTCTACATGTTCGACGAGCGGATCTTCGAGGCGGCGAAGGCGATCAAGCCGTCGAAACGCGGCGAGCTGGAGATCACCGACGCCATCCAGTGGCTCCTCGACAACGGCTACACCGTCCACCCGCACATCGTGAAGGGATGGTGGAAGGACACCGGCAAGATCGAGGACATGCTCGAGGCGAACCGCACGGTGCTCGACACGTTCGAGCGTGATATACGCGGCTCGATCGACGGCGACAGCGCGATCGAGGGGAAGGTCGTGATCGAGCCGGGCGCGCAGATCATCGACTCCGTGGTACGCGGTCCGTCGATCATCGGCGCCGACGCCCGCATCGTCCACGCGTACGTCGGCCCCTACACGTCGATCGGCAACCGTTGCGTCGTGGAGCGCTGCGAGATCGAGAATTCGATCGTCCTGGAGAACTCCAGCCTCAGCCACGTCGACGGCCGCATCGAGGCGAGCCTCATCGGCAAGAACGTGAAGATCGGCCGCACGCACCGCAAGCCGGTGGCCTACCGCTTCATGGTGGGCGACAACAGCGAAGTCGGGATCACGTAGTTTGCATACGCATCCGCGGCTCGCGCGCCGATCGCGCATTCCGCTCGTCATCGCTGTTATCGTCGCTCTCATCATCATGCTCAGCACGATCACCGCCCTGCTCCACAAGCGCCGCGTCGAAGCGGAGGAGCAGCGCATCCGCGAGATGACGGCCGCGGTGACGTCACTGCGCGCGGCGATCAGCGATTTCCGCAAGACGCACGGCCGCTATCCGCGCACGCTGAACGAGCTCGCGTCGATCCCGCGCGATCCGGTCACTAATTCGAAGACGACGTGGCAGACGGAGATCGAGGAGAGCGTCAGCGCCGACGACTTCACCCCGAAGTCGGCCGCGCCGGAGAAGTTCGTGGTCAACGTCCGCAGCGGCGCGAAGGGCCGCGACGCGCACGGGAAGGCGTGGGCGGACTACTGATGCCGAACGTCTACACCTTCAAAGATTTCGAAGGGAGCAGTCATCGCATCCTCATCGACCTGATCGGCCACTATGCCCGCAAAGGGGGCACGCTCATCGACCTCGGCGCGGCAGGCGGTGAGCTCGGCGCGGCGGTGCGCGGCCAGTTCTCGCGCACCATCGGCTTCGAGTACAACGCCGACTGCATCGCCGATCTCCGCGAGCACTTCGACGCCGCCGTGATCAGCGATCTGGAGAAGGTGAAGCATCTCCCCAACGGCGCCGATGCCATCGTCGCCGCCGACGTCATCGAGCACCTCCGCGACGCGCCGAAGTTGCTGCAACTCATCCGCGGCGCACTGGCGACGAACGGCAAGCTGTTCCTCTCCGTCCCCAACATCGCGAACATCACCGTGCGCCTCGGGTTGCTCTTCGGCGTCTTCGAATACCGCGACCGCGGCATCCTCGACAACACGCACCTCCGCTTCTACACGCTGCGCACGATCCGCCGCGAGATCGAGACCGCCGGCTTCCGCGTGCTGGCGACGCGCGGGTCATCCGTGCCGCTGCGCCTGATCATCGGCCGCTTCACGCCGGAGCCGATCCTGCGCGTCGGCGAGATGCTGCTGTCGATCATCACGCGCGTGTGGCGGTCGCTTTTCGCCTACCAGATAATCCTCGTGGCAGAAGCGAAGTAAGCAACAGCAGCAGTCCCGCCCCGCTCACCCACCACCACCCGCGACCGATCCTGCGTTCGAACACCACCGTGTGCTGACCCGCGGGAACGTTCACACCGGCGAAGAGGATGTTGATCGGAACGGCTGTCGCGTCCTTGCCGTCGATCAACACACGCAACTCCGGCGTCAGCTTCTCCGACGACGCCAGGAACCACGGCGACGACGAGCTGACCGCGAGCTCCTGCCGCGATTCGCTGTAACGCATCCGCTCGATCCGCGCATCGGTCGGATGCGCTTCGAGCTTCGCATCGGGTGCGACGACCGCCTCCTGCATGAAATCGAAATCGCTCCTCGCGAGCATCTCATCGTCCGACATCGCGCGCAGTCGCGTTACGGGATGGAATCGCGGCACCTCGGCGACATTACGGAAGAGCCGCCCGTCAGGCAGCTCGCGATCGAAGATCAACGGCGTCGTGACGCGGCCGAAGAAGAACAACCCGTCCGCCGCGCCGAGCATCGTCGCGCGCATCCCGACGACACGCAGGCGCAGCACGATTCGCTCCCCCATCCGCGCGTACGGCGAGACCGGAACGTAGATTTTTCCAAGCGCGTTGCAGTCGTCGGGCGTGAAGTTGCGGCGATAGACGATCGCGTTCCCTTTGAACATCGTCACTTCGAGATGCGGACCGGCGCGCACGATCGGCTCCGCGCCGATCGGCAGCTCCAGCGCGTGGAACGGCTGCGCGTCGATCGTGATCGCACGCTGCGCGATCACGCCCGGCTTGATCGCGAACAGGCCTTTCTCCACCACGCCCGGCTTCGTCGCGCCGAAAATCGACCACTTGATGATGTCGATCGCCTTGTGCTCGATCACGTAGCGCACGCCGAGCATGCTCACCAACGGATCGGAGAAATTGAACGTGCGGCTGTCGAACTGCAGCACGGTCTGGAAGCCGCCCCACGCGCTCGGATCGATCCGCTGCAGGATCTTCCGGTACTTTTCCTCCGAGCTGAAATGACTCCGCGTGTCCTCGAGGCGGAACAGCTCCGTCGAGTTCGGGAACATGTAATTCATCATCGGCGCGATGCGGAATGGCCCCGGCTGCGATTGCAGGAACGCGATCGTCGGCGTGACCGGCACGTTCGCCTCGTCGGGATCGAGGTACGGATAGAAGCGGCCGGCGAAGAGCCCGAGGTCCCAGGCGACGGCGGCGGCGATGAGGAAGGCGATCGCACGGCGGCGCGAGATCAGCGATGCGCCGGCGGCGGCGAGATATCCGGCAGGCAGCGGCAGCACGATCGTGAGGCGTGTCAGCCACGAGTACTTGATGCCGGGCAGATAGCCGACGAACGGCGCGAGGCCGAACATCGCCGCGAGCAGGACGAGCATCGTCGCGAGCCAGAACCATCGCGCTCGCGCACGGCGCGCCAGGAGCCCGATGAGCGCCAGCGCGATGGTCACGACGCCGATGTAGAGCGTCGCCTCGTAGTAGTTGTTGAACGCGCGCAACTGGGGATCGCCGAGCCAGTTCTTCAGCGCGTTGTTGCCGAGGGCGTCGGGGAAGAGGAAGAGTCGGGCGTGCTGCAGCGGGTAGTGAAAGTCGATGCTCACCCGCTCGCGCGTCGGCAGGTAGCCGGTGCGGCGGAGGAGCTGGATGTACGGGACGAGCGACGGCGACGCGATCATCAGCGCGATGACCACCGCGATCGCGCCACGCGTGATGAACTGCGCTGCGACGCGGCGCTCGCGAATCGCGAGAAAGACCATGTATGCGAGCGACACGTACGCGCCGTACGCCATCGCCGCGGGAAAGCCGGCGAGCGCATAAGCGAGCGCGATCACCACCATCCCGGCGATCGAATTCTTCTTCCCGTTGAACCCGCGGCGCACGAGCCAGAGCAGCGCGGGATAGAGCGCCGACGCATTCGTCGACTGCCACAGCCAGCGCACCGTGATGACGCCCGCCGCGGCGACGATCAGCGCGCCGATCGCCGCGCCGCGTTTGCCGAGTCGTTCTTCGCGCAGCCAGAAGTAGGCGAACCAGAACGCGGCGTTCAGCTTCAGAAAGATGATCGCCGTGTAGACCCACGGCAGCGGGACGGAGAGTGTCGGGATGAGGATGAACGGCGAGAGCACCGCCGCCGCGGTCGAGCCCCAGCCGGGGATGCCGCCGGCGACGAACGGGTTCCAGTGGAACGCCGCCGGGTCGTGCTTCGCCAGCGACATCAGCGTGTAGTACGACGTCGGCGGATCGTTGATCAGCGAGTTCTGCGTCGGCACATGCCGCGTGAACGACCACGGGTCATAGTTGCGGAAGACGTCGTTCGGCGAGACGACGCGCCCCATGTAGAGCACGGGAAAGAAGAAGACGAAGTGAAAGAGGCCGAGCGCGACGAGCGCCACGGAATGCTTGCGGAGCTTCAAACGAAGGGAGTGTACGACAGGCGCCCTCGCCTGTCGGCGGCATCAAGACAGGCGAGGGCGCCTGTCCTACACTGCCCGCATGCGTGTCTTCATCGCGGCCGACGTGGAGCCGCGCCTCATCGAACTGCTGCGCGCGGACGAGCGTTTCTCACTCATCGACGACGTCGCCCAAGCCGAAGTTCTGATCACGCGGACGATCAACAGGGTCGACGCCGCGACGCTCGATCGAGCGCCAGACCTGCGCGTGATCGCGCAGGGGACGAGCGGAATCGACAACATCGACGTCGCCGCCGCTGCTGCGCGCGGCATCGACGTGATCAACCTCCCCGGCGTGAATGCGAACGCCGTGGCCGAGCTGGTGATCGGGCACATCATCGCGCTGACGCGCACGGTCCCGCAGTACGTCCGCGAAATGACGGACGGCAAGTGGCAGCGCGGCGATTGCGCCACGCGTCACGAGCTCCGCCACTACTGCCTCGGCATCGTCGGACTCGGCAACGTCGGCTCGCGCGTCGCACGCATGGCGCGCACGTTCGGCATGCAGGTGCGGGCGTGCGATCCGTATGTCGCCGAGGCCGATGCATCGCTCGAGGAGGTGCTGCGCAGCGACATCCTCACGCTGCACGTCCCGCTCACCAACGAAACGCGAAACATGATCGGCGCCAGCGAAATCGCGTCGATGCCGCGCGGCGCGATCCTCATCAACGCCGCCCGCGGCGAAGTGCTCGACCTCCACGCCGCGCTTGCGGCTCTGGCGAATGATCACCTCAGCGGTCTCGCGATCGACGTCTTCGATCCCGAACCGCCGGCGCGCGTGTTTCCCGATGATCCGCGGCTGATCGTCACGCCGCACATCGCGGGCTGCACGTTCGAGGCGAAGAACGATGCGGCGGAGCTGCTCTATGCCGCGCTCACACGCCTGCCGTCGCGCCACACCTCGCGCACCAGGTTCACCCCGAAGTGATAGACGAGGTGGAGGTACGACGGCGCGTCGAGCAAGACGAAATCGGCGCGTTTCCCCACTTCGATCGATCCGATCTCGTCGGCCATCCGCAGTGACTGCGCGCCGTTGAGCGTCGCGGCGGTGAGCGACTCTTCGACCGTCATCTTCATCTGCAGCGTGGCGAGCTGCATGACGATCTGCATCGACTCGGTCATCGACGAGCCGGGGTTGCAGTCGGTCGAGAGCGAGACGATCGCCCCTTCCTCGATCAGCCGCCGCGCAGGCGCGTAGCGGTCGGACATCAGGAAGAAACTCGTTCCGGGAAGGAGGTTCGCTACCGTGCCGGAGCGCGCGAGGGCGCGAATGCCGTCGTCGCTGATGTGCATGAGGTGATCGGCCGACGCGCACCCCAGCTCCGCGGCGAGCGACGCGCCGTGCGTGTCGGAGAGCTCGTCGGCGTGGAGACGCGGGATCATGCCGAGGGCTGCGGCGGCGCGGAGAACGCGGTCGCCTTCGTCGCGTGTGAAGACGCCGCGCTCGACGAACGCGTCGCAGAAGATCGCCAGCTTCTCGTTCGCGACCGCGGGGAGGATCTCGTTCGCGATCTCATCGACCCACGTCCGGTCGCCGCGCCGTTCGGGCGGGAACTCGTGCGCCGCGAGGCAGGTCGGCACGAGCCGCACCGGTGAGGTCGCCGCGGCGGTGCGGATCGCGCGCAGCTGCTTCAACTCATCCCCGAGGTTCAGTCCATAGCCGCTCTTCGCCTCGGAGGTCGTCGTGCCGTAGCGCGCCATCGTCCGTGCGCGATCGAGCACGTTGCTCGCGAGCTGCTCCTCCGACGCCGCGCGCGTCGCCTGCACGCTGGAGGCGATGCCGCCGCCCGACGCGGCGATCTGTTCGTACGTCTCGCCCTGCAGGCGGCGGTTGAACTCCGACTCGCGAAAGCCGGCGAACGGGATGTGAGTGTGGGAATCGACGAAGCCGGGGATCGCCGTCGCGCCCTTCGCGTCGACGTCCTCGGTGATGTCGAAGCGCGGCATGTCGCGCTCTCGGCCGGCGTAGGCGAAGCGGTCGTGGTCGATGACGATGACCGCGTCGTCGTGGATCTCCAGCGCGCGCATCGCCGCGCCGCGCACACCGGCGCGGCCGCGGGGCGTGGCGAGCTGTCTGATGTTGCGGATCAGCAGCATTCGCTACGTTCGGGACGCGGACCGCAGCGACGTGATCGGCAGCTCGTTCGCTTCCTGCTCGGCATCGAGCGCGACCATCTGCTGCACGATGTCGAGCGTCGACTGCAGGCGCGAGCGGACGGCCTTCCGCTCCAGCTTCAGGTCCTGGATGGAGCGCTCGAGATCGCTCACCCGCGACATCGCCTGCGCGATGAGGCGCTCGGACAAAAGCTCCGCGTCCTTCACGATCAGCTCCGCTTCCTTGTGCGCGTTCGCTTTCACCTCTTCGGAGACGCGCTGCGCGGAGAGGAGCGTGTCTTTCAGGATGCGCTCGCGCTGCGTGTGCTCGTCGAGGTCTTCGCGGAGGTGGCCGTTCTCGCGCATCAACTCGTCGTTCTGCTTGAGGACGCGTTCGATCTCTTCGGCCACGAGGTAGAGATAACCGCGGACTTCGTCCACGTTGTACCCCTTGAATTTCCGCGAGAAGATGGCCTTCTGGATCTCAAGCGGTGTCAGGTTCTGCATCGACTCCCCCTCCCGGCACGAAGTTATTTAACTTGCAACAGTATAAGGCCCCAGATCCCTTCGATGACCGCGCGGATCAGGTAGATGGCGATCAAAAGGAGGAGCGGCGACCAGTCGATGCCGGCCGTGTCCCAGCGCCGCATCATGCGCCGGAAGGGGCGGAGCAGCGGGTAGGTCATGCGCGTGAAGATGTCGTTGAGCTGCGTCAGGACGTGGAAGAAGCCGCGGTAGCGCCAGCGGAACGACGTCTGCGAGGCGAAGAAGAGGATCCAGGAGAGGATGACCCAGGCGAAGACCGTCCAGATGATGATGTCGAAGACGATGAACAGCACGCGCAGGATCGGCCCGAGGACCACGACGACTTCGCGCATCAGCCCCGCTCCCCGAAGATCGCGCGGCCGACACGGATGATCGTCGCCCCTTCCTCGATCGCAGTCTCGTAGTCTTCACTCATTCCCATCGACAGCTCCGGCAATCCGAGATCGTCGCGCATTTTGCGCAGCTCGCGAAAGTATGTGCGCGTCTCTTCCGGATCGCCGTGCGGCGGGATGGTCATCAGGCCGCGCAGGTCGAGCAGTTTGCCAACCTGTTTCGCCACGGCCGCGACATCTTCGATCTCGATGCCGCTTTTCTGCGACTCGCGTCCGATGTTCACCTGCAGCAGAACTTCGGGCCTCTTCTTCCCTGCCGCTTTGGCGATCTTCTCCGCGAGATCGAGCGAGTCGATGGTCTGGATCACATCGAAGAGGCGCACCGCGTCCTTCGCCTTGTTCGACTGCAGATGTCCGATGAGGTGCCAGCGCGCCTTCGCCGTCGTCTCCGGCTGCTTGTCGCGCGCTTCCTGCACGCGGTTCTCGCCGACGTCTTTGATTCCCGCCGCGACGGCATGATCGACGGCGATCGCGGGAAAGGTCTTGGTCACGGCGACGAGTGTGACGTCGTCGCGTTTGCGACCCGCGCGCGCGCAGGCGGCGGCGATCTTCGCCTCGACCTGCGCGACGTTCGCGCGAATGGCGTCGAGATCGAGCATCAGACGCGGCGCCTCTCCAGGCACCGCCCGTCAGCACGATCGACCGCCTTGTTCGCGAGGCGATCGGCGTCCTTGTTGCCCGCGCGCAGCGTGTGACGGATCGAGAACCGGCGGAAGCCGCGGGTCATCGTCTTCGCCTTCTGGTACAGCGGGACGAGGTTCGGATGCTTCACGCGGTACTTGCCGAGCATCTGCTGCACCAGCAGGAGCGAATCGGACACGACCTCGAGCTCGGTGGCTCCTTCCGATTGCGCCACGGCGAGCGCTTCGAGGAGGCCGGCGTACTCCGCGACGTTGTTCGTCGTCGTGCCGAGGTAGCCGCAGACCTCGATGATCTCTCCGGCGTCGGTGGTCATGAAGACGCCGTAACCTGCTGGACCGGGATTGCCGCGTGATGCTCCGTCGACGAAGGCGGTGATTTTCATTGGAGTGTCATTCTGAGCCGCATAGACGGCGAAGAATCCGTCGCCTCACGTGCATCGTCTGCCGCGGCGGGTCCTTCGGCGTCTGCGCGCCTCAGGATGACACTTTCTCCAGGTAGAGGATGCGGTGACAGCCTTCGCAGATCACGACCTCGCCGCGGCGGAGGCGCTGCGCCAGTGCGGGGCGAACGCGCGTGCGGCATGTGGTGCACGAGTCGTTGAAGACTTTCGACACCGCGACGCCGCCGCGCTGTCTGAAGATGCGCTGGAACTCGCGGCGCGCCGGCTCGGGCAGCGCGGCCTCGAGCTGATCGCCCTTCTTGCGCAAGGCCTCGGCTTCGGCGCGGAGATCACCGAGTGAGGACTGCCACTCCGCGTGCGCGGCGTCGTGGCGCGATTTCAGATCGTCGAATTGCGACTTGCGCTCGTCGAGCTGCGACTGCACGCCGTCGATGTCGGTCATCGACTTCAGCGCCGATTCCTCGAGCTCTTTCACGTGCTTGCGCGCGGCGTCGATCTCTTTCCACGCCGCGGCGTATTGCTGCTGGTTTTTCACCTGCATGAGCTGCCCCTGGTACTTCTTCAGCAGCTCCTGCTGATCGGAGAGCTCGCCTTCCACTTTGCGGCGCTCCTTGCCGAGAGTCTCGAGCGACTGATTGAGCCGCTCCATCTCTTCGTTGGACGCCTGGTATTCACGATCGACCGCTGCGAAGGCCTCGGGCTGAACGCTCATCGCCTTTTCGCGGTCTGCCAGTTGAGAAAGAACGGTTTGCAGCTCCCAAAGCTTTTCGACGTCTGCGCTCAACATCTCCTCCGGAGACAAAAAAGGCGTTCCTCGGTCGGAACGCCTGTGCGGAACGGTGTGGCCGCGATGCGCGGGTGGTGCTTGAGAAGAATGTGGTGAATGATCAATACCTTCATCATCGCGTCTGGTGGGTCCACCAGGATTCGAACCTGGGACCTGCCGGTTATGAGCCGGTAGCTCTAACCGCTGAGCTATGGACCCCGAGCGGGGGATTGTATTACACCGCGTCAGCTCATTTCGCTTCGATGCGGTCCCCCGGCACCATCGCTCTCCTCATCGCCATGATCTTGGCGGTGGAGGTGTGGGACTCGGTGGTCAGAACCGCGAGCTCGCCGAGAACCTGGCGGGGCTGGCCCGCGACGGGGCTCTCGCGCCAGATGGTGAAGAAGTCGCCGGGCTGGACCTGATCGTCGCGCCCGAGGTCGATCATCACGAGGTTGCCCTCACCGAGCGCCCCTTCCCAGCCGAACGACGACACGATGTAGCCGCCCATCTTTCCGTTCGGGTCATCGCAGAAACCGGGGAGCGACGGGATGCGGGCGAGAGGAATCGGGAGCTGTGGCCACGGCTTCAGCTTCGCGCCGGCGTGGATCTCCTTGCAGGCGTCGGTGACGACGGCGCGCGCGCTGTGATCGTCGGCGCAGAGGATGCGGATCTGGCCGCGGAAATCGTAGTAGCGCCCGAGGAGCGCGTTCGTGCGCGGGTGGTAAACCATCTCACCCGGCTGGACGACGAGGTAGACGTCGCCGGGGGTGATGCCCGTGGCGATGCCGCCCTCGATGTAGACCAGATCGCCCTTCGTGACGCCGTTCGTCTGCTCTTCGGCGCCGGGCTGATAGAGCACTTCGACGTCTTCGAACGACGAGACGTGGTTCGGCATCGCCTCGTGCGGATCGCCGATGTAACCGTAGCAGTAGATGTCGGCTTCGGAGCCGAGCGCGACCGGAGGTCCGACCACCGGCGAAACCTCCGCCGTGGTCATCGGAACCTGATTCTGCTGGCTCGTGGATGTTTCGGTCTGGGTCGTCGTCGTCGCGGCGGTGCCGGTGTCGACGGACGCCGATGACGTCGCTTCACCTTCGACCAGCAGGACGTCGCCGGGATAGATCCAGTGCGCGTCGGTGATCCAGGTGTTCGCTTCCCACAGCTGCGGCCAGAGGTAGGCGTTGCCGTAGAACTGGTTGCCGAGCGCCCAGAGCGTGTCGCCGGCCTTGATCGTGTAGGTCTTCGCTCCGGCCGGATAAGTCGACGGATCGGGTGGGTTATACGCGGTGTAGTGATCGCCGACGCGATGAAGCTCACGCGGTGGATGTGACGACTTCTTCGCCGCGGCGAAGATCGGAATCGCCATCACAAGCAGGAGTACGGGAGCCGCCCGACGCACACTGACCATTGTCCCCTCCCAGAGTTTCGAGACAAATTGACCCCAAAACGTTAGCGCAGAAAGGGATAGGAGTCAAAGTTCAGCGAATCGCGAGGACGCCGTCGAGCTGCGGTTCCTGTACTCCCGCACCGTGCTGCGCGTCGTACTGGCGGATCTGCTGCTGGCGCTTTTTGTAGCGCGTCATCACGCGCGACACGTACTGCCGCGTCTCGCGGAAAGGGGGCACACCGCCGTAGCGCTTCACGTTCCCCTCGCCGGCGTTGTAGGCGGCGATGATCTTCTTCTGGTCGCCGTTGAAGCGCCTGGAGAGGTACTGGAGGTACTTCGCCCCCGCCTCGACGTTCTGCTCCGGGTCGTAGAGATTGTCCGCCCCCATCCACCGCCCGGTGCGCGGCATGATCTGCATCAGCCCGCGTGCGCCGACCTGCGAGCGGGCGCCGGCGTGGAAACGCGATTCGGTCTCGACCACCGCGGCGACGAGCGCCGGATCGAGGTCGTATTTCTCGGCCTTGTCGTGGATCAGCTTGCCGAACGGAACAGCGGAGGCGAAGAAGTCGCGCTTGATCACGCTGTTGATGCGCGCCATCTCCTCGTGGAAGACATCGCGCGGCCGCTGCTGCGGCAGCCAGCCGTCGCTGAAGAGCGCGTTCTGGCGGGTCACGAATCGCTCGGGCAGGGCGCGCGAAAGCTTGAAGACCGAGTTGCCGGTGAAGGCGTTGTCGATGTCCGCGACGACGCTCGTCTTGCGTCCCTTCTGCTTCACGACCTTGACCGAGTCGAGGTCCTTCTGTACGAGGAAGTGGACGCCGTCGAACGCCTGCGTGATGCCGCCCGCGGAGAGCATCCCCGCGAGGGCGAGTGTTGCCGCGCCGCGCCCGCCGAGGAGGCGGAGGAACGGACGCTTCTGCGCCGCGCGACGAAGTCTGGCGAAACGGGCCGCGATCGAATTGTTGAGGTTATTTGCCAAATCGCGCAGTAAAACGGGCGCGCTGGAGCGGAATATTGCCGGATGAGCCTGTAGCGGACTCTAACTACTTATTCGCCAAACACTTCCGCTTCAAACTTTTCGATCCGGCAGGCGCTCTTTTGCCACGTATCGGGAGGCAATCCGGCCTTGATGCAGGTGTGTTGGAGGAACTCTTCGCGGGTCCAGCTGTACTCGATCGCGACCTGCGGCAAGAGGAGGCCGGCGTTGCGGCCGTGCGTGATGATCAGGCCATCGCGGCCGACGACGATGTCGTCCGTGGCGCACGGAACGATCGGGCCCATAACCGAGATCTCCATCACGATCAGCTCGAATTCGTGCTTCTGCAGCGGGTGGAAGCGCGGGTCGCGGAAGGCGGCGCTGACGGCGCTCATCGAGACCGCCTGGAAGAGCGGCGCGATCGGATGGATCGATCCGATGCAGCCGCGGAGGTCTTCGGTCTTCGTCTTGAGCGTGACGAACGCGCCGGAAGGCTTCCGGAGCGTTTCGTCGATCGCGCTCTCGTCGAGCTGCGGCGGGCGTCCGTCGAGGACGGCGGCGATGGAGCTACGGGCGATCTGCAGGAGGAGGAGGCGCTGGGTCTGGTTCAGCATGGCGATGGATGAGCATCAGGTTGCGGACGTAGATGACGATCCCGGATGCCTGTCCCACGATGAACACCGGATCGCGCCGATGGATTGCGTAGACGGTGGTGATCGCGGCGCCGGCGAGCGAGAGATACCAGAACTGGACCGGGACGTGGCTGCGGCGCTCGCGCTCCGAGGCGATCCACTGCACGATGAAGCGCGCGCCGAAGACGAACTGACCGGCGAAGCCGACGATGAGCCAGAGATCCCAGATCATTCTTCGCTCACCTTGTAGTCGAGCATCCGCTTCGACATCCACCGCACCGCCAGACAATCCGCCAGCCCGCGAAACGCGCGGTTCATCGCGCCGTACTTCGACACGCCGAACTGCCGCGCGCGGTGGTTCACCGGCATCTCGATGACCTTGTAGCCGCGCAGGCGGACGAGCGTCGGGAGGAAGCGGTGCATGCCGGTGTAGAGCGTCACGCGGTCGATCGCCTCGCGCCGCACGAGCTTCAGCGAGCAGCCGGTGTCGGTGATGTTGTCCTTCGTGATCCAGTTGCGGACGCCGTTGCCGATCTTCGACTGCATGCGGCGCGACCAGGTGTCGTTGCGGTTCACTCGCACGCCGATGACCATGTCCGCGCCGCTCGCCTCCAGGCTCGTCATCATCTTCGGGATGTCGGCCGGATCGTTCTGCAGATCGGCGTCGAGCGACACGACGAAGCGTCCGCGGGCCGCGCGCCACGCGGCATCGAGCGCGGCGGTCTGACCGCTGTTCTTCTCCAGCGTCAGCACGCGCAGCGTCGGATGCTTCGCCCGCTGTTCGCGCAGGACCGCGAGGCTGCGGTCGCGCGAGCCGTCGTCGACGGCGACGATCTCGTACGTCCATCCCTTTCCGTCGAGCGCTTTCGCGATCTCGTCGAGGAGGAGCGGGACGTTTTCTTCCTCGTTGTAGACGGGGAAGACGACCGAAAGATCGGGCGTGGAGGCCATCAGCGCGCGAGTTTAACCGAGAAGGCGGCCTCGAAATTGGCGGTGGTCCGCGCCGCGACCTCCTCCAGCGGAATGCCCCACAGCGTCGCCAGCAGCTCGGCGATCTTCACCACGTACGCCGGCTCGTTGTCGCGCCCGCGGAACGGCACCGGCGCGAGGTACGGCGTGTCGGTCTCGATCAGCACGCGGTCGTGCGGCAGCGCGCGCGCGACCTCGCGCAATGACTCGGCGCTGCGGAACGTGACGATGCCCGAGAACGAGATGTACCACCCCAGGTCGACCAGGCGGCGCGCGACGTCGAGCGACTCGGTGTAGGAGTGGAGGATGCCGCGCGCGCCGCTGAGCGTGAGGATCGCGACCATGTCGTCGGTCGACTCGCGGTTGTGCACGATGACCGGAAAATCCATCCGCTTCGCCAGCTCGATGTGCCGCTCGAACACCGCGATCTGCGTTTCGCGCGGCGAGTGCATGTAGTGGTAGTCGAGCCCGCACTCGCCGATCGCCACGACCCGGTCGCTCTTCGCCAGCCGCTCGATCTCCGCGAACGCCGCGTCATCGCAATCCTTCGCATCGTGCGGATGAAACCCAACCGCCGCCCACACATCCTCGTTCGCCTGCGCGATGGCGATTGCCTGCGGGGAGTCATCGAGCTTCGTCGCCGGGACGACGAAGCCGTGCACGCCTCCCTCGCGAGCACGCGTGAGCGCGGCTGCGGCGTCGGCCATGGTGAGGTGGCAGTGAGAGTCGGTGAAGGTCAGCATCGTTCGACGAGCATCGACAGCCCCATTCCTCCGCTGATGCACAACGTGGCCAGTCCGAGCTTCTTGTCCCGCGTGTGCAACGCGTGCAGCAGCGTGGTCGTGATCCGTGCGCCGGTGCAGCCGATCGGGTGGCCGAGGGAGATCGCGCCGCCGTGGACGTTGAGCTTCGCGTGATCGAAATGCAGCTCGCGGTCGCACGCGAGGACCTGTGCGGCGAAGGCCTCGTTGAGCTCGATGAGATCGATGTCGTCGAGCGACACGCCGGTCTCGTCGAGCAGCTTGCGCGTCGCGGGGACGGGGCCGATGCCCATCACCTTCGGATCGACGCCCGCCTGCGCGTAGCCGACGATGCGCGCCATCGGCTTCAGGCCGAGGCGCTCCACCGCGACGCCGCCCGCGACGAGCATCGAGGACGCGCCATCGGTGACGCCGCTCGAGTTCCCGGCATGCACGCTGCCGTTCTTGCGGAAGACCGGCGGGAGTTTGGCCATCGATCCGAGGTCGGCGTCGAAGCGCGGATGCTCATCGACCTTCAGCTTTTCGAGCGGCACGATCTCGTCGGCGAAGCGATTCTCCTCGTACGCGCGCGCCGCCTTGACCTGCGACTCGACGGCGAAGCGGTCCTGCTCCTCGCGCGAGATCTGGTACTGCTCGGCGAGCGTCTCCGCGGTCGCGCCCATCATCTCGTCGGCGAAGCGATTCTCCTCGTACGCGCGCGCCGCCTTGACCTGCGACTCGACGGCGAAGCGGTCCTGCTCCTCGCGCGAGATCTGGTACTGCTCGGCGAGCGTCTCCGCGGTCGAGCCCATCATCTCGTCGGCGAGCGGGCACATGAAGCCGTCGCGGTACATGCCGTCGAGCAGCTCGCCGTGTCCCATCCGCGTGCCGAAGCGGACGCGCGTCAGGAGATACGGCGTGTTCGACATCGACTCCGTGCCGCCCGCGAGGACGACGTTCGCCGCGCCGAGGCGGATCTGATCGGCGGCGTTCATGATCGCGCGCAGTCCCGAGCCGCAGGCCTGGTTGACCGTGTACGCCGGCACCTCGTGGCGCAGTCCGCTTTTGATCGCGATCTGCCGGGCGGCGTTCGGCCCGACGCCCGCCTGCCGCGCGTTGCCGAAGATGACTTCGTCGACGTCATTCGGATCGATGCCGCTGCGCGCGAGCGTCGCTTTCGCCGATTCGGTCCCGAGCTGCGGCGCCGTGACGGATGCGAGTGCGCCGCCGAACTTTCCGATCGGAGTGCGGACGGCGGCGATGAGGTAGATGTCTTCGTTCAGCTTCGGCATAGCGTGGCCACGGTGTCGTAGTAGACGTCCACCGCATTCAACAAATCCTTCTTCCCGATTTTTTCGTGCGCGCCGTGCGCATCCAGGATCGACCCCGGCCCATACAGCAGCGGCTTGCCGAGCGCGCCGAGGTGCGGCACATCGGTGTTGAACGCGACGATGGTCGAGTCGGCGCCGTCGGGGACGATCATGTGCTGCGGCGGATTGCCGTGCGTCCAGGTGATCGTCCCGTCGTGCGGGCCGATGATCATTTCGAGCTTCGCCCGCACATCCTCCGGTGTGGTCACCAGCCTGAACATGCACTGACACTCGGCCTCGGCGGCGATGATGTTCGGCTTCACGCCTCCCTTCACCACGCCGACGTTCACGGTCGCCTTGCCGAGGATCTCGTCGTGTCCCCAGTCGGCGCGGTTGATCTCGGCGATCGCGGCGACCATCTTGTTGATCGCCGAATCGCCGAGGTGCGGGTAGGCGGAGTGCGCGGCGACGCCTTCGAAGCGGACGAAAGCCGTGAGCGCGCCTTTCGACGCACGCGCGAACTTCGATTCCGTCGGCTCGCCGACCAGCACGTAGTCGGAGCCGAGCTCCTTGAACGCGACGTTCGCCGACTTCGCGCCGATCGAGTCGGTCTCTTCGCCGACTACTAGCAGTAGCGCGAAGTTGTCGATGCGATCGGCGCGCAGGCGCTCCGCCGCCGCGATCATGGCGGCGATGATCCCCTTCGTGTCGCATGCGCCGCGGCCGTAGATGAACTCGGTGTCGTCAGACGCCGCGAACCACGGCGGCACGGTGTCGATGTGCGTGTTGAGGACGACGCGCGGATGCCCTCCCGCGGAGGCGAGGAGGTTGAAGCGATCCGGTGCGGCTTCCTGCTTCCGGCAGGTGAAGCCGAGACGCGTCAGCTCGTCGAAGAGGTGATTGCCGACCGCGAGCTCTTCGCCGGTCGGCGACGGGATAGCGATGAGTTGACGGGCAAGTGCGAGTGGATCGATCGGCATGCTAGGGACGTGCTCCAGGTCGGCGGCGGAAGAGGGGGCGCGGCGGCGGATCGTTCGCGAACTCGCGCCGGATGCGCTCCAGGTCGGGATCCTGGGGATAAATCAGGCGGATCTCGTGGCCGATCTCCGCGGCGCGCACAGGCTCGTGGCTGGCGATGGCGAGGCAGAGCTCCGCGAGGCGCCGCTCGCGGTCGTCGAGCCCGCCGGCGAGTGCGAGGCGAAGCTCGCGCGTGGCCTGGTCGAAGTCGTGGTTGAAGAGCGCTTCTTCGCCGAAATGAAAGTGCGTGCGGGCGTCGGGTGGAGGGCCCTCACCCGCCCTTCGGGCACCCTCTCCCGCTGCGGCGGGAGAGGGGGGTGGGGGCTCGAGTGGGCGAGGTTGCGGCTTCTCTTCGATGACCGGCGGAGGCGGAGTCACGACGACCGCCGTCTCGGCGGGCACCGGCGCAGCTGCCACGACGGCAACCGGCTTGGTCGCCACCGGCTCGGGCTTGCGCATCCACAACAGCGCAGCCGCCGCGAGCGCCACAACCGCCGCTGCCACCGCCCACACCCACGCGCGGCTCCGTCGCGCGGGCGCGATCGCGGGTAGCGGCTTCACCATCGTCGGCGCGGTGAAAATCTCCGTCGCCAGTTGCTGCTCCAGCGCGGACGACAGCTCCGCGGCGTTCGCGAATCGCTCCTCGCGTTTCTTGCGCAGGCAGCGCTCGATGATCGCATTGAAGCCTTGTGAGATCGCGGGATTGAGTTGCGCCGCGGCGGGCGGCTCGTCGCGCACGATCTGCGTGATCGTCTCGGTGATCGTCTCGCCGGCGAACGGCTGGCGGCCGGTGATCGCCTCGTACATCACCACGCCGAGGGAGAAGATGTCGCTGCGCGCGTCGAGCGGCTTGCCGAGCGCCTGCTCGGGCGACATGTAGTAAACCGTCCCGACGATCATCCCCTGCTGCGTCACGAACGCCGTCGGCGCGTCGTCGCTGACCATCGGCTCGAATCCGACGCGCTTGGCGACGCCGAAGTCGAGCACCTTCACCCGCTGGCCGTTGACGATGATGTTGTCCGGCTTGATGTCGCGGTGCACGATCCCCTTCTCGTGCGCCTCGGCCAGCGCGTCGGCCACGCCGCGCGCCATGCGACAGACCTCGAATTCGTTCAGCCGCCGCTCGTGCATCACCTTCTTCAGCGGATCGCCCGGCACGTACTCCATGACGATGAAGTGGCGGCCTTCGTCCTCTTCGATCGAATGGATCGTGGCGATGTTCGGGTGATAGAGCTGCGCGGCGGTGCGCGCCTCGCGCTGCAGGCGCGGGATCGCATCGCGGTCCGCGGCGATCTTCGGCGAGAGGATCTTGATCGCGACCGTGCGCCCGAGGCGCGGGTCTTCCGCTTTCCAGACCTCGCCCATGCCGCCGGCGCCCAGGCGATCGATCAACTGATAGGCGCCGAGTTTCTGACCGGGACCCAACACGATCGGGCGAGTATAGCCGCGAAGTTCGAGCCGACGGCGCCGTTCATTCTGTAGGATAAGGCCATGATTTTCGGGCTTTCGACGTCGACCTACACGCTCATCCACGTGATCATCAGCCTCGCCGGGATCGTCTCCGGATTCGCGGTCGTCTTCGGGATGCTCGGCGGCAAATGGCTCAACGGGACGAACGTCGTGTTCCTCGTGACCACGATCGCCACGAGCGTCACCGGCTTCGGCTTTCCGATTCACAAGATCGGCCCGCCGCACATCCTCGGCGCGCTCTCGCTGATCGTCCTGGCGATCGCCCTCGTCGCCCGTTACCGCAATCACCTCGCGGGGCGCGCGCGCAAGGTCTACGCGATCTCGTCGATCATCGCGCTCTACTTCAACGTCTTCGTCCTCGTGGTGCAGGCGTTCCAGAAAGTCGCCTCGCTGCACGCTCTGGCTCCGACGCAGAAGGAGCCGCCGTTCGCCATCGCGCAGGGCGCCGTGCTGCTGCTCTTCGTCATCCTCGGAATAATGTCGACGAAGCGTTTCCAGGCACTCGAAATCGCATAGGCCTCGCAATCCGTTTCCAATTTTCGTGAGACGGATTGCGATCGGCATCATCTATCTACTGGTCTGTGGCGTTACGACGGCCACAGCCGCGGCGCGCGTCACGTTCGTCTCGCCCCTGAGCGGATCGCAGGCGATCGGCCCGCTCGCTCTCGAGATCACCACCGACGCGCCGAACGTCGATCGCGTCGAGTTCCTCGTCGACGGCACGCTCGCGGGCGTCGCGCGCAAGGCGCCGTGGCGCATCGCGCACGACTTCGGCACGGCGGTCGACGCGCACACCATCGCCGCGGTGGTCTGGTCGAACGGCTACAAGACGAGCGAGCGCGCAGAAGTGCGAACCGCCGCGATCGTCGCCGCCGATTCGCTGACCGTCGATCTGGTCGAAGTGTCGCTGCGCGTCCGCGCGTCGAAGCCGTTGCGCATCAGCGACCTGCGCATTCGCGAGAACGGCGTCGAGCAGACGCTGCGCGACCTTCGTGCGAATCGCGGCCCGGCGACGTTCGTCTTCGTGATCGATCGCTCGCTCAGCATGGGCGACGGCAAGCTCGCCGCGGCGCTGCGCGCGGTCGATGCGGCAACGAACATGCTTCGCTCCGATGACGAGGTAAGCGTGATCGTCTTCAATCACAACGTCGCGAAGCCGCGGACGATCGCCCGCGGCCAGTCTGTGGCGCGACTCTTCGGCGACCTCACGCCGTCGGGCGGCACGTCGATGCGCGACGCCATCGCCTCGATCCCGCGCGGGCAGCGCACGTACGCCTTCGTGATCACCGACGGCGGCGATCGCAACAGTCAGCTCGATGAAGAGACGGCGCTCCGCCGCATCAGCAACACGCGCACGGTGATCGATTCGCTGATCCTCGGCAGCTCGCCCAGCCGCTTCCTCGATCGCGCCGCGAAGAACACCGGCGGCTCGGTGGTCGACACTTCGCGTGACTCGCTGGCTGCCGCGCTGAAGAACCTCATCGCCGACATCAACAGCCGCTACACCGCCGTCTACCAGAGCCACGGCACGCAGAAGGGCTGGCGCTCGATCGCCATCACGCCGCGCCGCGGGATCACGATCGTGAACGCGCGGAAGGGGTACTTCGCGGAATGATCGCCGCGCTCATCCTCGCGTTGCTGTTCCAGACGCGCATCGCCTCCGACTTCGAGATCGAGCAGATGCAGAAGCAGCTCGCGAGCTCGCACGACTTCCTCTCCCAACTCTCCGCGCATCTGAATCTCGGCGATCTGCGCGCCACGCGCAACGAGAACGCGATGTCGCGCGCGGAGTACGCGAAGGCGTTCGACCTCGCGTCGAAGCAGCGCGTCGAGGCGCGGCGCGCGTCGAACCTCTCGCAGTATGCGACGGCCACCGCGTACGCCGGACTGGCGAAGGCGAAGCTCGGCGACGGGGCACAGGCGTTCGCATTGCTCGATGAAGCGACGCGCTACGCGAGCGACGACGCGAAGACGTGGAACCTCTTCTCTACCGCGATGTCGCTGGTCGGCCGCACGTCGAAGGCGACGAGCGCGGCGCGCAACGCGGTGGCGCTGGCCGACGATCAACTCGATCTCAACATCTACCGCTACACGCTCGCCTCGACGCTCGGCGACATCGCGGAGTCGGAGCGCCTGCTGGTCCGCGTCATCGACGAGCTGCAATCGCCTGCCTTCGCGTCGTTGCGGCGCGAGATCGCGCGAAAAGAATCGTTCGAGATCTACTCGACCGCGCGCGGCGAAGAGGCCGCGTACCTCTCGCTGCTCAATCGCGCGCGGCTACGGCTCGCGTCGATGTACGAGAAGCGCGGAGAGGCGGCGAAGGCACGAGCGACGTACGAGTCGGTGCTGAAAGACCGCAACGACGAGCCGGTGGCGCTCGCGGGGATTGCGCGGCTGTCGCGCAGCGAGCGCGATTACGCCGAGGCGTTCGAGGCGAATCCGTTCTCGATGGAGCTGATTCGCGATTACCAGCGCCGGCTCCCGAACGATGACATGGTCGAAGGCGACACACTCGGCGCGCAGGTGCGGCGCGCGCTGCGCGGCGACACGCGCGCCGCGCTCGCGCTGCGGAAGAAGTATCCCGACAACGACGCGATCCGGTCGATCGTCGCGACGAAGACCGACATCGTGTGGCTGCACGGCGATATCGACACCGCCACGCCGACTCCCGCGGAACTGCGCGCACTGCTCACGCATCAGATGACCCCCGAGGAGCGTCGTGCGCTCGATCGCGTCACGCTGATCGCGGATGCGAGTTTCAATGCGGCGACGAGCGCGCCGGCAGGACAGACCATCTTCGAGACCGGCACGATCGGCGACGTGAAGATCCGCTTCTCCGAGCCGACCGCATTCACCGGCGTCTTCGCGCCGAACACACCCCTGCGACTCACCTTCCGCATCCTCGGCGCCGCGGATGCGGAAGGTGAGTCGCA
>Ga0193696_1000111_pt1 | contig 35917 bp, 29 predicted proteins | sample L3m1metaG_FD_145074 | JGI IMG/M metagenome (GOLD analysis project Ga0193696, IMG submission 145074) | Soil microbial communities from a riparian zone of the East river system, Colorado, United States - L3m1 | ecosystem: Environmental > Terrestrial > Soil > Riparian zone | place: USA: East River... | reverse complement strand
GTCGTCGGGATGATCCGCCCACCACTTATTCATGATCAACTGCTGAATGATGGACAAGATGTTCTGCACAAGCCAGTAGATCACGAGGCCGCTCGGCAACTCCTTGAAGAAGAAGCCGAAGAGCAGCGGCATGATCATGAACATCCGCTTCTGCGCCGGATCGACGGTGCTCGGCGTCAGTGTCTGCTGGATGAACATTGTGACGGTCATCAGGATCGGCGTGATGTAGTACGGATCCTTCGTCGAGAGGTCGTGTATCCAGAGGATGAACGGCGCGCCGCGCAGCTCGATGGCGCGCGACAGCAGGCCGTAGAAGCCCCAGAAAATCGGCAGCTGCAGCAGCATCGGAAGGCAGCCACCCATCGGGTTCACGCCCTCCGTCTGGTACAGCTTCATCACGTCCGTATTCATCTTCTGGCGTTGTTCGGGATCCGACTTCGCCTTCTTGTACTTCGACTTGATCGCCTCGACCTTCGGCTGCAGCTTCTGCATCTTGCGCATCGAGACAATGCTCTTGTGCTGAAGCGGGTAGAGCACGATCTTGATGAAGATCGTCAGGACGATGATCGCGAAGCCCCAGTTGCGGGTCCAGGTGTTGATCCACTTCAGTGCGACAAGGAAGAAGCGGGCGATCACACCGAACGTGCCGAACTGCAGTGTGCGCTCGAGGCCGTAGCGATCGACGACGCCGGTCTCCTTCGGCCCGAAGAACGCGCTGCCGGAGACAACACCATCCGCCGCCGCGTTGATTGCGGCGTAGAGCTCGCGTCGCTTTTCGTTCTTCGCACCGAGGACTTCAATGCGATTCAGCACGGCGCCGTTCGCCTTCTCCGGCTTGAGGACGGAGAGGAAGTAGTTGTCCTCGACGCCGATGAACTGCGTGTCGCTCGGATAGATCGCGACGTTCTCGGCCTTCTCGCGCTTGATCAGCTTGAGGCTGTCGTCGCGCTGCACGACGGCGTCGCCGGTGATCGTGAGCTGGCTCTGTCCTTCCTCCGCGTCGAGCGTCCGGATGCCGGGACCGATCTGTATGCGATACGGCGCCGCTGGATTCACCGCCATGGCGAAGTGCAAGAGGTACTCGGGGCCGACGCGGAACGTCTTCGACGCCGACACGCCGTTGCCGGCGTAGCGGTAATCGACGATCGTGTTCGGCCCTTCGTGCGACTCGCTGACCGCCCAGAGCGCGCCGTTCAACTGGTCGGCGACCTGGCGATTCGCGGCGGCGATCGAGAAGGGGAAATCGGTGCGATCGGCGGGACGCGCTTTCACCAGCTCGACGTTGCCGCCGCTCTTGGCGCGATAGCGCTTCAGCTGGAACGAGACCATCTCCGCGCCGCGATTCGAGAAGACGGCGATGAAGTCGGGCGTCTCGACGCGTGTGAACTGCTGCGTCGACGCACTGACGTTCGCCGCGGGCGTGGTGATGGCCGGTGTCGCCGCAGCAGCGACAGGCGCGGGAGCGTTGGTCGTGGCCGACGTCGTGGAATTCGAGGTCGTCGAGCTCGTGGTACTGCCGGTCGTCGCGGTAGCGGTGACGGGCGGCTTCTTCGGCGCGAGACTCGGGAAGAGCTTCGGCGCGATCACTCCGTAGAGATAGAGGATCGCGAACGACAGCAGAACAGCGACAAAGATTCGTTTTTCCATTCGTCAGGGAACGGGGTCCCAACCTCCCGGATTGAAAGGATGGCAGCGGGCGAGCCGGCGCAGGCCGAGCCACCCACCGCGGATCAATCCGTATTTTTCGATCGCCTGCATCATGAAGATCGAGCAGGTCGGCTCGAATCGGCACATCGGCGGCAGTAATGGAGAGATGAAGCGCTTGTAAAAGCGAAGGAGGAGAAGAGCGGCCGCGCGCATGGAGAGGAGCTCACTCGGCAGCGCTCGTCACGACGCGGCGCAGGACCTTGGTGAGGTCCGCGCTGTAATCGAGGAAGGTTGCGTCGGCGGCATTAGGCTTCACATTCACGACGACGTCGAGCATCCGCGCGTCGAGGTCGAGCGGCTCGCGCTGCTGCCGGTAAACCTCACGCGTCCAGCGCTTGAGACGATTGCGAACGGTCGCTTTTCCGACCTTCTTCGTCGCGGTGATGCCGACTCGCGAATGCGGCAGACCGTTTCCGGCGAAGAACACGACCGCATATCGGGAAAAAATCTTTCGGCCTGTTTCGTAAACCCGAAGAAACTCGCGGCGTTTCGCCAGCCTCTTGTCTTTGGGTAAAGAGGCGTTGAGGGCGGCGTCAGCCACTGGCTGACTAGACCGCCAGGCGCTTGCGGCCCTTGCGGCGACGGCGGGAAAGAACTGCCTGTCCGTCCTTGGTCCGCATGCGGACGAGGAAGCCGTGCGTGCGCTTGCGGCGACGGTTGTTCGGCTGAAAAGTACGCTTCATTACAGTAACCCCTTGAAAAGACAGCGTGAAAGAAAGCGCTGAGTATAGTCACCGCCCAAGGGATGGTCAAACACAGGGCGGAAAGCATGCGGGCAAACTGCTCTGAACGGGGCCTTATTCCAGTGTAGCGACGGCGGTTTTTGCGTGCTAGACTCGCAGGCCCATCAAAAGGGCCACATTTTCCGCAGCTGTGGAAAACCTGTGGATTTTCAAGCACATAGCTCCGGTCCTTCCCCCTCATGAACGTCTGGAATCAGCTCCTTGCCCGGATCGAGCAAACCATTGACCGGACGGACTATGAAACGTGGTTCGCCCCGACCCGGTTTCTCGCACGCCGTGGTGACACGATCGATGTCGGCATCCCGACTCAGAAGCATGTCGACGCCGTCCGCGACCGCTTCGGCTCGCACGTTCGCGAGCTGCTGAACGAGCTCTCGTCCCCAGAACGGGTGCAGGTCCATTTCGTGGTCGAGGCCGCCGGTGACGACCTCCCGATGCTCGCCGTCCAGACCGTCCGCGACGAACTCCCCCCGTCGATCTTCAACCCGCGCTACGTCTTCTCCACGTTCGTCGTTGGCAGCTCAAACCAGCTCGCCTACGCCGCGTCCCTCTCGATCGCCGAAAACCCGAGCGGCTCGTTCAATCCGCTCTTCATCTATGGTGGCGCGGGCCTCGGCAAGACCCATCTCATCCAGGCCATCGGCCAGAAGATGCGGGAGAAGGACGCGAAGAAGAAGGTCGTCTACATGTCGGCCGACAGCTTCGTCACCGACCTGATCACCTCAATCCGCTACGACAAGATGGCGTCGTTCCGCGATCGCTACCGCACGCTCGACGCGCTGCTTCTCGACGACATCCAGTTCCTCGCCGGTAAGGAGCGAACGCAGGAAGAGTTCTTTCACACGTTCAACGCCCTGTACGAGAACCAGAAGCAGATCGTCTTCACCTCGGATGCGCCGCCGAAAGACATCCCGACGCTCGAAGAACGCCTTCGCTCGCGCTTCGAGTGGGGACTCATCGCCGACATCCAGCCACCCGATCTCGAGACAAAGGTCGCCATCCTTCGCAAGAAAGCGGAAGAGCGCAAGATCGATCTGCCGCAGGAAGCGGCGATCTTCATCGCCGATCGGGTTCGCTCGAACATCCGCGAGCTCGAAGGGCATCTCAACCGGGTCGTCGCCTTCGGATCGATGGTCGGTCACTCCATCGACATCGACCTGGTGAAAGAAGCGCTCAAGGATCTGCTGTCGAAAGAGAACAAGCCGATCACCGCGCCGGAGATTCTAAAAGTCGTTGCCGCGCACTACGGCATCAAGGTGATGGACCTGAAGTCGAAATCGAACGCGAAAACGATCGCCTATCCGCGTCAGGTCGCGATGTACATGTGCAAGCACCTCACCGATCTCTCGTATCCCGAAATCGGAAAGCTGTTCAACAACAAGCACCATTCGACGGTCATGTACTCGGTCGACAAGATCGATCAGTTGATGCAGGACGATCAGCAGCTCGCACGCACGATCGACATGCTCACGAAGCAGTTCAGGTAAGGCTGTGGAAAGCACCCACCAAAAGCTGCGGATGAAAAACGACGAGATCGGGCAGACCTCGGAAACTGCGGAAAACGCTGAACTTTTCCGGCGTTTTTCCGCGACGAAACCCGCAGATTCGAGACAGGTAGAACTGCTATACTTTCGAAACCTTTGCAGCGTGCCTGAGCGTTTTCCGCACGGTTCCACTGCTAACACCACTAAAAGAATAGAGATTAGGTTCTGAAGGAAGAGACATGGAGCTGACAGTCGGAAAAGCTGATCTTCAGAAAGAGTTGCAGCTTTGCCAGGGCGTCGTCGAAAAGAGATCGACGATTCCAATCCTCTCGAACGTGCTGCTCAAAGCGGCCGACGGAAAGCTCCAGGTCGCTGCGACCGATCTCGACGTCACGATCCTCACATCCTGTGCCGCGAAGATCATCACGCCCGGTGGTGTGACGCTCGAAGCGCGCCGTCTGTTCGACATCGTCCGCAGCCTTCCGGATGAAGACGTCCACATCGCGCTCCAGGAAAACAACCAGATGCTGATCGAGTCGGGAACGGCGAAGTTCCGCCTCCTCGGATTGCCCGCCGAGGATTACCCGACGCTGCCGACGGTCAACGTGACCGAGGGCTACACGATCCCGCTCGACGAGCTGAAGACGATGGTCGCGAAGGTGAAGTTCGCGATCACGCACGAAGAGACGCGCTTCCAGCTCAACGGCGCATTGCTCAAGATGCAGCCTCAGAAAATGGAGATGGTTGCCACCGACGGCCATCGCATGGCGTTGATCAACTTCCCGTACGCGAGTGCCGGCAACGGCCGCAAAAAAGGGAGCGATCTGACGATCCTCATCCCGCGCAAAGCGCTCGATGAAATCCTACGGCTCGAGTCCGGCGAAGAGGGAAACGTCCTCTTTGGCGTCTCCGAAAACCAGCTCTTCTTCGACGCCGCCGATCGCCGCCTGATGGCGCGCATGATCGACGTCAACTTCCCGAACTACATGGAAGTCATCTCCCGCGACAACGACCGCCACGTGATGGTCGATCGCGAGCGGTTGCTGTCGACGATCAAGCGCATTTCACTCGTCGCCAACGAGCGGACGCGTGCCGTGCGCTTCGATTTCGCGCCCGGCAAGTTGACCGTGTCGTCGACGAATCCGGAGCTCGGCGACGCGCGCGAGACTGTTCCCATCGACTACGCCGGCCAGCCGTTCTTCGTCGGCCTCAACGCGGCGTACGTGATGGATTTCCTCAGCGCGACCGATACGCCGAGCGTGTCGCTCGATCTCAAGGACGAGAACAGCCAGTGCATCGGACGTCCCGCGTCGACGGCGGAAGATCTGCCGTATGACTACCTGTACGTCGTGATGCCGATGCGGCTGGCGTGATCCTCGCGCGGCTCACTACTCAGACGTTCCGCGACCTCGACGCCGCGGATCAAGCGTTCCATCCGCAGGCGAACATCGTCGTCGGCCGCAACGGCCAGGGGAAGACGAACCTCCTCGAGGCGATCTACTTTCTCGCCACCACGAAGTCGTTCCGCACATCGCGCGCAGCGAGTCTGTTCCGCTTCGACGAGCCGAATCTCTTCGTGAGTGGTGCCGTCGAACGCGACGGAATTGAGCGGACGATGTCGGTGGGACTCGAAGCGCAGTCGAAGCGCCGCGTGCTGACGATCAACGCCGAGAAGGTCCCGCTGGCGGCGTACCTCAACGCGCTGACCGTATTTGCATACTCGTCGTCGCGGCTCGACATCCTGCGCGGCGCGCCGGAGGAACGGCGGCGTTTTCTCGACCGCGGCATCGCGAGCATCAATCCGGCGTACCTCGAGCTGTTGACGCGTTACGGACGCGCCCTGAAGCAGCGCAACGCGCTTCTGCACGACGTTGCGTCCGGCAGCGCGTCCGCGTCGATGCTCGATCCGTGGGACCAGGAGCTCGCCGCGGCCGCCGCCCCGGTGTGGAGCGCGCGTGCGGCGTACGTGCAGCACCTCGCGGAGACGTTTCGCGAGATCGTCGCGATGCATCGCTATCACGTCGGCAATGTCGAGCTGGCGTACCGGCCGGCGACGAGCGATGTGCCGCGTGGCGCGGAGATTCGCGCGCGGATGTCGCTCACCGGTCCTCAGCGCGACGTGCTCGATTTCGAGGTCGACGGGCGTCCTGTCGCCGAGGTGCTGAGCGGCGGGGAGCAGAAGATGATCGTGCTCTTCCTGAAGTTCGCAAAAATCGAGCTCTTCCGGCGCCGTACGGATGAGTCGCCGCTCTTCCTCCTCGATGACATCGATGCCGAATTAGACCTCGATATCCTGCAGGAACTATTGCAGAATCTGCCACCGAAAACGCAGGTTTTTGCCACCTCTGCAAAAGAGCGTTTCCTCGATGTTCTGGAGACCGCTCCGCACCGTCGCTTACTCATTGAAAATGGACGAGTTAAAGGCACACAAGATTTCGCCTAACACGGGATTTTCATAGTAAAATTCAGCGTTTCCAACTGCGACGTAAAAGCCCGCTTGTGACCTGCCGGCAAACACACCTACTGCAGACCGAAAGCTAACGACTGAATGGCAGACGACTACACAGAAGACGGCCCGATTACGCCAGAAGAAAAACGCGTCGCGCAGGATGCTGCTGACGTCCTGAACGGAACGACCTACACCGCCGAAGACATCAAAGTCCTCAAGGGACTCGACGCCGTTCGCAAGCGTCCCGGGATGTACATCGGCGACACCGACGACATCACCGGACTGCATCACATGGTCTACGAAGTCGTCGACAACGCGATCGACGAGGCCCTCGCGGGCTACGCCGACCGCGTCTCGGTAACGATTCATCAGGACAACTCGGTCACGGTCGAAGACAACGGCCGCGGCATCCCGGTCGACCTGCACAAGGAAGAGAACCGCTCCGCCGCCGAAGTCATCATGACGGAGCTCCACGCCGGCGGTAAGTTCGACAACAACTCGTACAAAGTCTCCGGCGGTCTGCACGGCGTCGGCGTCTCGGTCGTCAACTTTCTCTCCGAGTGGCTCGAGCTCGAGATTCATCGCGACGGCAACATCTGGCGCCAGCGCTACGAGCGCGGCATCCCGGTCGCGCCGATCGACAAGGGCGAGAAGACCACGCGCCGCGGCACGCGCGTCACGTTCAAATCCGATTCGACGATCTTCTCGGTCACGGAGATGAACTACGACACGCTCACGCAGCGGCTGCGCGAGCTGGCGTTCCTCAACTCCGGCGTCCACATCGAGATCCGCGACGACCGCACGGAGAAGCACCACGAGTTCCGCTACGAAGGCGGCATCGTCTCGTTCGTGAAGGATCTGAACAAGAACAAGACGCCGCTGCACGAAGAGCCGATCTTCATCCGCGATGAAATCGACGGCGAGGCGATCGAGATCGCGCTGCAGTGGAACGAGGGCTACTCCGAAAACATCTTCTGCTTCACGAACACCATCAAGAACCTCGACGGCGGCACGCACCTCGTCGGCTTCAAGGGCGCGTTGACGCGCACCATGAACAAGTACGTCGAGGAGTCGGGGATCCTGCAGAAGCTGAAGCTGACGCTGGAAGGCGACGACATCCGCGAAGGACTCGCCGCCGTCATCTCCGTCAAGGTCCGCGACCCGAAGTTCTCGTCGCAGACGAAAGACAAACTCGTCTCCTCGCACGTGAAGACGTGGGTGGAGCAGGTCGTCGGTCAGCGCCTCGGCGAGTTCCTCGAAGAGAACCCGCGCGAAGTTCGCAAGATCGTCGACAAGGTGATCGAGGCTGCGCGTGCGCGTGAAGCAGCGCGCAAGGCTCGCGATCTGACGCGCCGCAAAGGCGCGCTCGACTCCGCGTCACTCCCCGGCAAGCTCGCCGACTGCCAGGAGCGCGATCCGCGTTTCTGCGAGATCTACTTCGTCGAGGGTGATTCGGCAGGCGGCTCGGCCAAGCAGGGACGCGATCGCCGCTTCCAGGCGGTCCTTCCGCTCAAGGGCAAGATTCTCAACGTCGAGCGTGCACGTCTCGACAAGATGCTCTCCTCCGAGGAAATCCGGCTGATGATCACGGCCCTCGGCACAGGCATCGGCGCCGGCGACTTCGACGTCGCCAAGCTCCGCTATCACAAGATCATCATCATGACCGACGCCGACGTCGACGGCTCGCACATCCGCACGCTGATCCTGACGTTCTTCTTCCGCTACATGCGCGAAGTGATCGACCGCGGACACCTCTTCATCGCGCAACCGCCGCTGTTCAAAGCGTCGCAGGGAAAGAAAGACACCTACCTCAAGGACGAGGTCGAGAAGTCGCGCTTCCTTCTCAACCGCATCGCTGCCAGCGTGCAGGTCACGCCGCAGGAAGGTGGAGCGATCGCGGGCGACACGCTCGTGACGATGCTCCAGCGGATGGAGGAGTACCGCTCCCACGCGAAGAAGCTGCAGTCGCGCGGTATGCCGGGCGAAGCGCTCGACGTCCTCTTCGCCGAGGGCTTCACCGATCGCACCGCGCTCGGCGATCCGGACAAGGTCGATTCGCTCTCTCGCGCACTCATCGCGCATGGATTCGAGCACGTCCGGCCGATGACCGACGAAGTGACCGAGACGCCGATCGTGCAGTTCTCCGCCGGCGGCAACGGCACCGGACGCAAGGTCACGATCAACAACGAGCTCCTCTCGCAGTACGAGTTCCGCCAGATGGCCAAAGCGTACGAGCAGCTCTCCGCGTTCGGCCTGCCGCCGTACGCGCTCGAGCACGACGGCGAGACCACGACCTTCGCCCGCGTCGACGATCTCATCTCCGAGATCTACCGCCGCGCGGAGAAGGGGCTCGCCATCCAGCGCTACAAAGGTCTCGGTGAAATGAACCCCGAGCAGCTGTGGGACACGACGATGAATCCCGAGACGCGGCGCCTGTTGCAGGTGACGATCGAGGATGCCGTCGGCGCCGAGGAGCTGTTCACGATCCTCATGGGCGACCAGGTCGAGCCGCGACGGGTGTTCATTCAGGACAACGCATTAGAAGTAAAAAACCTCGACATTTAATCGTGACGAATATTCATGGCTGATTCCGATTATCAAAATTTCAACGACCAGCGTGTGCCCGTAAACATCGAAGACGAGATGCGCAAGTCGTATCTCGACTACGCGATGTCGGTCATCATCGGCCGCGCGCTTCCCGACGTTCGCGACGGCCTCAAGCCGGTGCACCGCCGCATCCTCTACGGCATGTACGAGCAGGGGAACACCGCCGGCCGCGCCTACAAGAAGTCGGCGCGCATCGTCGGCGACGTCATGGGCAAGTACCATCCGCACGGCGACTCGGCGATCTACGACTCGGTCGTGCGCATGGCGCAGGAATTCTCCATGCGCTATCGGCTCGTCGACGGCCAGGGAAACTTCGGCTCGCTCGACGGTGACAACCCGGCGGCAATGCGTTACACCGAGGTCCGCCTCACGCGGCTCGCCGAAGAGCTGATGCGGGACGACATCGACAAGGAAACGGTCGACTGGGTCCCGAACTACGACGGCACCGAGCGCGAGCCGGCGGTCCTCCCTGCAAAGTTCCCGAACCTCCTGGTCAACGGCTCGTCGGGCATCGCCGTCGGCATGGCCACGAACATCCCGCCGCACAACCTCGGCGAGGTCATCGATTGCTGCCTGATGATGATCGAGAACCCGAAGGCGACGGTGAAAGAGCTGATGACCGTCATGCCGGGACCCGACTTCCCGACCGCCGGCTTCATTCACGGCATCGACGGAATCCGCCAGGCGTACGAGACCGGCCGCGGCATCATCCAGGTCCGCGCCCGCGCCATCATCGAAGAGTCGAAGAAGCAGGACAAGCAGCAGATCGTCGTGACGGAAGTTCCGTACATGACGAACAAGGCGCGCCTGCAGGAAAAGATCGCGGAGCTGGTGAAGGACAAGCGGATCGAAGGCATCTCCGATCTGCGCGACGAGTCGGACCGCGAAGGCATTCGCGTCGTCATCGAATTGAAGCGCGGCGAAATCCCGGAAGTCGTGCTGAACAACCTGTACTCGATGACGCAGATGCAGACGACGTTCGGCATCATCTTCCTGGCCATCGTCAACAACAAGCCGGAAGTGATGGATCTCGCGACGATGATCCGCCACTTCATCGAGCACCGGAAAGAGATCGTCGTCCGCCGCACGCGCTATGACCTGCGCAAAGCGGAAGAGCGCGCCCACATCCTCGAAGGACTGGTCAAGGCGCTCGATCATCTCGACGAGGTGATCGCGCTCATCCGCGGCAGCAAGACGCCGCCCGAAGCGAAGGAAGGCCTCGTCTCGAAATTCGAATTCAGCGAAGTGCAGGCGCAGGCGATCCTCGACATGCGCCTGCAGCGCCGCACGGGACTGGAGCGCGACAAGATCATCGCGGAGTACCAGGAAGTGCTCGCCCTCATCGCGAAACTGCGCGAGATCCTCGCCTCGGAGCATCTCGTCCTGGAGATCATCTCGAACGAGCTCCGCGCCATCAAGGAGCAGTACGGCGATCCGCGGCGGACCGAGATCATCGCCGAGTCGAGCGACATCTCGATCGAAGACATGATCGCCGACGAGGACATGGTCATCACCGTGTCGCGCGGCGGCTACATCAAGCGCTCGCCGCTCTCGCTCTATCGCTCGCAGCGCCGCGGCGGCAAGGGCCGCATCGGCATGCAGACGAAGGAAGAGGACATCGTCGAGCACCTCTTCGTCGCCAGCGCGCATTCGTACATCCTCGTCTTCACCGACAAGGGCCGGCTGTACTGGCTCAAGGTGCATCAGATCCCCGAGGTCGGGTCGAACGCGCGCGGCAAGGCGATCGTCAACCTGCTGCAGGTCGAGCAGGGTGAGAACGTCCGCGCGCTGCTCACCGTGAAAGACTTCACCGAGGCGAAGTACGTCGTGATGGCGACGCGCGCCGGCAAGATCAAGAAGACCGAGCTCGACGCGTTCTCGAACGTGCGCGCCACCGGCATCATCGCCATCGACATCAATGAAGGCGACGATCTTTACGCCGTGCGTCTTTCCGACGGCAACAGCGAGATCTTCGTCGGCACGCACGACGGCCGCGCGATCCGTTTCCACGAATCCGACGTCCGTCCGATGGGACGCGGCGCCGCGGGCGTGAAGGCGATCTCGCTGAAGGCGGATGATCACGTGGTCGAGATGGACGTGCTGCCGGCCGGCGGCGAGGTCCCTCCGCCTCCCCTCGAGGAGGGTGAGGAGGTCGAGATAGCGGAGGCCGTCACCGAGGTGCTGACTGAATCCGACGAGGAAGTCGATGCAACCGACACGCGCGGCCAGATGCTGACCATCACCGAGAAGGGTTTCGGCAAGCGCACCCCGGTCTCGATGTACCGCCTGCAGAGCCGCGGCGGCATGGGTGTGACGAACATCAAGATCACCGAAAAGAACGGCAAGGTCGCGGGAATCGCGCATGTCGTCGGCGACGAACAGATCCTGCTCATCACCGAGCAGGGGATGATCATCCGGACCGATGTCGGCAATCTCCGCCCGATGGGACGCTCCACGCAGGGCGTGCGCGTGATCAACCTCGACGAAAACGATCGCGTCGTTGCGGCGGTGAAGGTGGTCAGTGAATCGGAACCGGAGGGCGAGGAGCCGGAAAGCCCCACGCCGGAAGAAGAACCGGTCCACTGAGCGCGTAGAATCTGACGGTGATGGTGAAAATGTCGCGCGAGCGGGTCAACCAACTCGCGCGAGACCTCCTCGAAGTCCTCACGCGCGCGCAGTCGGTCGTGCTGCTGAAAGACCGCGAGGCCGTGCGTCAGGCGATCGCGCACGCGCTCGATGACGAGCTGCGGCGGGAGCAGGAACGCGAGGAAAACGTCCGTCGCAAGCTCGCTACGATCAAGAAGCCGCCTGCGCCGGGATCGGCTGAGTACGAGCAGCTATTCAGAAAATTGCTGGAAGAGGAGCACGTGCGCGAAGGGCTCGAATAAACTAATTCGGCTCTTCTTCCGGCTCACTCATCAACTTCCGCCAGCGCTGCGCCTTCATCCGCTCGAACACCCCGCCGCCGTTCCCTGCAGGAATCCAGCTGTTGCCCCCGCACTTCGGGCAGCGGCCGCGGAACGCGATGTTCTTCCCACAGTCCGGACAAATGATCACCAGCGAGTGAGATAGCTCGAGTTTCTGCTCTCCCTCGGTATCCAGGCTGTTCAGGAAAGACGCCAGATTGGTGAAGGTATCTTCGAGGGCCATGCTGCTCACACAAGCCTTCAAAGTGCACACGACGTGCCCGTCAGATGCGCATGACGTCGAACTGCTCGTGGTGCAGCGAGTCATCCGGCTTGAACACGAGATGAATCCCGAGGTTGCGCTCCGTTTCCTCGAAGATGGGATCGGTCGGCTGCATCGATGAGTAGACGACCGGATTGACTCGCACGATGACATCCTGTCCTTCGTGGAGGTCGCGCAGCTTCATCAGCTCGCGCCAGATCTCCAGCGCGACGGTCGTATTCGATTTGATCCGTCCGCTGCCTGCGCAATACGGACACGCCTGCGTCAGCGACCGCTCCAGCGACTGCCGCACGCGTTTGCGCGTCATCTCGATCAGGCCGAACTCAGAGATCTGCAGGATCTTCGTCTTGGAGCGGTCCTTCTTGATCTCGTTCTCCAGCGCCTCGAAGAGCCGCGCGCGATTCATCGGCTCTTCCATGTCGATGAAGTCGAGCACGATGATGCCGCCGAGGTCGCGCAGGCGGATCTGGCGAACGATCTCCTTCGCCGCCTCGAGGTTCGTGCGGAACACCGTCTCCTCGAGATTGCGCTTGCCGACGTACTTCCCGGTGTTCACGTCGATCGCGACGAGCGCCTCGGTCTGGTTGATGACGATGTAGCCGCCCGACTTCAACCACACTTTCGATTTCAGCGCCTTCGCGATCTCCGGCTCGATCCCGAACTCGTCAAAGATCGGCTCTTCGCGGCGGAACAGGCGCACGCGCGACACGAGGTTCGGCTGGATCTGATCGAGGAACTCGACGATGCGCTGGTATTGATCGACGGAGTCGACCCACACGCTCTTGAACTCCGGCGACAGCACGTCGCGGATCGTGCGGAGAACGAGATCGAGATCGTGATGAATCGCGGTCGGCGCAGAGACCTTCTCCGCTTTGCGTTTGATCTGATCCCACACCTCGGTGAGGTACTTCAGATCGGCGCGGAACTCTTCTTCGTTGCGTTCTTCGCCGGCGGTGCGGACGATGAAGCCGCCGGTGCCGGGCGGACGGATCGCCTCGAGCATCTCCTTCAGACGCTGTCGTTCCGTTTCGTTCTCGATGCGGCGCGACACGCCGATGTGATTCACCGTCGGCATGTAGACGAGGAAGCGTCCGGGCAGCGTGATGTGACTCGTGATGCGCGCGCCCTTGCCGGCGATCGTGTCCTTCGACACCTGCACCACGATCTCCTGTCCTTCGCGCAACAGATCGGAGATCGACGCCTCGGGACGTTGCTGCGGAACTTCATCGAGGTGCAGCTCGTCGTTCGCTTCGCTCTCGTAATCCTCGAGGTCTTCGATCACGTCCGAGACGTAGAGGAACGCATCGCGCTCGAGCCCGAGGTCGACGAACGCCGACTGCATGCCGGGGAGCACTTTGGTGACGCGGCCTTTGTAGATGTTCCCGACGATCGTGCGGTGGCGCGTCCGTTCGACCCACAGCTCGACGACCTGTCCCTCGTCGAGAACGGCGATGCGTGACTCGTGCTTCGTAGCATTGATCACGATCTCGCGCGCCATGTGGACGCGATTGTACTCAGCGCGTGACCGATTTCACCGTCTTCGCGATCTTCGCCTCCGCTTCCGCGTGCGAAGTCGGCGACCAGCGGATCGCGCGTCGTCGTTGCAGCGGTGAAGAAAGAGTGTCAGCAGCAGTGCCCGGCGCATGTCTCTTTTGTACGGCGAACCGCTGCCGAGGCCGGTCGCACTTCGATGAATAAACTCCGCAGGGCATCGGTTTACGCGGCTTGCCTGCCTTGACGGGTCCCGACCGCAATGCTATTTTGCGGCGCCTTTCGAGCAAGTACTCCGGCATAGCTCAGTTGGTAGAGCAACGGACTGTTAATCCGTGGGTCGTAGGTTCGAGTCCTACTGCCGGAGCCACTCCCACCTACCTTTTCCAGGGACTTTTGGCACCTGCGGTCGTCTAATCCCTTGAGAGATGTCCAAAGTCCCGGCAATCCTCGCGGTCTTTGCACTCGCAGCATTGCGATGCGGCACGCCTGTTCAGGGATCGCCGCGCGCCGCGCAGTCGAAGATCGCACGCAGCGATCTCGTCGACGTCGTCACGCTCACCGGTGAATTGCAGGCCAGCCGCGGAACGGCGATCGCGGTGCCGCGCATGGAGTCGTGGCAGACGAGCATCCGCTGGATGATCGACGACGGTTCGCGTGTGAAGCGCGGCGATCGCGTCTTCGAGCTCGACAACACCGCGGTCAGCTCGACGCTCGATCAGAAACGCACCGCCGTGCAGACCGCGGCGCACGAGCTGGCCGAAGCGCGCGCGCGGACCAAAGCAGAAATGCTCGAGAAGCGCTTCGACCTCGATCGCAAGCGCGCCGACGCGGAAAAGGCAAAGCTGAACGCCATGGTTCCGGAAAGCGTCGTTTCCGCAAAGGAGATGCGCGACCGGCAGCTCGCACTCGAGCGCGCGCTCAACGAGGCGGAGAAGTCGAAGACGATGTACGACGCGGCCACGCGCGGTGTCGCGGCCGACCTCCGCAATCTCGAGCTGCAGGTCGACGCGGCGAGGCGCGAGCTCGCGGTCGCGCAGTCCTCGATCGACGCGCTCATCCTGACCGCGCCCGATGACGGCCTCGTGCTCATCAACGATTACGTCTTCGAGCCGCGCAAGCTGCAGGTCGGCGATCGCGTCTGGGTCGGCATGCTGCTGGCGCGGATTCCCGATCTGAGCAGCATGCAAGTCGTGGCGATGCTCTCCGACGTCGACGACGGCGCGCTGCACGCCGGCGATCATGCGACGGTCGTCGTCGATGCGTATCCCACGCGGCGTTACGCAGGCACCATCGTCTCGATCGCGCCGGTGGCACAGGAGCTCGCGCGCCAGAGTCTGCGCCGCGGATTCAAGACGGTCATTCGCGTCGATCGCATCGACGCGACACTGCTGCATCCCGGCTACTCCGTGCAGGTGACGGTTCCGCGTGTCTTGCGCCGCAACGCACTGCTCGTGCCGCGCGAGCTGATCGATTTCTCCGGCGCGAAGCCGAAAATCGCGGGACGCGACGTGAAGCTCGGTCCGTGCAACAGCAAGGTCTGCGTGGAGGAGGAGCGATGACGACGAAGCGCCGCCTGCTCATCGCCGCCGCGACATTGCTCGCGATCCTCACGATCGGCGCGGTACGGTCGAAGATCGCGGCAAGCCACGCCGGCGAATGGGTGAAGGTCCGCCACGACGATCTGATTCTCGGCGTCGACGCCACCGGCGAGCTCGAATCGGCGAGTTCCAGCAGCCTCGGGCCACCGCAGGTTCCCGACATGTGGGACTTCAAGATCGCGATGCTCGCGCCGGAAGGGACCGACGTGAAGCGCGGACAGCCGGTGCTCGGATTCGACGCGAGCGATCTCAATCGGCGACTCGAGGAGTTCCGCGCGGAAGCCGACTCGGCGGCGAAGGAGATCGAGAAGACCACCGCCGATCTGCAACTCAATCAGAAAGACGAGCAGCTCAAGCTCGATGACGCCGAGGCGCGTATGCGCAAGGCGGAATTGAAGCTCGACGCACCGCCGGAGCTCGTCGGCCGCAACGAGCGCCGCCAGACCGAGATCGAGCGCGAGGCGTTGCAGAAAGAGATCAAGCTGCGCCGCGCGAAGCTCACGTCGATGAAGACGTCGACCGCGGAAAAGCTGCAACTGCTGCAATCGAAGCTCACTTCGGCGCGCACTCGAGTCACGACCATCGAGCAGAGCATCGCGATGCTCACTGTGCGCGCGCCGCGCGACGGCACGGTCGTCTACGTCATGAACTGGCGCAACGAGAAGAAGAAGGTCGGCGACTCGACCTGGATCGGCGAGCGGATCATCGAGATCCCAGACCTCGCGCAGATGCGCGCGCGCGGCGAAGTCGACGAATCGGATGCGGGACGCGTCTCGATCGGACAGCGCGTCACGCTGCGGCTCGACGCGCATCCCGACAATGAGTATCGCGGCCGCGTCGCTGCGATCGGCCAGACGGTGCAGCGCGCGCGTGGCTCGAAGAAGGCGCTGAAAGTCCTGACCGTCTCCATTCAGCTCGACCGCTCCGACCCTACGTTGATGCGTCCCGGCATGCGCTTTCAGGGGATGGTCGAAACGACGCGCGTCGCCGGCGCGACCGTCGTGCCGGTCGATGCGCTGCAAATCGAAGGGCAGTCGCTGCTGGTCACGCGGCGCACGCCGCTCGGCATGGAGACGACGCCGGTGACGATCGGCCGCCGCAACAGCGAGCTCGCCGAAGTGCTGCGCGGCCTGAAGGCGGGCGACGAAGTGGTACGGCAGCAACCGGCGAAGGAGACGGCCGAGTGAGGCGCACGATCATCATCGCCGGCGCCGCCGTGGCGATCATCGCGTTCGTGGTCGTCGCCGCGCGCTCCTCGACGGCGAGCATTCCGTCGGTCGTCGTGCATCGCGAGACGGTCGTGCGTCATGTCACCGCCGAAGGAACCGTCGAAGCGGAACAGGCGACGCCGATCGCAGCGCCGATGGAAGCACGGCAGCCGATGAAGATCGGCTGGATCGCCGACGATCAGACGTTCGTGCACAAGGGCGATGTCGTCATCCGATTCGATCCGACCGACTTCGACAACGCGCTGCGCACCGGCACGATCGCGCAGCAGAAGGCGACGAACCGCGCGACGAAGAATGAGGTCGATCGCGCCGCGGGTGCGCACAATCTCGACCGCGACGCGCGGCAGGCGCAGCACGAGCTGGAGCTCGCGCAGGACGTGCGCCTGGAGGACACCGACATCTATTCGCGATACCAGCGCGTGGAGTCGGACATCGATCGCACGTTCGCGAAACAGAAGCGCGACTACAGCAAGAGCGTTCGCTCGATCAAAGACAACGTCGCCGGTGCGGATGCCGCGCTGATCGGCATCGAGCGGCGCAAGGCCGACTTCAGCGTCGACCAGGCGCAGCGCGCGCTGAACGCGCTCGTCGTCACCGCGCCGCACGACGGCGTGCTCGTGCTCAAGCGCGACTGGCGCGGCGAATTGCCCGGCGTCGGATCGACGGTCTGGAGCGGCACGCCGCTCGCCGACATGCCGAAGCCGGGCGGGATGAAAGCGGTCGTCTTCGTGCTCGAGGCCGACGCCGGCGGAATCACGAACGGCGATCGCGCCACAGTGACGATCGAATCGGCGCCCGGCAAGCCGGTGAGCGCGACCGTGTCGCAGATGAGCAAGGTGGCGAAGCCCCGTTTCCGCGAGGTGCCGGTGCAGTACTTCGAAGTGACGTTGAAGCTCGCGCAGGCGAACGGCATCACGCTCAAGCCCGGCGCACGTGCGCGCGCGACGATCACGCTCGCCGCGCAGAAAGACGTCATCGCCGTGCCGCGGCAGACGGTCTTCGCCAGCGGCGGCGAACAGGTCGTCTACGTCCGGCGCAACGGCCGCTTCGTCGCACAACGCGTGTCGCTCGGCAGCTCGACGGCCGGACGCATCGTCGTGACCAGCGGCTTGAAAGACGGCGACGAGCTCGCTCTGCGGGATCCGCGATGAACGTCAACGAGGCCTTCGCCGGCGCGGTACTTTCCCTCGGCAAGCACAAGCTGCGCACCGCGCTGACGATGCTCGGCATGGTGTTCGGCGTCGGCGCGGTGATCGCAATGCTGTCGATCGGCGGCGGTGCCGCGAAGAGCGCGGTCGCCGCGGTGGAGAAGCTCGGCGCGCACAACGTCATCGTTCGCAGCACGAGGATCCGTTCGACCGAGCTCGCCGACGTGCGCAAGAAATCGCTCGGCGTTTCGATGCGCGACGCGGAGGCGATCTCCGAATCGGTCGCCGGCGTCGAGCTGGTCGTGCCGCGCATCGAGGTCGAGACCTACAAGATCATGTCGCGCGAGGCGAAGGCGAAAGGGAAGCTGATCGGCATCTCGTGGCGGCAGCCGTACGTCGCGGCTGTCGCGCTGAGCGAGGGACGTTTCTTCCAGCGCGATGAAGAGGAGCAGCACCGCCAGGTGTGCGTCATCGGCGATGCGCTGCGCCGCGATCTCTTCGGTCTTTCGCCCGCGATCGGCAGGCAGATCAAGGTCAATGACGTCTGGCTCGAAGTGGTCGGCGTCCTCGCGGCATCCGACTCGTCGCGCAAGAACGGTCTGCTCGGCAGCGTGCCGACGACATCGACCGCGCGGCAGATCCTGATTCCGTTCACCACCGCCGCGCGTAAGTTCGATCGCGATCCGCTCGAGGCGCCGGTCGACGAGCTGACGATCAAGCTGAAGGAAGACGCGCAGCCGACGCAGGCCGCTGAGTTGATCCGTCCACTGCTCGAACGGCTGCACAGCGGCGCGGAAGATTACGAGGTCGTCGTGCCGGAGGCGTTGCTCGAACAGAGCCGCAAGACGCAGCGCATCTTCGACATCGTCATGGGCTCGATCGCCGGCATCTCGCTGCTCGTCGGCGGCATCGGCATCATGAACATCATGCTCGCCTCGGTGCTGGAGCGGACGCGCGAGATCGGCATCCGCCGCGCGGTCGGCGCGAAGGCGCGCGACATCCGCAATCTCTTCATCATCGAGTCGTTCGCCATCAGCATCCTCGGAGGCGCGATGGGGATCGCCATCGGCATTGCGCTCGCCGGATTCGTCGCCGCGTTCGCCGGATGGCCGACTGTGGTCAGCGCCTGGTCGATCGTGCTCGCGACCGGCGTGTCCGCATCCGTCGGCTGGTTGTCGGGCGTTTATCCCGCCACGCGAGCGGCGAAGCTCGATCCGATCGAAGCGCTGCGGTACGAATAGCTAGAGCGTAGCCGTCGGCGCGAACGCGGGCGAGCTGAGCACCGACCGATCGGGGAATCCGACGCGCGTCAGCATCTCCGAGAAACGGTAGTCGCGGCGCAGCGGCGCGAAGCGCGGACCGACGAGCAATTCCGAGAGCTCGCCGCGCATCCGGAACCACTCCTCAGCGTGCTCGAGCGCTTTGTCGTAATCGCCGAGGGCGAGATAGACCTCGGCGAAAAAGCTCGGCGCGACAAAGCCCTCTTTAGCCAGGACGCGCAGTTCCGCGAGGATCGCGCGCGCTTTCTTGTTGTCGCCGCTCATTCCGTAGACGTATCCGAGGCCGGCGACGAGCTCGGGGTAGCGCCCCGCCATCGCGATCGCCGTTTCGATCGATGCCGCCGCTTCGCCGTACATCCCCTTCACGGCGTAGATCCGGCTCTTCAGCAGATGCGCGAGGAAGTAGTTCTCCACGTCGAGCGTCTTGCGGACATGCTCCAGCGCGTCGTCGTAGCGCTCCGCGAAGTAGAGCAGGTCGGCGTAGTTGACGTTGAGCAGCAGCGACAGCGGCTCGAGCTCGATCGACTGCTGCGCCTGCACCAGCGCTTCATCGCGGCGATTCATCCAGCCGAGGAATGCCGAGTACCAGTGATGGGCGGTGGCATAGCCGGGATCGAGTCCGATGGCGCGGCGAAGCTCGTGATCGGCTTCCACCCAGTTCCACTTGAAGCAGAAGCTGACATGACCGATCGTCGCATGCGGCTCGGCGAGCACTGGATCGAGCTCCACGGCGCGGCGCGCTTCCATCTCCGCCCGCGCGTAACCGTCCGCCGGCGAGGCGAGGAAGCGGCTGCTGAGAATCGCGTAGCAGTCGGCGAGGCCGGAGTGCGCGAGCGCGTACTGCGGATCGATCTCGATCGCCTTCTCGAACTCCTCGATCGCACGCTTGACCCCTTCGATGGTCCGCTTGTTCGCGTGATAGCGGCCTTTGAGATAGAGCTCGTACGCCTCGCTCTTCTTCGTGGCGCGATGGGCGAGGCGCTTCTTTTCGACCGACGTGAGCTGCAGGCGGAGCTGGTCGGAGATCTGCGTCGCGATCTGGTCCTGCACGTCGAAGATGTCGGAGAACGGCGTGCGGAAACGGTTGCCCCAGATCTGCGAACCGTCGCGCGTGTTCACCAGCTCGAGGCTGATGACGATGGTCGTGCCGACGTGCTGCACCCGGCCGGTCACGACCTGCGTCACGCCGAGCTCCTTGCCGAGCTGCTGCGGCGTCGGCGATTTTCCCTTGTAGGTGAAGACGGTGCTGCGCGCCATCACGCGCAAACGCTTGCCGACGCGCGACAGCGAATGGATCACGCTCTCCGTGATGCCGTCGCTCAGGTACTCCATCTCCGGATCGTTGTTGGCATTCGCGAACGGCATCACGGCCAGCGATTTGATGCGCGACGAGGTGCGGGTGCTGACGGCACGCGTTTTCTTCACCGGCGGGCGCATCATGCCGTCGTAGTCGCGCAGCGCCTCGCGGATCGCCGCGGCCACCGCGCGCATCGTGTCGAAGCGTCCCTCGGCCTGTTTGGCCAGACACTTGTCGACGATCTTCCGCAGCTCCAGCGTGATCTGCGGCGGCAGCGACGGCGGAGGAGAGTGCAGGATGTGATGCAGCGTGTCGACGACGCCGTCGGCCTCGAACGCGCGCTTGCCCGAAAGCACTTCGTAGAGGATGCAGCCGAACGAGAAGATGTCGGAGCGGCTGTCGAGCGGCCGTCCCTGCACCTGCTCCGGCGACATGTAGCCGAGGGTGCCGATGACGACACCCTGCTGCGTCTGGAACTTCTCCGTCGGGCTCTTGTCTTCTTCCTTGCCCGAGGTCCACGAGCCGACGAACTTGGCCAGGCCGAAGTCGAGCACCTTCGCATAGCAGTCGCTGGAGATCATGATGTTCTCCGGCTTGAGATCGCGATGCACGACGCCCGCGGTGTGCGCTTTCTGCAATGCGTCGGCGACCTGGGCGAGATAGTCGACCAGCTTGCGGCCGTCGGTCTCCTTCGACATGAGATCGCGCAGCGTGACGCCGTCGATCAGTTCCGTGACCATGTAGTGCGTCGCGCGCCAGTCGCCGCGCACGCGCACTTTGCCCACCTCGTGAATGGTCAGGATGTTCGGATGATTGAGACCGGAGATGACTTTCGCTTCGCGCTCGAAGCGGGCCATCGCATCTTCGTCCTGCTGCAGGTGCCGCGGCAGAACCTTGATGGCCACTTCGCGGCCGAGTTTCGTGTCCTTCGCGCGGTAAACCTCACCCATGCCGCCTGACCCGAGCGGGCCGACCACTTCGTAGTGCCCGAGCCGGGTGCCGGTGCGTATGGTGGAGGACACGTTGCGCCTTGAATCCGAATTGGAGATCGAGGCTGATTATGTTTGCGCCACGGGCAACGTGCAAGCGGGGAGAAAGCGGCCGGAGCCCTGCCCCGGCCGCCTCGGTAACGCTAGTCCTGACCGTTGAGGATGTCGGCTTTCGGAGCCTTGCGCTTGGACGCCGGGCTCTTCTTCTTGGCCGGAGCCTTCTTGGCGGGGGCTTTCTTTGCTGCCTTTTTGGCCGGGGCCTTCTTTGCTGCTGCTGCCTTCTTGGCGGGGGCCTTTTTGGCCGCTGCCTTCTTGGCCGGGGCCTTCTTTGCTGCCTTCTTCGCTGCTTTCTTTGTAGCCATGATGAATCTCCTTTCGTCTGTCAGCGGATGAACAGGTACGAACCTTCGACTTTGAATTGGGGAGTCGAAATTGAGTGCTGTTTGATGCGCGGGAAACTCCGTGCTGATTTGGCCTTGCGTGCACCGTTCAATGGAACGGCGATACCGTCATTCGTAGGGACGCCGAGGCTCTTCACGACGCCATAGAACTGCTTCACCACAGGCTGCGCCGGTGCGTATTCGCCGACAGGCACTGCAAGCGCGAGATATCGCCCGCCGTCCTGCAACACGAGCCCGTCCGCAAGCAACGGCGCGAGCATCGCCGCGATCTCGTCCGTATTGCGCGGAGCGCCGAGCGAGGCGAGCGTCTTTTCGATCTGGCGGACATCGGTCACCGCATCGCATGCGATGTAGAGCAGCCGCTCCGCACCACTCAGGACCGTCAAGGCGCGGCGCGCGACCGGACGCAGGTCCCACACGAGCAGGTGATCGCCTGTATCGATGGAGAAGAGATCGCTGCTCGCCGTCTGCTGATGCCACTCGTGCAGTGCGTGCGCGACCGGCGTCGCATACGCCGCGACATCCTGTGGCCGTTCGTAATCGAATTCGAAGTGATACGCGATATTGCGCAATGCCTCGCGTGGAACGCCGCGATAAACGTACTGATACGCACTGAGCGGCTCGACCTTCGCGATGCCGAGTTTTTCCGCCTCGAAGTAATTGGGGCTGAAACGATCGAGTCGGATCGGAGCGATGAAATTCGCCGGCGGCAGATGAGACAGCAGCGGAATGATGCTCGCCATCCACGCATACGATTCCGCCGATTCCCCGGGAAATCCGACCAGGATGTTCCAGCGCGGCTCCACGCCAAACTCCTTGCACCACTTGAGGAGCTGGATGTTCTGCAGCGCCGACACGCCCTTGCGCATCAGCTTGAGCACGGAATCGTGCAGGCTCTCAATGCCGGGCTGAATGGCGCGGATTCCGGCGTCGCGCATCATGCGGAGCTGCTCTTTGCGCAGATTCGCTTTCGTTTCGTAAAAGAGGCCGTAATCGATGCCCCGCCGCGCCAGCTCGGGAATGAAGTCCTTGAAGTACGCGAGGTCCAGGATGTTGTCGGTCATCTCGACTTCGCATCCCGGATGGCGGCCGGTGAGATGCGTCAGCTCGTCCAGCGCACGCTCGGCCGACTTGCTGCGGAACTGCATCGTCGCGCCATTGAGGCCGCAGAACGTGCAATGCATCTTCTCGCCCCACCAGCAGCCGCGCGAGGTCTCGAAGAAAATCCGCGGCTGCCAGCTCCGCGCAAACCGGCTGCGGCCGAATTGCTCGAAATAGTCGTCGTAATCGGGATACGGAAGGTCGTCCATCCGCATCACAGTCGGCGCGTTTGTGATCGAGGCGAAATTCGTGGCGACGCTCGCCTGTGTGCGAACTCCCGGCAGTCCTTCGACCGATTGTCCGTCGAGGACGCGCCGTACGAGCTCGCTGATGAGCAGATCGCCCTCGCCCGAAACCGCGGCATCGATGAAATCGAATTGCCGCACCGCCTCGGCGCCCATGACCCCTTCGACATTCGCGCCGCCGAACACAATGAACGTTTCGGGACGCAGTGCCTTGATCCGTTTCGCCAATGCGAGCGATGCCGTCTGTTGCTGAAAAACACTCGTGAATCCGACGATCGGCGGCTCATCCCGCAGCACTTCTTCCGCGCACAGCTCGACGAATTCACGTGCCTTGTCGCGCGCACGCAGAACCTCGGCGACCTGTGCGCGCGTCGGACGACGCAGCCTCACGCTGGTGGCCGGCGGCCGGCGCCGGAGAACCGTTTCAACGTACGCCTCTTCTTCATCTGCCGTCATGTCGGACAGCGCCGCGCTGAAAATCCATTCACCGGCGAGCTTCGTCATCGACGGCCGGATGCCGCCGGCGACATTGAGATAAAAGCGCGAGCCAACGAGCTCGGCGAAGCGCATGGTGAAGTAGTGGATTTGTGAATCGATGCCGTTGCGGGTGAGGCCGGATTTCAGGAGGGACAGCGCGATCGATGGAGAGAAAAGGGGCCCAAACGGCATCGATACAAGGCCCACGCTCCTCACCCGCACTCGCCTCCGGATATCACGATTGCTGTAGCTATGAACCTATTGTGCCATGGTTGAGAGCGGTGTCAACGCTCAACCTCGTTGTTTGACAGTATTTTGCAAGCACGCCTTTGACGGTGAATAATCAAATCCGTCCAGTACGTTCAATCCAGTCGAGGCACAGCCATTCTTACGATCAACCAGCTTCCCGACAGCCGCCGCGCGATTCTCACCGCGCTCAAGCAGCAGGGTCCCGCCACGATCGCGCAGCTCGCGGCGATTCTGCAGCTCACCGGCGAAGCGGTGCGCCAGCAGCTCCTGCAACTGCAGCGCGACGGCTGGATCGAAGCGCGCGTCGATCGCGCGTCGGCGGGACGCACCGGCAGGCCGGCGACCGCGTACAACCTCACCGCGGCGGGCGATCATCTCTTCCCGAAACAGTACGACGCATTGAATGTGGCAATGATCGACGCGATCGCCGACGAGCTCGGACCCGAGGCCGCAACGCGCGTGCTCGCACGTGTTGCCGACGAAAAAGCGAACGTCATCGAGCCGATGCTGCGCGACCTCACGCTCGAGCAGCGGATCGCCGCGCTGAAGAACTGGTACCTCCAGGACGATCCGTACATGGAGACGGAAAAGACCGAAGACGGCTTCCGACTCATCGAGCGCAATTGCCCGTTCTACAACACGGCAATGCGCCGCCCGAATCTCTGCAGCGTCTCCGTCAATGCACTGACGCGCGTCCTCGGCGTGCGCGTGTTCCGCGAGGAGAAGTTTCAGAACGGCGACGGCCGCTGCGTCTTTCGCGTGATGGCGAATGAGCCGGTCGATGGCGAGTCGCACGCGTTCGCGCTCGAGTCAGCCGAATAGCGCACGAAACGCGCGCTCGCCGCCCGGCGAGAAAATCACCGCACGTCCATCGAGCTCGCGCCGCGCCCAACGCAGCGCGAAGATCCGCTCCAGCATCGCGGCGCCGAGCGCTCCGCCGAGGTGATGACGGCGCTCGCTCCAGTCGAGACAGGTGCGGGTCAGTGCGCGGCGCGACTTCGCCAGCGCATCCAGATCGATCCCGAGCTCGCCGAAGAATTCGCGCGACGACAGGAGCTTCCGATCGCGCAGCTGCTCGAACATCCAGACGCCGCGCTCGCCCGCGAGATGGTCGTAGCAGACGCGCGCGGTGCGCAACGCCGGATCCGTGGGGCCGATGCGACGCGATGGTCCGCGTCGTGCCGCGACCTCGGTCAACTCCTCGAGCATCGACGCCACCTCCGCGTCGAACAGCCGGAAGTAGCGATGCCGTCCCTGTTTCTCGATCGCCAGGATCTCTCCCGCGGTGAGCTTCGCCAGATGCGAGCTCGCGGTCGACGGAGAGACGTTCGCCTCCATTGCCAGCTCCGTGGCGGTCAGCGCCGTGCCGCCCATCAGCGCGCGCAGCATCCGCGCCCGAGCGGGATCGGCGATCAGTGACGCGAGTCCGGCGAGATCGATTTCATCCATTGGTCCGACACCTCGCGGCCGCGCGCCAGGTCGTCGACGACCAGCACGAGGTTGTGATCGTGATCGCTGTACTGCACTTCGATGTTCACGCCGGCATCGGCCATGCGCCGCGCGATCTTGCCGAGCTGTCCCGCTTCGTCCTGCCGCAACCGCGGCATCAGCACGTCGTGCTCCGCGATCACGCGAATGCCCGCCGCATCGAGTGCCGCGCGCGCGGCCGCGCCATCGACGAACAGAAAATGCGCCACGTCGCCGAACACGCCGCCCCCTTCGATGCTCACGCCGGCGCGGCCGAGTGCTTCGCCCATTTCGGCCAACGCGCCGGGACGATTCTCGAGCGCGATGGCCAGATCCTTCATACCCGCACCTCGGCGACGTGATGGATCGGAACGCTGCACGAATTCGCGATGAAGCAGAGCTCGTGCGCGCGCTCGTGCAGCTTCTCCGCGCGCTCGATCTGCTCCGCGTTTGCGATCGTCACCACCGGATGCAGCGTCACTTCCTCGAAGCGACCGCCGCCTTTCCCGTCCTCGCGCATGATGCCGGTCGCGCGATCCTCGTACGACAGCACGTTGATGCCGTACTTCGCGCAGAGGGCGAGGTACGAAAGCATGTGGCAGCTCGAGATCGCGGCGAGGAAGAGGTCTTCCGGATTGTGCTTGCTCGCGTCGCCGCGAAACGCCGCGTCGGCCGTCGCGGTGATCGGCGGTTTGCCGTCGATGAGCAGGCGATGCTGGCGCGTGTACGTCGTGTAGTCGGTGGTGTTGTCGCCGTCCCAGATCAGGTGGGTGTCGTAGTGATGCTCACCGTTGTTCATGCACGCAATGCTAGCGGCTATTCAGCGCCGACACTTCGATCGCCATCGAAGCGTTTCGCGATCCACACCGTCTTGATGTTCACGAACTCGCGGATGCCGAAAACGCCGAGCTCGCGTCCGAAGCCGGAGTGCTTCACGCCCCCGAACGGAATGCGCGGATCGGACGCCACCATCGCGTTCACGAACACCTGGCCCGACTCGATCTCGTCGATGAAACGCTCCGCTTCCGCGCGATCATTCGTCCAGACGCTCGCGCCGAGGCCGAATGGCGTCGCGTTCGCGATTCGGATCGCGTCGCTCGCGTCCTTCGCGCGAAACAGCGAGGCGACGGGACCGAAGATCTCTTCGGCGTATGCGGGAGCGGATTCGGGGATGTCGGCAAGGATCGTCGGCGCGTAGTAGTTCCCGCCGAGTCGTTTGCCGCCGGTAACGAGCCGCGCGCCGGCCTCGATCGACTTGCGCACCTGTTCGTCGAGGTCGTTCACGATCTGCGGCATCGCCAGCGGACCGACGTCGGTCGACTCATCCATCGGATCGCCGACCTTCAGCGCCTCCATCGCCGCGGCGAACTTCGCTTCGAACTGATCGGCGATCGACTCGTGCACGATGAAGCGTTTCGCCGCGATGCACGACTGTCCGTTGCTGACGATGCGCGCCTTCACCGCGGTCTTCACCGCTTCGTCTAGATCGGCGCTCGGCATCACGACGAACGGATCGCTCCCTCCCAGCTCGAGGACGCTCTTCTTGATCTGTTTCGCCGCGTTCGACGCGACGCTCGCACCCGCCGGCTCGCTGCCGGTCAGCGTCGCCGCTCTCACCCGGTCGTCGTCGAGCAGCTTCGCCACCTGCTCCGCGGAGATCAGCAGCGTCTGAAATTCGCCGGCGTCGAAGCCGGCGTCGACAAAGATCTCCTCGATCGCCAGCGCCGACTGCGGCACGTTCGACGCGTGTTTGAGCAGTCCGACGTTGCCGGCCATCAACGCCGGCGCGGCGAAACGAAACACCTGCCAGAACGGGAAGTTCCACGGCATCACCGCGAGCACGGCGCCGAGCGGCTGGTAGCGGATGAACGAATCCGCGGCGTCGGTCTGCACGCATTCATCGGCTAAATGCTTCCCGGCGTGGTCGGCGTAGTAGCGGCAGACGAGCGCGCACTTCTGCACCTCGGCGATCGCCGCCGTGACCGGCTTTCCCATCTCCGTCGTGATCAGTTTTCCGAGCTCGTTTTTGCGCCGGTCGAGCGCATCGGCGGCGGCGTTCATGCGTGTCGCGCGATCGGCGAACGAGCGTGCGCGATTGATGGCGAAGGCATCGACGGCGCGCTGCAATTTCGCCTCGATTTCACGTTCGCTAAGCGCGTCGAACGTCCGCAGCGTTTCACCATTTACGGGGTTCACTGTTGAGATCGTCATGGCTCGTTTTCCCATGCTATTCTTCGCCGATTCGTTCCGTCCAAAATTGTTAATTCACAAAAGTCCCATGCAAGGAGACCGCATGAAATACGCGAAGTTTTTCCTGTTCGCGCTGCTCGTCGCTCTCGCGCCGGTAGCGCTCTTTGCCCAGAGCTCCAACGGCTCGATTTCGGGCATCGTCAGCGATGATTCCGGCGCGGCGCTTCCGGGCGTCACCGTCAGTGCGACCAACAGCGCGACCGGCGTTTCGCGCACGACCGTCAGCAACTCGGCGGGTCATTATCAGGTCGCGCTGCTGCCGCCGGGCAACTACAGCGTCGGCGCCGAGCTCGCCGGCTTCCAGCCGATGAAGCGCGACAAGGTCGTCGTGAACGTCGCCACCGACGTCACGATGAACTTCGCGATGAAAGTCGGCGTGTCGGAAGTCCTTACCGTCTCCGCCTCGGCGCCGGTGATCGAGACCTCGCGGTCGCAGGTCAGCTCGGTCGTCAATGAGAAGGCGATTCAGAACCTGCCGACCAACGGCCGCAACTTCATCGACTTCGTCCTCACCACGCCGGGCGTGGTGCGCGACACGCGCCTCGGCGACATCAGCTTCGCCGGCCAGCGCGGCACGCTCAACTCGCTCGTCGTCGACGGCGCGAACAACGACAACACGTTCTTCGGCCAGTCCGTCGGCCGCACCGGCTCGGGCCGCGCGCCGTACCAGTTCTCGCAGGACGCGGTCAAAGAGTTCCAGGTCAACAACAACGCCTACTCGGCCGAGTATGGTCGCGCCGGCGGCGCGGTCATCAACGTCGTGACGAAGTCGGGCACGAACGAGTGGCACGGCTCGGTCTTCGACTACTACCGCGACAAAGACCTCAACGCGAACAACTACATCAACGTCATCAACGCCCGCGCGAAGAGCCCGTACCACTTCGATCAGTACGGCTTCAGCCTCGGCGGTCCGATCGTCCGCGACAAGCACTTCTTCTTCGCGAACTGGGATCGCCAGCGCAACTCGACGCCGAACACCGTCGTCCTCGGCGGTGGCCGCATCACCACGTTCCCGACCGATGCAGCGAGCCAGTCGGCACTGGCCACGCTCACCGCTCTCGCGGGCGAGTACAACCAGCAGCAGAACCAGGACGTCTACCTCCTCAAGACGGATCACGAGCTGATGGTCAACAACCACCTCTCGCTCCGCTTCAACCGGCAGCGCTTCCACGGCGTCAACTTCGAGAACAGCGGCATCACGAACTCGTCGCAGCACTCCGGTAACTCAAACGTCTTCACCGATTCTCTGTCGGGCGTCTGGGACACCGTCGGCAGCAGCTCCTTCTTCAACGAGGTGCGCGCGCAGTACCTGAAGGACAGCGAGCCGGGCGAAGCGAACAGCGATGCACCGGAAGCGACCATCCTGCAGGGCGGCAACACCGTTCTCGTCATCGGCCGCAATTCGTTCTCGCCGCGCGAGACGACGATCAAGCGTCATCAGCTCGCCGACACCGCCACGTACGTCCTGCAGAACCACACCTTCAAGGGCGGGTTCGACTACAGCAAGGACGCCATCCTCAACTTCTTCCCGGGCAACTTCTTCGGTGTCTACCGCTTCAACAGCCTCGCCGACTTCGCGAACAACAAGCCGGCGCTCTACACGCAGGCCTTCGCCGGCCCCGGCACCACCGGACCGACGACGCATCCCGATCTGAAGGAAACCGGCCTCTTCCTGCAGGACGAGTGGCACTTCCGTCCGAACCTGACCCTCAACGCCGGCCTCCGCTGGGACAAGCAGGGCATCAATCAGCCGACCGTGCTCAATCCGGACGCGGCGCTGCAGGCCGCGGGCTATCGCACCAACAGCATCCCCGAGGACACCGACAACATCGGACCGCGCCTCGGCTTCGCCTGGACTCCGGGCGGTGACAGCCGCACCGTCGTTCGCGGCGGCTACGGCATCTTCTACGGCCGCACGCCGTCGATCATGATCGGCACCGCGACGTCGAACAACGGCATCAATGTGCAGACCTTCACCTTCACGTCGAACATCCCGGTCGGCTATCCGAACACGCTCAGCTCGATCCCGAGCGTCACAGGCGTCACGCCGTCGATCTTCGTCTTCGATCCCGACTTCGAGAACCCGCGCGTGCAGCAGTCGAGCTTCGGTGTCGAGCACCAGCTCGGCAGCGACTACTCGATCGGTGTCACGTATCAGCTTGTGCAGGGCGACGATCTGCCGCGCTCGCGCGACATCAACGTCAGCACTCCGACGACCGTCGACGCGACGATCAGCACCGGCGGCGCCGTGAAGTTCACCCGCTACACCGGCCGTCCGTTCACGAACTTCAACCGCGTGATCGCGTTCGAGAGCAGCGCGAAGTCGAAATACAACGGCCTCACGCTCGACCTGCAGAAGCGCTTCTCCAACAACTGGCAGGGCCGCCTCGCCTGGACGCATGCGTCGGTCAAGGACAACAAGCCGGATGCCACAGCGGTCGTGCCGTTCTCCTCCGGCGACGACGGCAAGTACATCAGCGATCCGCTCAACATCGCGAAGGACTACACGCATGGTGACGTCGACGTCCGCGACCGCATCGTCCTGAGCGGTGTCTGGTCGCTCGACGGCTACGCGCAGCACATCAGCAGCGGCGTCCTCCGCGTCCTCGCCTCGGGTTGGACGTTCAGCGGCATCGCCAGCTATCAGGGCGGCCAGCCGTTCTCGCCGACGGTGAGCAGCGATCTGAACAACGACGGCAACTCCGCGAACGACCTCGCGCCCGGCTTCACGCGTAACTCGTTCCGTCTCCCGTCGCAGATCTCGGTCGATCCGCGCATCACGCGCGACATCAACTTCTTCAGCACGATGAAGCTGCAGCTCATCGCCGAGGCGTTCAACGTCCTCAACCGCCACAACATCAGCAACGTGAACCGCACGCTCTACAGCTACAACGCGACCACGAAGGTGCTCACCCCGAACGCCACGTTCGGAGTCCCGACTGCGACGTCGGGCCAGCGCATCATCCAGCTCGCGGCGAAGCTCACGTTCTAGCGCGCTCTATCTCTCTCGGGCCGGCCTTCGGGCCGGCCCTCTTTTTTGCACGCAACTCTTGACAAACCCCATTTGTAAATACACATTCATTTACAAATGGGCCGCCCCCCGACCATCAACCGCGAGCGCCTCATCGACACCGCCCGCCGCGTCTTCGCCGCGAAAGGTTTCGACGCGACCACCCTCGCCGACATCGCGAAGGAGCTTGGTGTAACGCCGGCCGCCATCCTCCGCCACGTCAACTCGAAGCAGGCGCTGTTCGGTCTGGCGATGCAGAGCGGCATGCTCCTCGATCCGCCTGCCTGCATCCTCGAACTGCCGCGGATCGATGCGAAAACCGATCCGCGCGCCGTGCTGCGGCGCATCGCGGAAGAGTTCGTCCCCTTCATCCAGGACGTCCTGGCCACGCGCATCGTCGTCGCCATGCACGCGTCGTCGCGCAGCACGTCGGTGGTGCTGCCGTTCGATCCCGAAGCCGACAACCCGCCGCGCCGCGGCCTGAAGATCGTCGCCGACTACTTCCGCCGCGCCGCCGAAGCCGGCGTGCTGCGCCTCAGCGATCCGCACGCCGCGGCGCTGCTTTTCATGGGCTCGCTGCAGGGCTACGTCCTTTCGCACACCGTGCTGAAGATCACGCCGCCCGTGCCGCTCAACGACTACATCGACGCGCTGCTCGACCTCTGGACGAGCGGCGCCATTCGCAGTGGAGGAAGCCGTGCCATCAAAAGGAACGTCAGTCCGAATCGTGATCGCGATCGTGGTGCTCGCGCTCGCGGCGACCGGCCTGCTGCTGTACATGCGCGAAGCGCGAAAGCCGAAGCCGCTGGTGCTGAGCGGGTCGCTCGAAGCGCGGACCGTGCAGGTCGGGTCGCTCGTCGGCGGCCGCGTCGTCCGCGTTCTGACCGATGAAGGAGCCCACGTCGTGGCCGGTCAGCTCCTCGTGACGCTGGAGACCGAGACGATCGATCGTCAGATCGCGGAGCAACAGGCGGCGATCGATGCGGCGAAGGCGCAACTGGCGAAGCTCGTCGCCGGTCCGCGCTCGGAAGAGATCTCCAAGGCCGCCGCGATTGCGGCGAACGATGCGCGCGAGCGTCATCGCATGGAAGTGCTCTATCACGACGGCATCGTGGCGAAGCAGCTCTACGAAGACGCGGCGACAAAAGCGAAAACGTCGGCCGATGACCTGCGCCTGCTGCAGAAAGGCTCGCGCTCGGAAGACATTGCCGCCGCTCGCGCGCAGGTCGTGCAGGCGGAGCGGCGTGCTGAGTCGCTGATGAAAAACCGCGCGGAGAGCGAAGTGCGCTCGACCGTCGCGGGAGTCGTGCAATCGTTCGGCCTGCGTCCCGGCGATCTCGTCGCTCCAAATCAGCCGGTCGCGGAGATCCTCGAAGCGGATCAGCTGTGGGTGCGCGTCTATGTCCCCGAGACGATGCTCGGTCTCGTGCACGTCGATCAGCCGGTCCGCGTCAGCGTCGACACCTGGCCGAACCAGTCATTCTCAGGCCATATCGCCACGATCGCCAGCCAGGGCGAGTACACGCCGCGTAACGTGCAGACGCGCGCCCAACGCGCGGAGCAGGTGTTCGGCGTGAAGGTCCTCGTCGATCCGAGCCCGAAGCTTCATGCCGGCATGGCCGCAGACGTCGACCTCGGGGTGAAAGGACGCGCCGAATGAGCGCCGAAATCGGCATCGACGTGCAGGATGTGTCGAAGGACTTCGGCACGTTCCGCGCTCTCGATCGTGTGACGCTGCAGGTTCCGCGCGGCGAGATCTTCGGCCTCCTCGGGCCGAACGGCTCCGGCAAGTCGACGCTCATCCGCATCCTCTGCGGACTCCTCGCGCCGACCTCGGGACACGCATCCGTCGACGGCTACGACGTCGAGCGCGAAGGGGAAAAGGTCCGCCAGCACATCGGCTACGTCTCGCAGGCGTTCTCGCTCTATCGCGATCTCACCGTCGACGAGAACCTCGATTTCTTCAGCTCCATCTATCGCTTGCGCGGCAACGAGCGGCGCGAGCGGAAGGAGTGGGCGATCGATCTCACGCACATCGCGCCGTACCGCGATCGCCTCGCGGGCGCGCTCTCCGGCGGATGGAAGCAGCGTCTCGCGCTCGCCGCGGCGCTGATGCACCAGCCACGCGTTCTCTTCCTCGACGAGCCGACCGCGGGCATCGATCCGGTCGCGCGCCGCGAGCTTTGGGATCTCCTCTTCGGACTGGCGGGCGAAGGCGTGACGATGTTCGTGACGACGCACTACATGGACGAGGCGGAGCGCTGCGGCACGGTCGCGTACCTCTACCTCTCGCGGCTGATCGTCGGCGGACATCCCGAGGAGTTGAAGAAGCTGGAGGAGGTCACGCCGGCGGGGACGCGGCGCGTGTCGGCGGAAGCGCGTGAGAGCGTCGCCACGCTGATGACGTCGGCGAAGAAGCTTCCGTACATCCGCGCCGCGACGATCTTCGGCACGTCGATCCATCTGCTCATCGACGCCAACGTGCCGAACGACAAGGTCGAGCACGATCTCGAATCGATCGGCACGAGCGACGTCACGGTCGTCGACATCGCGCCGACGCTGGAGGACGTGTTCGTCCAGCTCACCGAAACGCGCGGCAAGGAAGTGGAGGCGGCTCGATGAACGGCTTCACCGCGGTGTTCCGCAAAGAGCTGACGCAGATGACACGCGACCGTGCGACGCTGATCTTCTCCATCCTCGTGCCGGTCTTCGAGCTGATTCTCTTCGGCGTCATCGACATGAACGCGAAGAACATCCCGACGATCGTTTTCGACCAAAGCCGCACGCAGGAGAGCCGCCAGCTCATCGACCAGTTCACCGCGACGACGCTGCTGAAGGTGACGCAATACGCCCGATCGCGTGAGGAGCTGCAGCACGCCGTCGTCGCCGGACACGCACAGGTCGCGGTGGAAATCCCTCCTGACTACGCGCGCAACCTGGCGATGGGTCGCCAGGCCGACGTGCTGGTGATGATCGACGGCTCCGACTCGAGCGTCGCGTCGCAGGCGCTCTCCGCCGCGAACGGCGTCGTTCTCACGAACAACATCCGCAAGATCCTCGGAGAGCGCGCCGCGCCGCCGGTCGAAGCACACCCGGTGATGATGTTCAACCCCGACATGCGCAGCGCGAACCTGCTGATACCCGGCCTGATCGCCATCCTGCTCACGTTCTCCGGAACGATCCTGTCAGCGTTCGCCATCGTGAAAGAACGCGAGCGCGGAACGCTCGAGCAACTGATGGTCACGCCCGTCTCGCCACTCGCCGTCGTCCTGGGAAAAATCCTCCCATACCTCGGCGTCGCCTACGTGACGTTGATCATCGTCCTGACGCTCATGCGCTGGGGCTTCCAGGTCCCGATCCACGGCAGCCTCGTACTCCTGCTATTGCTTTCTTCCGTTTACCTGCTCGCGCTGCTGTCGTTTGGATTGCTGATCTCGTCGCGCGCGAAATCGCAAATGGAAGCAATGCAACTGGCGATGGGAATCATGCTGCCGTCGGTTCTTCTGTCGGGTTACATCTTCCCGATTTCGTCGCTGCCGCTGCCGTTGCGCGGAATCTCGTACGTGCTCCCCGCGACGCATTTCATAAGAATCGCCCGAGGCATCGTGATTCGCGGAGCGACATTCGCGGACTTGTGGGAACCGGTGTTATCGCTTCTGGCGATCTCGGCAGTGTTGATTGCGGTGAGCACGAGGGCGTTTAAGAAGACTGTTTCTTAACCCCGAAAATTTGTGATCGGCAGTAACCTATAAGAGTCTAAGGAACGCAAACGTATCCGAACTGGCTCAACGCGTCGGTACAGTTGCCGCAATGACGAATACGTTCACCGCCATCTTTGAAGAGGCGGAAGAGGGCGGCTACATTGCCTATGCCGCGGAGCTTCGCGGCACCACGACCCAGGGCGAAACGCTCGAAGAAGCATGTGAGAACCTTCGCGACGCGATCGAGCTGGTACTCGAAGGCAATCGCGACATCGCACTCCAGAAAAACACCGGCCGCAAACGCATTTGCGAAACCATCACGGTTGGTGAGAAGTAGTCACCGTCGCATTTACAGCACATACCGCGACAAATCCTCATCCTTCACCGTCTCCGCCAGTACGCGCTGTACGTACGCCGCATCGATCGTGACCGACGCGCCATTCATCTCGCTCGCGTCAAACGACAACTCATCGAGCAACCGCTCGAGGATCGTGTGCAGGCGGCGCGCGCCGATGTTCTCCGTCTTCTCATTCACCAGCGCTGCATAGCGAGCGATTTCGGCGATTGCGTCGTCGCTGAATTGCAGCGTTACGCCTTCGGTCCCCAACAGCGCGGTGTACTGCATCGTCAGCGCGTTTCGCGGCTCGCGGAGGATGCGGCCGAAATCGTCTTCGGTGAGCGACTCGAGCTCGACGCGGATGGGGAAGCGGCCCTGCAGCTCGGGGATGAGGTCGGACGGTTTGGAGACGTGGAAGGCGCCGGCGGCGATGAAGAGGATGTGATCGGTCTTTACCATGCCGTACTTCGTGTTGACGGTTGTCCCTTCGACGATCGGCAGCAGGTCGCGCTGCACGCCTTCGCGCGAGATGTCGGGGCCGTGCGATGCGTTCTGGCGGCCGGCGATCTTGTCGATCTCATCGAGGAAAACGATGCCACTCTGTTCCACGCGTTCGATCGCCTCGCGCGCGACGTTCTGCTGATCGACCAGCTTCTCCGCCTCTTCCGCGATGATCACGTCGCGCGCATCGCCGACGCGCATCTTCTTCCGCTTCGAGCGGCCACCAAAGAGGCCGGGCATCATGTCTTTGATGTTGAGGCCCATCTCCTCGACGCCCTGCGGCGTGAAGATCTCGAGCGACGGGAAGCCCTGCTCCTTCACGTCGACTTCGATCTCGCGCTCGTCGAGCTTTCCTTCGTCCAGCCAGCGCCCGAGCTTTTCGCGCGTCTCGTTCGGCGACTCCTCGCCCGGCGTTGGCGATGCGACGAACGCGGGGCGGGCGGTGGCGCGGCGGGAATCGGGGAGCAGGATGTCGAGGATCCTCTCGCGTGCGTTGCGGATCGCAGCCTCGCGCACCATCTCGTTCTTCTCGTCGCGCACGAGCTTCACGCCGATCTCGGTCAGGTCGCGGATGATCGACTCGACGTCGCGTCCCACGTAACCGACCTCGGTGAACTTCGACGCCTCGATCTTCAGGAACGGCGAGCGGGTGAGTCGCGCCAGGCGACGGGCGATTTCGGTCTTGCCGACTCCCGTCGGTCCGATCATGACGATGTTCTTCGGCGCGATCTCGTCGCGTAGCTCGGGCGGGAGCTGCTGGCGCCGCCAGCGATTGCGAAGGGCGATGGCGACGGCGCGTTTCGCCGCGCGCTGGCCGACGATGTACTTGTCGAGCTCGCGCACGATCTCGTTCGGAGTGAGGCGCTCGGGAGCGCTGAGATCGATGTCGCCGGGAAGCTGGATGACCATTACAAAGTCTCGACCGTGATGTTGTCGTTCGTGTAGATGCAGATCGCGGCGGCGA
>Ga0193696_1000110_pt1 | contig 36367 bp, 45 predicted proteins | sample L3m1metaG_FD_145074 | JGI IMG/M metagenome (GOLD analysis project Ga0193696, IMG submission 145074) | Soil microbial communities from a riparian zone of the East river system, Colorado, United States - L3m1 | ecosystem: Environmental > Terrestrial > Soil > Riparian zone | place: USA: East River... | reverse complement strand
GAAGCTGATCGTGAACGCCGCCACGCCGTCTTTCAAGAACGCTCGCCGGTTCATCATGCTCGCTCTCCTAGCCCCTAGCCCCCTACACGAATTGGTACTCCGCCGAGCCGAGAACGAGGTGCACCACCCCCGGCGCCTTCGTCTGCAACTGCGCGTCCGATCCCGTCCACGCCGGGCCCGATGCGGCGTACGCCACCAGGTCGTTGAACACGTCGCTCGGAAGATCCACGGTGAGCCGGCCCACGACGTAATCGATGACGGCGCGCGAGCTGCTGCGCGACGGCGCCGCGGCCGCCGCCAGATTGAATTTCTGATTAGCAGCGAGCGCCGAGCCAAAGTTCATGCGGGCCAGCATCGCGCCGGTCGAGAACCACGTCTGCCCGAGACTCCAGCCCGCTACATCCGGCGGCTCGAGCAGCTCCTGCCCCATGCTCGCGAGCGGCGACAGCGACGTGCCGAGCGAGAAACCGGCCCAGCCGCTTTCCTTGATCGAGCGAACCACGAACTCCACCGGCCACGCGTAGCGTGTGAAGAAGATCGACGGATCCTGGAACTGGGGTGACGTGAACAATCGTTGGAGCACCGGCTTGATCACGGTGCCGTTCTGGAGGTAGGTGTTCGCGAGATCGGCAATCAGATTGGGATCCGGCGTCGCCGTCTCGCTGACGAAGAACCCGTACAACTTCGTCGCAAGGCGCTTCGCGGTTTCGGGATGCATCGCGAGCGCGTTGATCAGATCGACGCCGTCCTGCATGCCCGCCGACGCCGAGCGCGCCTGGATGGTACGGCTGCCGTCGCTGTAGATCGGAAAGCTGAAGGTTTTCGCGCTGGTCTCGTGCTGGTTCGCGTTGTAGACGAAGGTGTACGAGGAGCTGCTGTCGTTGTTGTCGCCGGGCTTGAGGTTCCACCCCGTGAACACTCGCGCCGCCGCATAGACATCGTCCTCGGTGTAGTATCCGACTCCGCGCGTGAAGAGCTCCATCAGCTCGCGCCCGAAGTTCTCCTGCGGTTTCGCCTTCGTATTCGTATCGCCGTCCAGCCAGACGAGCATCGCAGGATCCTGTGCAACCGCCACCAGCAGATCGCGGAAGTTGCCGACGGCACCATCGCGGAGCAGTTCGATCTGCCCTCGCTGCTTGGCCGGATCCTCCATCGCTTTGGCTGCCATCAGCCGCGTGCCGTTGGGGTTTTTCACCTGGCCCGTGACCTTCGAAAGCCCGGTGGCGAAGTAGTTGTGCCAGAAGAGGGTCATCTTTTCCTGCAGCGGCCGGTCCGAGTGCACCATCCGGAACAGCCACCGCTGCCGGGCATCGTCGGCAACCGTGTTGGGAGAGAACGCGCCGCGCGACGTCGTGCCGACGAAACCCGGTTTGCCGATATTCGAATCGACCGTGTCCGGAATCTGCTCGTAGTTGACGAGCCGGTCGACCGCCTGCGAATAGGAGAGACTCGAATAGGCCGCGAACTCGGCGCTGCTCGCCCCGAACCCGGCCCGCCTTAGTAAATGTCCGAGCAACCGGTCGCCGTCGGCCATCGGGTGGTCCTCCTCCTGCTGAAACCCTTAGACCGAGCTTGTCTTCGAAAGTAAAAACCTGTGGGCCGTGTTAAGGTCTGCGCATGTATGCACACGTCCTGGCTGTTCACTCGTGGCTCCGGTGGCTGGCGCTCGTCGCTGCCGTCGGCACGGCTTTCGCCGCGATGCGCGGCCAGGTAGGTGGCAACAACTCCATCGCCGACCGCTGGGGCATGTTCGCGGTGACGGCGCTCGATCTGCAGATGCTGCTGGGCCTGATCCTCTATCTCGCGCTCAGCCCGAACATGCGGCCGATCCTGGAAAATTTCGGCGGCGCGATGAAGGATCCGGCGCTGCGCTTCTGGGCCGTCGAACACATCGCGACGATGATGGGCGCGCTGGTGCTGGCGCACGCGGGGCGCGTGCTCGCCCGGAAGGCCAAGACGACGGAGGCGAAGCGGACGCGGCTGCTCGCCTGCTTCGGGCTCGCGACGATTCTGATCGTTCTGGGCATGCCCTGGCCGGGACGGCCGGGTGGCCGTCCGCTGTTCCGCGGTCTATGATCCTGACTATTCTCTCCAACCTGTTGTCGGGGTGGGCGGCGGAGATTGGAGCGCTGTCCTGGCTGGGGCTGGCGCTCGTCGCCGCCATCATCGAAGTGTCGGTACCGCACTTCGGGTGCGCCTTCGTCAGTGCCGGAGCGGTTGTCGCCGCCGCGGCCGCATTTTTCGGTTTCGGTGTGCCGGTGCAGATCGGCACCTTCGTCGTCGTCATGACCGTCTCGCTTTGGGCGCTGCGTGCGCGTCTCCTGGATCGCGTCGGCGGCCAGGGCGTGCCGTCCCGCACGGAGCCGCTGATTGGCCGACACGGACAGGTGACGCACGACATCGATCCCACGCTGGGCACAGGCCGCGTGACCGTGGGCGGTGAAGATTGGGCGGCGCGCAGCCTGGAAGCGATCTCGTCTGGAACCAAAGTGCGTGTCGTCGGAGCCGACGGCATCGTGCTGGAGGTGACGCGCGCATGATTCCGTTCAACAGCATCGTTCTGTTCGGGTTGGCGATTTTCATGCTGATCGTGCTGATGCGGACGATCAAGATCGTCCCGCAGAAGCAGGTGAAGATCATCGAGCGGCTCGGCCGGTTCCACCGCACCGCCGATGCCGGACTCAATACCGTCGTTCCGTTCCTCGACTCGGTCCGCGCCACCATCGACCTACGGGAGCAGATCACGAAGATCGAGCCGCAGCCGGTCATCACTCGCGACAACGTGACGATGGAGGTGGACGCGGTCATCTACTACCTGATCGCGGATCCGGTCCGCGCCACCTACGAAGTACAGAACCTGACGTGGGGACTCGAACAGCTGACGCTGTCTGCTTTGCGCAACGTGATCGGCCAGCTCGATCTCGATCACACGCTGGCCTCGCGCGACACCACCAACTCGCAACTGCGCGCGGCGCTCGACACGGCGACGCAGCAGTGGGGCGTCAAGGTGATGCGGATCGAGCTCAAGAACATCACCCCGCCCGAAGAAATCCGCCTGACGATGGAAAAGCAGATGACGGCCGAGCGGACGCGCCGCGCCGTCGTCACGACCGCCGAGGGCGAGAAGTCGTCGGCGATCCTGCGCGCGGAAGGCCAGAAGCAGGCGGCCATCGTCAACGCCGAGGGCTCGAAAGAGGCGGCGATTCTTGCCGCCGAGGGCCAGGCGCAGGCGCGGCTGCGCGTCGCACAAGCGGAGGCGCAGGCGATTCAGCTGGTCAGCCAGGCGCTCGGCGCCGCCGGCAGTCCCGCACAGTATCTGATCGCGCAGAAGTATCTCGAGGCGCTAGGACAAATCTCCACCAACGCCCAGAAGATCGTGTTCCTGCCGTACGAGACGAGCGGGATCATGGCGTCGCTCGGCGGCATCCGCGAGCTGCTGACGTCCACGAAATAGGAGCCTGCGTCATGAAGCGGTTGATGCTTGCTGTGAGTGTCGTGCTGTCTGTTGGTGCGAATGCGCTCGCGCAGGACGCCGGACAGATCGGGATCACGATGGGATATCCCTCGGCAGTCGGCGTCATCTGGCATGTGACGGACAACGTCGCGGTGAGGCCCGAGATTTCGTTTTCGACCGTATCATCCGAGAGCCCTGCCATCAGCTCCGGGCTGTCGCTTCCGGGCGTTTCGGACGACGTCGGGAAGACGTCTTCGACAACGGTGACCGCCGGCGTGAGCGGACTGTTCTATTTCGGAGAGTGGGACAAGCTCCGCGCCTATGTGAGCCCGCGGTACACGTACTCGCGCCTGATGTCAGACCTGGGGTCGACGTTCAGCACCGATGCCCGGAACTCGGCCTATACAGTCACTGGATCGTTCGGCGCTCATTATCAGTTCCATCGACGTTTTGCCGTGTTCGGCGAGACCGGCTTCGGGTACCTCCACACGCGCACGACCTTGACGTCGTCCATCCTGCTGTCGATCATCCCGGTCGGGCCGAATGTCCCCGCCCCGGTGACACGGTCCACCGAGACCAATTCGCACAGCTGGGCCACTCGAACCGGCGCGGGCGTCATCTTCTACTTCAAATAGCGAAACGTGACAGCCGGAACAGCCCGAGATCGTGACGGCTCGCACCGTCGATCGTCAGCTCCGCCAGGATTTCGCCAACCACGCTGCAGAATTTGAACCCGTGGCCGGAGAATCCTGCGGCAAGCGTCACCTGCGGCAGCGCGGGATGTTGGTCGATGATGAAGTGCTCGTCGGGGCTGTTCGTGAACAGACACGTTTTCATCGTCAGCGCCGGGCCATCCGCGTCCGGGAAGTAGTGTCGGATGCCCTCGCGCAGTACCGCCTCGTCTTCCGGGTGACAGTCGCGATCCATCCGATCGGGGTCGACCGCCTCACGCCGGTGATGGTATTTCCCGATCTTGAAGCCGGACGCTCCGAAGTTCGGAAACCCGTAGAAATGACCCTCCGGCGAGTCCAGGTTAAAGACCGGGAACGCGTCGAGCTGAAAGAACGGAGCGACGCGGGGCTCGGTCCACAACATCACCTGCCGTTCTGGACGCGCGAACGCTTTCAGCGCCGGAACGAGCGCGGCCGTCCACGGTCCGGCCGTCAGGACGAGATGATCCGTGCCATATGTCGCCGCACCGGTTCGCACCTCAACGCCACCGGCCGATGGCGTCCAGCTGACCACAGGCTCCCGTGCGTGGACGTCCGCACCGAGGCCGCGCGCCGCCTCGACGTAGTTCACGATCGCGCGCTCGCACAGCACGAACCCGCCCTCGGGCTGAAGGACCGCCATCATGTCCGGCGCAAGTCGATAACCGGGGAAACGCCGATTCACCTCGGACGCGGGGAGCAGCTCGTGGGCCAGCTTGTGGAGCTCGCACGATCGCAGCGACCCGACGACGGTTTTGCTGTCGGTGCGGCCAGCGTCCAGGCTGCCGGTGATGTAGAGCAGCTGTTCGCCGCGCAGGGTTTCGAATGCTCGCCAGAGCTCGTAAGCGCGGCGCAGCAGCGGCACGTATGCGGGATGTTCCCAGTACGCGAGGCGGATGATGCGGTTGACGCCGTGCGACGATCCGCGATCGTGCGGGATCCCCAGCTGCTCGAGACCGAGCACGCGAAGGCCGCGGCGGGCCAGCTCGTAGACGGCGGCGCTGCCCATGCCGCCGACGCCGACGACGATGGCGTCATAGCGCACGTTCACAGCGAGGCGCGGTGCGTGCGATCAATCACGATTGGGAGCGTAGAACGATTCAGTTCGGCGGAGAAGGGGCGGCGGCCTTTCGAGGTCGCGGTCAAGTCGTAGTAGAATCAGAAGTTCTCTCCACGCGTCCCCATCGTCCAGAGGCCCAGGACGTGGCCCTTTCAAGGCCAAAACACGGGTTCGAATCCCGTTGGGGACGCCAATCCTACAGTTGTCCGCAATTCGTGAGTTGGTCAATTGGTGAGTTGGTGAATTGGTACAATCCCCGTATGTCCTGGCACGACCGAATTACGGTGAATCCGTCGGTCCGCAGTGGGAAGCCCTGTATCAAGGGCACTCGTATCACGGTCTATGACGTGCTCGAGTACCTGGCTGGTGGCATGACTGAAGAGGATATTCTCCACGACCTCCCCGATCTGACGCGCGAAGATATCCGGGCCACCCTGGCCTTTGCCGCGGCGCGCGAACGACGTCTCGCCAATTCGGTCGCGTGAAGCTTCTCTTCGACGAGAACCTCAGTCATCAGCTCGAGACCACTCTCGGTAGCGAGTTTCCCGGTTCCGTCCGTGTTAGAAACATCGGCCTGCGAGGGGCCGACGACGCAGTCATTTGGGACCACGCTCGAAAGGCCGATCTCATCATCGTCTCGAAAGACACTGACTTCCGCGAGCGGAGCTACCTCGAAGGCTTCCCGCCGAAGATCATTTGGCTCGACGTCGGCAACGCCGGCACAGGAGCGATCGCACAACTCATGGTGCACGAACGCCAACGTATCGAACATTTTGGGAGACAGGAAGAGACGTCGCTACTTATCCTTTCGATCGGACTGAGAGCTATCTAGCCAATCACGCAAACAACAACCACCCCTCGCACGCACGACCACGCCATCGTCCACTCTGAGGCTGTCGGATTCACCCACGCGGCCGCCGGCTACATTGGTTCCGAAGCGTCGCCTCGTACATGCCGGCCGTGCCTTCTCGCGTTCGACTTCATCAGCGAACGTCGTCAGCGAGAGCATGATCTTGTTCGTCGGCGCTTCGAGCGTGCGTTTCCTTCCTCAACGTAGAACAACAGACGCACGCCGGCGGTCACCAGCTGCTTCAGCGCGTAGGTCGTCTCAATCGCTTCGCGTCCCAGGCGCGATTCTTCCGACATGACCAGGACATGGAACGGCGGCCGCGGCTTGAGGGCGTTGAGCAGCCGGAGGAACCCGGGACGGTGGCGAACTCGGCGGCGCTGACGCCGTCGTCGACGAAGATCGAGGCCTCGTCGACGGTCCAGCCTTTCGCGGCTGCGTACTTCTTCGCGTGGTCGACCTGGCGCGCGACGGACTTCTGCTCGTCGGCCACGCCGGTCTGATCGGTGCTTTTGCGAGCGTAGACGGCCGCTACCATTACTTCTGTCCTCCGTTGTGTCGGGTCGGCCAGGTCATCGCCTACGGAGTGCTCCGGTGACGGGATGAATCAGCGCGGATCACATCTCGGATCGCATCGCGCCGCTTGACAGAGACGCGTAGTTCGCAGCTGTCAGGCCTTCACTCGAATCGATCAGCCGAATCAATTCGTGATTGAAGTGCACGAAAAGCACTGGCGGGAAGATATCGAACCCGCGCGATGAGTTTGTAGCCATCCGGGTTAGGGCTTCCTATTCACGCATGCCCGTTTCGATGGCGAGCCGTCGCCGGTCGATCCGACTCGTATACGCTGCTGTGACGATCTGGCCGACTACGCCGGCCGCCCCGCCAATAAGAGCGCCTAAAAGAACGCCGATCGCTGGGTCCATGGTCACGCCCCGCCTTTCTCGATCGCCCCTTTGGCTTGCACTCGATGCACCTTGATTACCCCTGCTTTCTAGACTGATAGAGCAGGTTGCTGTGCTCTATGAACATCTTGACGGTTTGATGGTCGTCGCCAAGCTCAATTTTTCCGAAGCTCTGATTGAGTTGTGTCCGCCGTCCGTTCGGTAGCTTGTAGGTTGTCCCGAAGAATGACTTCGGCGCCACAAGCTCGGCGATCTTGAACCGCTCCATTACTACTTCGTTGTAACCAAACCCCAGGAAGCCAATCACCTCGGCCTCGGCCAGCGAGCTCGTGACGTTGTACGTAAACTCGACATCTCGATCCTGATTGAAATCAGACACGATGCGAATTTGGCTCGCGGCAGCTCGAAGTGCATGCTCGTCGAGATCGGGCCTATACACTCGACTCCCTTCGGGCACGTCACGCCGTCGCCACGGTAACAGCCCTAATTGGCCATGAAAGTGAATGAACGGAATCGACCCGAGTTTCTCAGCGGTCTGCTGCTCTGTGAGAGCAAATTCTTCCTTCACTGTCGAATACAGATACTGTTCCAAAGATCTGTCGTAGTTCAGAGTGATGATCGTGAGTCCTGATCCGCTGAACCCGCGTTTGTCGATCATGTGATTGAATAGCAGCCGATACCAGTGATCGTCAGGCTTTGGATTGGCTAACGCGACAGGATTTTCACAAGGAATCAGAACTACCGCGATCGCCAGCTTCCCAACTTCACGAAACGCGGGCCGATGCGTCAGGAAGTCGTCAATCGAGTCGAGCTGTGTGGCCTTGAGCGCCGGCAGGAATCTTTCGACGACTCCATCATCGGCGCCGACAAGGCGCATGAGACGCCGAGACTCGCCGTTCATGTCGGCACAATTAGCAACGATCTTGTTGATCAGTTTTGGACCTGTGGGGAAACCGTACCCAACACTGGCACCGGCACCGAGGATCAGGACCGTCTTCTTGTGAATCATGCGCCGCCCGTCCCGATCGCCTTCCGTTGTACCTGAGCCCACGCGTGGTCGACCTGGCGTGTGACGGATTTCTCGCCGTCGGCGACGTCGTCTTGCGCGGTCGATTTTCGAGCGTAGACGGCGGCGATCATTGCTTGTCGCCCAGATCCGCAGGCGAACATTCTGCGGCGACGTGGGCGTACCAGGCATTGGTGCCCGGGTGCGCTGCCTGCACCTCTTGAAATCGTCGAAATGCAGCGGGCCAATCGCGACTGAATCCAACGATGGCACAGCCGCGCCAACCCTGCACATGTCTGACCGCCGCCGCGAGATACGACACGACGGCGGCAGGACTTCTGGCGAGATCTCCGTTGGCCCAGTCGCGGTGCTCGTCGGTGCTCGCGCCCAGCGTGGGAGGCATCACGCCAAGGACCGCGTCGTGTTTCTGATAGAACGCCGCGAGTTCCTGATCGCCGAAGGTCTGCCGAAAGCTACCCAGGCTCATGAGAATGATGATGTCCGCTTCGTTGAGACCTTCGAGGAGCCGAAGTAGCGCGTGGTGACCGACGAGTTCAGCGTCCGACTTCATCAATCCGGTGCGAAGGATCTCGACGATGTCCCGACGACGTTCGAAACTCGGTGTCCTGACCGCTGCCAACGTCGACTCCTCGAGCAGCGCGGCGTACGGGGCGCTGGTTTCGACGCGCTGTTGAAATGAGGCGGCGGAGGCCTGCATCCGCTCGTCAAGAAGCTCGACCAACTCAGTCAGACGATCAAGACGCTGCGAGGAACAAACTGAGTGAGGAATTCGCCGATGACGTCGCCAAACGGCCCGAGGGCTGACAGCGCGACGCGAACGCCGCTCGCGAACATGTCTTCCTGCGTGAACCGCCGGAGTAGGTCGCTTCGTTGATCCTCAAACATGGGTCTATTCTGCGCGGCCCGCAAAATCCTTAGGAAATTCGGCCCGCAACAGCGGTCAGTTCCCGTTTACAGCCACGCCTCGCACGCGGTGCCGCTCGAGCCGTCTGAACATGGCGGCTCCGATGGACGGCCACTAGTCATATAACAAAGACGACGCAGCCCTGCCGGCAAAGACGGCTCCGGCGAACCACCACACCGACCGGATCACGAGTTGCGTCCAGGATGCGCGATTGAAGGGCAACGGCCCATCCCGCCATTGCCGGCGGAGTTCGTCCAGGCCAACAACCCCGATTGCCGGGGCGACGAGAACGCCGAACACTACCCAGACGACGGCGAACCAGACCGACCCGACGAAGTTGAATCGCAGGAAGTAGAGACCGCCGACGGCTGTGCAGGCGCTTCAGAATCCTTCGGAAACTCGACCTCAACTGGATCGTACCCCGACTTTAGGCTTTCCAGAGGCTGACTTTCTGGAGAGCGTGCTCAGGAACGACGCCAAAACCCAAAACTGAGGTATGGGTTCACCCTTGCATCGTTTTGCAAAACGCTGCATTTTCCGACGGCCCACTTTGCGACCTGCCGCGTTCACCGGTCCACATCAGGACATAGGAAGGATCAGATGCTAAAGCCTCAGCGTTGGATCACCCCGGCTGCGTTCGTGCTCGTGTCCGCCGTAGGGCTCGGAACAGCGCAGGCCGCCAATATCACGGCCTCGGAGACGCTCGCAGACATAGCGACTCTTGTGGGGACTCAGTTTGACGTGACAGCCTTCATTGCCACCAACGGCCTTGAGGCGGCGGACGGAACCGGCGCGTTTGTGGCGAATCAGACCGCGACTGGGCAGGCCCTTGTCGTGTTGTTGGAGGGCGTGGGCGGGCCGTTTAGCGATTGGTTCCAGATCATCTACTCCGGCGCGGCCGGCGCCCCTTTTGAGACCGTAACGGTTCACTGGCGGTCGGATGCTGATCCGGGCGGGCTCCCGCCACTGCCGGTCGGCGTTACGCCTCAGTTCCTCGTCGAGACCGGTGGGGTCCAGGACATCACCGCTCTCTTGGTGGCTTCTGCGACTGCCTCAGGCTTCGCCTTCCCGAGCAACCTCACAGTCCAGGTCCAGTCGGACGCGCCGGAGGCAGTAGTACCGGAACCCGCAACGCTGACGCTCACCGGCCTCGGACTGGTAGGAGTCGCCTCACGGTATCGCCGCAGACGCGATTCCTCGAATTCGTAAGAATCGCGTCTGCATCGACACTCGCACTTCCGTCAAGCGGCCCGGACAATCCTGCGGAATTCCGGGCCGCAGCAGCGGTCAGTTCCCGTTGGGGACGCCAGTCAGTGTCCTCGATTCCCCAATGTTCTCGGCCTCGATACGACATGTGTTCTCCGTTTTCGACGTGGGGAATTGACGCCAGTCAGTGTTAGGGGCAACTCCACGACGCCCGACACGACCCGATCGAGTGCCAGCGTTCCGGTGAACTCATAACCACGACGACGACCGTCAGTGACGGGGGTAAACCGAAACGGCTCCACGAGCAACTGACGGAGTACCTGGCGACCAGCCTCGACATCGGCCGCGAGAAGCGTCCGCCAGTTCGCGAGCTTCTCGCGAATGCGTCGCTCGTGGCCGGATCGCGGCAAGACAACCGATCCCCCGCGAGGCGTGTCCGTTGAGCGCGGAGTCGATCGCGTCGGCCTTCGCACGCGCCGAGGCGCACCACGAGCGCGCCGCGGGCGTGCGCGTGTTCTTCTACCTGGAGGATCGCGAGCGGACGCTCGATTCCCCGTCTCTCCGTCGAGGAGGCGCTCGGCCCTGGAGGGCGAGGCGCTCGACTCCTGGCGCCTCGATGTCCTCGCGCGCGTGCGGGACGGCGTCGGGACCCACGCCGTTCCGGCGCCCGGATAGTCGTCGTGGTGTGTTCGTGGCCGGTGGAGAGGGCCTGGCTGACGCCGGACACCCCAGCGCACGCTCATTGCGGGTCTCGATCGAGGTTGTACCTCGGGGCTCGCCGAAGCTCGCTCCTCGGTAGCGCGGAATCGTTCGTGTACGTGCCGTGTCGCGGGCGGCTCATCATCCTATGAAAGCCGACGTTCCCGCCACCAGGCCAGATACTTGCGGGCGCCGCGGTTCGTGGCGATGAATATCCCCAGGCCGCAGAACAGGGCGACCGGAATGATCCAGTATCCGCCTCGGAGATCCGTGCGCGGTGACAAGGGAAAATGCGCGCCGAGGCCGACCGGGAACCCGTGCACGTACTGAATCCCCACGTTGTCGGGAAAGATGGGTTTGAGTACGGCGAAGGCGAAAAACGCGAACGAGGTGGCATAGCCGACGAGCAACCCGAGCGCCGTGAAGAAGCCGACCATCGTCGTCTGCGCGAGGTGCCCGACGGCACGGACGATCGGCACGAAACGTCCGGTGGCGACCGCCTCGTCGATCGTCCGCTCGGCCGAATACGCCTGCGCCACGCGAAGCGGCGGGCCGAGCTCGTCGAGAATCTTCTCGAGCGCCGCGCGCTCGTTCGGCGCGCCGTCTGCCGCCGCGACCCGCTCGCGCACGTGCGATTCGATTTCGCGGACCGCATCGCGCACGACGTCGCCCGGGAGAAACGTCTTGAGCGATCGCTCGAGGACGAACAGATAGCCGTTCACGCGCGAGTCGCCGACGTCCGTGAGTTTCACATCAGCCCCTTTCAGCGGCGGCGATCAAGCGGTCGATCTTCTCGGCGAACGCGCGCCATTGCACCTTCATGTCGGACAGCCGCTTCGTGCCTGCGCGTGTCAGCGTGTAGTACTTGCGGGGATGCGGAGCTTCCCCTTCCACCCATTGCGAGGCGAGGAGCCCTTCGCGCGTCAGGCGCCCGAGGATCGGATAGATCGTTCCTTCGGTGACGACGAGATCTGTGAAGGCCTCGAGATGCTGAATGATGGCCAGCCCATAGCGCGGGCCCGAGGCGACCGTCAGCAGGATGGCGAGGTCGAGACTGCCGCGGCGAAGCTGTTCCTGCCAGGTGTCGAGCGGCATACCTTGTGTCACAAGGTATAGACGGACGGCGCCCGCGACGAGTTCAGCGTGGGTCGGGTAGGTCGCGTGGCTAGTCGTTGTTGTTCTGACGGCCATCATCATCTGGCAGGCAGCATCGCGCCCGGCGTCAACGAGCACGAAGAAGACAACGGCGCTGGTACAGTCCCAGTCGAGGGCAACGCTCACGTCGAACGGCGGCGTGAAGCCGACCGTGACCCTGACCCATCATGGCGACCCCACGGCCTACTGTGTTGACGGCCAACTCGTCTCCTTGCAAGAGGGTGTCGACAATCCGGCGCCCGCTCTTTTCGCGTGTGAGCTGCAAGTCGGCGGCAGATCGGGCGCGATGGAGGCGACGTTGAACGATGGCGAATGGGTCAACATCATCCTCGGCAGCGTCGAGTCCGTCTACGCCGGCGGCCCGATGGACAGACGACTCGTCGGGCACACGCTGGCGGTTCGACGAGGAAAATATTCGCATACGCTGAACGTCCCCGGCTATGTTGCGATCGTAGAGTTGCGTGTCCGCGCTACGCCGCCCCTTTCTGAAGCCGTTCCTCCTAAGCTGTTTCGACTGGATTGGGTCAACCGAACTGTCAACAACGGAACCGTGACCGTCATGGTGGTTCCTGATCGTGGCTGACGATTTGACCTGCCCCCAGTAATTCGCTACGCCGTAGAATGAGGCCCTCCGTTCCGAGGAGGACCGATGAAACGGAGCAAATTCAGCGACGAGCAGATCCTCGCGATCGTCAAGGAAGGCGAAACCGGTCGGAAGGTCGCGGATCTGTGCCGGGCGAACGGGATCACTGAACAGACGTACTACCGGTGGAAGGCGAAGTACGGCGGTATGGAGCTCAGCGAGCTGCAACGGCTCAAGCAAGTCGAGGACGAGAACCGGCGGTTGAAACACATCGTGGCCGAGCAGACGCTCGACATCCAGGCGCTCAAGGCGGTCGTCGCAAAAAAGTGGTAGGCCCCATCGCTCGGCGCGAGGTGGTGGGGTGGTTGCAGACGCGCGGCACGAGTTTGCGCCGGGCCTGTCGGGTGATCGGGCTCAGCACGGCGACGTGGCGGTATCAGCGACGCACCAATGCGACGAACGTCGCCGTGCTGGCGCGATTGCAGGCGCACGCGGCCGAGCGCGCCCGCTTCGGGTATCGGCGGCTGCACATCCTGCTCGAGCGGGACGGCTTGGTCGTGAATCACAAACGGGTGCATCGCATCTATCGCACAGCCGGACTCCAGGTGCGACGGCGGCGGCGGAAGCGGTTGACGCGAGCGGAGCGGGTACCGCTGCCGACGCCGAGCCAGCGCTTGGAACGGTGGTCGATGGATTTCACCGTCGATACGTTGGCCGATGGCCGCGGCTTCCGCACGCTGAACATCGTGGACGACTTCACCCGCGAGTGTGTCGCCATCGAAGTCGACCGCTCGCTCCCTGGACTCCGCGTGGCGCGGGTCCTCGATCGCCTGCACGGCGCGATCGGGCTGCCGCAGTGCATCGTCGTCGACAACGGGCCCGAGTTTGCCGGGCGCACGCTCGATGCCTGGGCGTACACCCGCGGCGTCACGCTGCGCTTCATTCGACCCGGCAAGCCAATCGAGAACGCCTATGTGGAAAGCTTCAACGGCAAGTTTCGTGATGAATGCTTGAACGAGCACTGGTTTGTCAGCCTGGCGGACGCGAAGGCGGCGATCGAAACCTGGCGGATCGACTACAACACCGTGCGCCCGCACAGCTCGCTCAATGGGGCCACGCCGCAGCAGTTTGCCAGGATCACTGAGGGGGCTCGCCGGCGAACGCCGGCTCGCCCTGTAGATTTGCGGGGCGGGTCAAAACCCGAGGACCTCACATTATCCGTGTAGCGGATTTTGGGGGCAGGTCACTTGGGACAAGCCCCATTCCAGCTTCTCCTGGTGCGATGCGCATGGCGTCGAATATCATCTCGTGCGTACATACCACAATGAGCTTAGAAGTCGTTCAACGCAGTTTCGGCGATGTCACCGTCTTGAAATTCAAAGGATGGATCAATGCGTCGGCCTATCCGTACTTGACCAGACTGATTAAGGAGCTGATCGCCCAAGGCAAATCGAAGTTCGTGTTCGACTGCGCCGAAGTAGCGTACGTCGACTCAGTGGGCAACTCGTTTTCCGTCGTTGCCTACGTTGCAGCACGAAACAGCGGCGGCTCGGTCAAGATTTCTGAACCGTCCAAGACTATGAGTGGCGTGCTTGCGCTCACGCGGCTGTCGACGATGTTCGAAATCTATGAACGGACCGAGGACGCTATCGTCGCTTTCGGCGGGGATCCCAAGCGTCAGGACGGCGAGCTCGTATTGCACAAGTGCACGGCTGACTCACCTCCATGACAGCGTCCTTCGGATCCATACGGTCGCGACGGCCTGCCACCAGAGTCGCTATCGTAGTGCTGATGGCAGCCACGGTGGCGTTGATCGTGGCGCTCGCCATCAAGATCCCTGCGTGGGTGCGCGCCACTGAAGCCATCGCGGACCCGAAGGATCGCATCGCGATTCAGAACGAACTGATCAAGACCGCAGCGCAAGTGCTTGGCGGCATCTTCCTGGTGTCAGGCGCGTATTTCGCCTGGCAGAACCTGCTGCTGACGCGTGACGGGCAGATCACGGATCGTTTCAACCACGCGGTCGAGCACGTCGGCTCGGACCGTCTCGAAATCAGGCTCGGCGGCGTGTACGCGCTGGCACGGATTGCGCGAAGCTCTGAGAAAGATCATTGGCCGGCGATGCAGGTGCTCTGTGCACGGCTGCGAGCGACGACAAAAGACCGCGCGCCAAACGCGGCGCTGCCAGCGGAGGCCCAGGCTATCCTCGACGTTCTGGGCACCCGGTCCCGTCATTTCGAGGCCCCCGGACAATTGCTCGACTTCACTCGCGCGAATCTCGCGGGTGCCAATTTGTCCGGCTGCCATTTCGAGGGCGCGCGTTTTCAGGGCGCTGACCTTCATCAGGCGAACTTCTCAGGCGCTCACCTCGCTGGAGCCAGCTTCGCCGGCGCGGACCTGGTCGAGGCATCCTTTCGAGGCGCGGACTGCACCGAAGCGAACTTTCTGACCGCGGAACTGCAGCACGCAACCTTCCGCGACGGTATCTTGCGGAACGCCGTGGTATTCGGCGCGAACTTCGAAGGGACCAGCTTGCTTGGCGCGAACCTGGCAGGGGCACGATTCGCGATACGTGAACAGTTTACCAAGGCGCTGGCCGACCACACGACAGTGATGCCAGAGTTCTCGGCTATCCCGTCAGAGATACCACAGATCCTCCCGCCGTGAACGCCCGCACGGCCAGCCGGTGCCGATCAGGTTGGCGGCGAACAACCTAGCCAAACTGCTCTCTGCCGCTGGCGACCCACTTCGCGCCGATGAGGCCCCACACGGCAAACGCACCCGTCCCCGGATGCCAGCTGATGATCGCACCATCGTTGAAGGCCTGCGCGCGGCCGACGCCGTCGAACGTCGGACGTTCGATGTCGAGCGCTGGACCGAAAAATCCCTCGCCACCAAGCCGGAGCCACTTGTCGCGGATCGCTCCAATGATGTCTGCCATACATCCTCCTGTCGTGGTTACGCCGGTCGGAAACTAGACAGTACGTCGCTCGGAAAGTGAGCCACCTGCGGGGCCGTTATTCTACGCCGATTGACCGGGCACCCGCCACGGCTGTCGGGGTCCTACTCGCATCGAGCCTGGGCATTTTTACCCTGATGCAGTCCGGGCATTGGGATACGTTGGCTGCATCGCTCTGGGTCGCGCTCGCCGGAGGCGCGAGCGGCGCGATGTAGGCGCAGTGTGCGAACAGGTTCTCTTCGACGAGAACCTCAGTCATCAGCTCGAGACCACTCTCGGTAGCGAGTTTCCCGGTTCCATCCATGTTAGAAACGTCGGCCTGCGAGGGGCCGACGACGCAGTCATTTGGGACCACGCTCGGAAGGCCGACCCTCATCGTCTCGAAAGACACTGACTTCCGCGAGCAAAGCTACCTCGAAGGCTTCCCGCCCAAGATCATTTGGCTCGACGTCGGCAACGCCGGCACAGGAGCGATCGCACAACTCAGGCTCTGACGCTCGCGGATCTTCGGCGCAATCGTGTCGGGATGCCGCTCGCGACAAGGTCCATCAAGTTGTCGATCTCACGCTGTAGCCGGTCGCGGTCAGCGGCCAGCAACGCGGTGTTGTCGGCCTCTCCTTCACAGCACGTGCAAGTGCGCTTGGAACGCCTTACTTTGTTACTAAGCCCGCCAGGAGAATTCCGCTTGTCCTACGACTTACCGAAGGTGGTGCCGATACAGTGATGGTGAAGGAGCGACCGGTTTTTGCCGTGGCGATTTTCGCCTACGCTCTGAGCTTTGGGCTCGTCGCCGCGTCAACCAAAGGAGGCGTATCCCTGCCAGGTTTCGAGTGCGCCTATTACACCCTCGTGGTGATACACCGTTTCCCGAGGGATCACATGAACGTCGCGTGGCTGATCAGCGGGTGGATCAACATCGTCTTTCTTGCGGCACTAACGATGCGCTGGTGGGACGGGAATCGGCCACCGTTCAAGATCCTCCGAACCATCACGCTCCTGATGATCCCCTTCTGCTGGATTGTCTTCTACGACGGAAGACTCTTTCCGCGCGAAGGACACTCGCTCTGGGTCGCCAGCATGGTGCTCGCGCTCTTTTCAGACAGCCCCTCTTCGAGCCGCGAGGTGCCAGCAGCCAGCACGTCCTAGTCTGCTACGCGGCCCGTCGCAGGCGGCCGCGAACGCGCTTTACGTCAGGTGCAGTCCCCCTTGGGACGCCATACGTTGTACTGAGCCCGTCAGCAGAGTCCCGCTCGTCCTACGACTTACCGAAGGTGGTGCCGATACAGTGATGGTGAAGGAGCGACCGGTTTTTCCCCTGGCCGTTTTCGCCTACGCCCTGAGCTTCGGGCTCACCGCCGCGTCAAACAAGACCCTCACCGTTCCAGGTTACTACTGCGCATCTGGGGCGTTCCTTTCACCCTTCGCGGTGGACAGCGGCTTTGTCGAACGGAACCCGATGGCGTACATCGCTGTTCTGATTAGCGGGTGGATCAACATCGCGTGTCTTGTGTCCCTGACCATTCGCTGGCGAAGCGGAAACGGGCGAGCGTTCAGGATCCTGAGGGTCATCACGCTCCTCATGGTGCCGTTTTGCTGGATTGTCTTCTACGACGAGAATCTCTTTCCGCGCGAAGGACACGTCCTTTGGATCGTTGCGATGGTGTTCGCGCTCTTTTCAGACAGCCTCTCTTCGAGCCGCGAGGTGCCGGCCGCGAGCACGTCCTAGGCTGCTACGCGTGCTCGGCGAAGGCCAAGACACCTTCGATGTCGAGCTGATCGAGGACCGCGTCATTCAGCTCGATTTCGGCGAGCGCCAGTTGTTCGCGAAGTTGGTCCCTCTGACGCTCATGGGTCTGTCGGTCAATCGAACACTCATGCACGAACGCTTCATCGATACGGTCGAGACGTTCCCTCTTTTGACGGACAACGTTCTCCACGTTTCTCCGCAGCTTTTCGACGTCGTTCTGACGATCCTTCCAGACGTCGAAGACGATCGCGTTGAACAGACGCATATCTGCAGGCTTAGGTCGCCGATGCGGGAGCGAAGAGATCGCGGGATATGTGGCCGAGGCCCCCAAAGAAGGATCTGTCGAGGACGGCGGGATTTGACGGCTTGTTGCGTGTCGCCGCTAATCCTGACGCGGCGCCTGATTCTGTTGGGTCGTCGGCGCCGGCGGGGGAGCCGAGCCGCTTTGGGTTCGTGTCGGAGCGGGAGCGAACGCAAAGAAGAGCAGCCATGCGGCGAGAAAACCACCGATCATGGTTGTTAGCAATCTGAGAACAGAAACGTAAACGCCAATCGGGATAATGACGTTGCTGCCTTCTTCCTGGAGAGAGGACACGATTGCAGATTCCCGACCGGCGAGATCCCTGAAGTGTCGCACTGCGGTGAAACAACCTCTGAACGCTAGGGCCGTAGCCACGATGAAGAGGCCGATCACGATCCGAGCCACCGCTCGGTTGTTCATGCTTGACGTTGCCAGCCAACCGATAGCGGCAATGTTCAGCGTTGAGAAATAGTTGTACCAACCGACGTAGAGAGCGAAATGATCCTTCGCGAGCGCAACCAGCTGATCTTTCTCTTTTCGCATCAGGAGCCGTGTAGCTTCTTCCATTTGTCTCTCACAGCATCTGGAGCGCCGAGAAGTATGGTCGACGGGGACTGCACTGGTAGTAGGATGGCGTCCTCTCTCAATAAGGAGGTGTCGCGTGCGCGGATCTGGACTCGTGGCAGTGGTCGGATTCTCGGTCGTCGCGATCGGCACGGCAGGTTGTGGCTGCAGGTATCAGACCGGCGGCACACAACCGAGCACATTCGGACCGAACGGCGGTAGCGGCACCTTCACCGTCACCACCAACAAACCTGGTTGCAAATGGAACGCGGACGAAGACAGCCACGCCGAAGACTGGGTCAAGGTCGCCGGAGGCACAGTCACCGGATCGGGATCGATGAACTTCACCGTCTTGTCCGCGCAGCAGCAGCCGAACGTCCCGCTGCCCCGTTCCGGCAACATCCAGATCTTCGAAGACGGCAGCAACAGCACCGCCAAGGCGGTGGTCAAGGTGTCTCAGAACCCGTAGCGCGACGACGCTCATTTGACCGCGCTAACCTTAGTGTTGCCCCTCGTCGTTTCTAAACAGCTTCAAGTCGATGGCATTCGCCAGTGCGTTGTATCCCAGGTCGTTTGGGTGCCCGTGGTCTCCGCTATCGTAGAGAGCACGGATCTTGGTCGGGGAAGCGGGATCACGTAGCACACGATCAAAGTCGATCGCACCGTCATATTCTCCGCTGGTGCGGATCCACGCATTAACGGCCTGACGCTTGATCTCCTTCTCGGGCGTAAAGACCGGGAATGGCGTACCGGGCAGGAGGAACCCTTGAACGGGGGTCAGAGTGCAGCCGAAGATTCTCAGTCCCTTCGAATGGGCACGCTCGATGAGCTGCCTGTGGCCCTGGATGACCTGCTCAACCGTCACCTCCTCAACCGGATTCAGGGTGAAGATGTCGTTCGCCCCCGCTTGAACAATGACGTGGGTCACCCCGCTCTGGGCCAGCACGTCGCGGTCAAATCGCGCTAACGCGTTGGGACCGAGGGAATCGTGAAGGAGCCTGTTGCCGGCCAATCCTTCGTTCAGCACGCCCATGGCCCGATGACCGGGTTGCGCCAGCAGCCGCCGGGCGAGTTGGTCGGTCCATCGGGCGTTGGCGTCCACGGTTGACTGCGCACCATCAACGATCGACTCGCCAATGGCGACGATCACCCCGGTGTGCTCGGACGCCGTTACGTCCACTCCCGCCAGCCAGAACCGTGCCTGTGTCGTCGAGCTGACCGGCATCACGGCGCTCGCTGTGAAATCTCCGGGCGGAGAGATGAAGGAGGTCTGCCGCCCTGTGAAATGCCACGTCGCCGGTCCTGTATTTTCGGGCACGAAAATGCTGACGGCCAAGTCGCCTCCGTCCGGCACCTCGAGCTCCACGGGGTCGCTCACGACGAGCGCGCCGGGCGGGATGGTGATGGATGGATCACCGCCGAAGGTCAACGTCCTGTCAGACCCTGGTACTGTTGATGCTCCCGTAGCGCTCAGCGCGATATTTGCCGCTCCAATCACCAAGCCACTCGCTCCAAAAGTCGAGAGCCGCACGCGCACTCGAGCGCCTCCGCGGCTGACGTGTACGATTTGGCGGAGCGTTTGATGAATGAAGCCAGAGTTGTTCAATCCGGGGACGCCGAGGTCCGGCTGGTGCAATGCGTTGCCCCAGGTCCCGACCCACTGTTCCCGGTGGCCATCGTCATGCCGATCACTCGCGATGGCCGTTGGCGCAAGTATGAGGATCGCAAGGGCCAGCACGGTTGCGACGACCGTCTCCGGCGGACGCCGAGTCCGAACACTCATGGTTTGTCTCCTTTGAGAAGATGGCGCCGAGATCAGAGCCCTCGAGTTTTTGTTTCAGCTTCAGGAAGGTCTCGTGTGTCGAGCGATGGGCCTTGGGGCAGCGAGACGACCATGAGGGATGCTTGGAGACGGGCAATCCGTGGCTGGGCCGGTACGGCTTTCATGTCAGCCGTGAGTTTGTCGATGCGGGCGAGACGCTCGGCGGTGTTGTCACGTTCGAGTGCCATGTCGGACCTTGCCTTTCTAGGGAGAGGGCGAGCATAGGCCCGAGCGTGGCGGCTCGGCTGTTCAATGTTGAACAGTTGGCCAACAGCGCTATTCTTCCTAATGGTCCTCGAGAGAGTGGAGGGTTCCAATGCTGTTGCTGCTCGTAGCCGCGCTGGCCGCCATTGACGTTTCGACTCTCAAAATCGGCCCACCAACGATCGTCACGGAGCTCGATCTGGGAAAGTTGAAAGGCGAGCTCCGCCAGCTGGCGTGGTCTCCTGACGGGACGCAGTTCTACATCCAGACCGCCGAAGGGGCGCCCCCATCAGAAAAGCTGCATCACTACGTGACTCCTGTGGGCGGTGGTGTTCCCACCGGCGCGGACCAGCCACCGGCCTGGGCGGTGGAGTACTGGTCGGTCAAATCGGATCGTTCGGCGCCGGGCGTGGCGACGATGATGATTGACGCGAAACAGACGCTGGAAGTGATCAAGGCCGGCACTGGTCAGGCCGGCGCGCTCGATCGTGAGGCGAATCCCACCGGCGGGAACGTCGGCAACATCGAGACCATGGCGAAGGGGAACGACCAGAAGCAAAAGGTGACGGTCTGGCGCTTCACGCTGCTCGGCGAGACGGTCAGCGAGTTCATGAACGCACGCCCTCTCCCGGGGCTGATGTTCAGCTGGGGCCCCGCGGCAAGCGGCGCGATCGCATTTGTGGATTCCAACGGGCGTTTGGTGCTCCTCGATCAGCACAAGCACAAACAGACGGTGCAGGGCGTCAAGGACGGTCTTTTGCCAGCGTGGTCGACCGACGGCGCGCGGCTCGCCTGGGTTCAGAAGAGCGGCCGCAAGAAGTACACGCTGCTCTGGTCGCCCGTTACCCAGTAACGAGTATCTCCGACTGGAACTTCGCGTGGCCCGCCGCTTGACTTCACATTATAAAGTGATTTGTATATGATGTTTCCCGAGGTCGTCATGCACCGTTTCATGCTTCTGCTCGGGCTCGGCGCCGCGCTGCTCGCGGCGGGCGCCTGCGCTCAGCGTCCCGAAACTCCGCTGACCCAGGCCGCCGTCCGCAACGACGTCGCCGCCCTTCGCCAACTTCTCGCCGACGGCCATAAAGCCGATGAGGGTGGCGACTCGTGGACGGCGTTGATCTGGGCCTCGCGGTCCGGATCGATCGAAGCGATCAACCTCCTCCTCGATTCCGGCGCCGACGTGAACCTGCCGGGATCCACGGGAGACAACTGGGACGCGACGCCATTGCAACACGCGATTCTCCAGCGGCAGCCTGCCGCCGTCCGGCTGCTTCTTGATCGCGGCGCCGACCTGAACCGCGGCGCCGGCCCGGGAGGCCTGAGGCCGCTGCTCCTGGCGGCCGGCGACACGGATCCCGCCATCCTCAAATTGCTGCTCGCCCACGGAGCCGACCCGACCGTCGAGGACGAACACGGAGCCACGCCATTGTCTCGTGCGGTCTCCGCCGGCACACTCAACGGACCCGACCGCCCGATGTTTGGCGGCTGCCGCGTCGAAACGGTGCGCGCGCTCATCGCGCACGACCCGCGCCTTCGTTTGAAGCGCAACGCTGCTTGGAACGACGCGATCTGGTGGGCGCGCTTTCAGAGATGTGAGGACGTGCTGAGATTGATTGGCGAGTAGCCGCCTCGATCTCGCGCCGGACAACGGACCCGTCACATGACATGGAGCGCGCGGCGCCACTCAGGGCCGTCGATCGGCGCCTATAATGCACCCAGCTGTGCGAAGGACATCACCACCAGGCCGAAAGCTCGCTATCGTGCCTTCTTCGGAGCGACGGACCAGCGACGGCCGCACAGCAGACAGACAAACCAGCGCAGCGAACTCCCGCTGGTCTCGTCCTCTTCCACGCCGGTTAATCGGCGACAGTGCGGACACGACGGCAAGAGCGGCTGGTGAATCGTCATGGTTTCCGATCGGTTCGTCGTCGGCTTCTCTCGACCGGCAATGGCGCGACCGTCATCGTCTGGGTCGATTCATCGCGGACGAGTTCCAACCGGCAGACGTGGCAGCGGTAGACTCGATTCCGTTCTGGCATATCGCCATCATGGCGGATCTGCGTTTGGCAGGCTGGGCACTTCCATGATGGCGGCGACGCACCGCGAGAGAAGAAATCGCTGGTACCCGGCCTCTGAATCACGCCCGCCGATGGAGCAACTTTTTGGCCGCGTCACGACCGAGAAATCACGTGCATTTTGCGGCCGCGGTGTCCTTTTTTCGAGCGTTGAGGTGTCCCATCGCGAGGCAGCCGGAGACCTAGACGCCCGCCACGCTCGCTCGCCTGCCCCTGAAATCTACTGGCAGGCGCCGTGCCCTGTCGCGCTCCACGACCCGGTGAAATTCGAACCGCCCCCACCGCGCGGACCCTGGATCAGCGATTTCTGAACCTGTGTGTTCTTCGGCGTGTCGGCGTGCAGGCCGTTGCCGTGATACGCCTGGATCATCGCCTGATTCCAATCCGACGGCCAGAAGGTATAGACGGCAGCGCTCCACTGCCACGAGAACGACAGGCCGGTGACGTCGGTCTGCGTCGTGAAGCGAATCGTTGCCTTCCCGCCTCCGGCGATCGCCGGGTCGACTGGAATTGCGGCGCCCACGAAGAAGTTCTCGTCGCTGATGAAGTTGGGGTTGATGGTCGTCGTCCACAGTGCCGACGTGGTGCCCGGCGTTCCCGAAAATGTCGTGGTACTCGTCGAAGGCGCGTGGGGGTCGAAGTTCACAACGCCATCCGGCATCGGATACTTGATGCCGTTCAACACGAACGAGACGTCGGTGAACTGCACGGTTGCGGTTGTGGCGGCCGAGACGCCGGTGGGTTTGAACTGCGCGTGCACCCAGGCGACTGGCGCCGCGCCAAACGGGAGGTTGAACTTGTTCCAGGAAGTCGGACTGATCACCTCGCTCGCCGCGGGAATCGTGCAGGGAAGAACCGTCTCAAGGAAGAACCCGAAGTCGGTGGCGGTGCTGTTTACGATCATTGTCACGTCGGACGGCGACGTCGCTTGCCCTGTAGGGAACTGCGCGGAAATCATGACGGGTGTTCCGCCGGTCACGAACACAGAATAGGCGCCCTCGTCATTTGTGAGCGCGTCCCCGATGAAGGTTGGGGTCGGCGTGCTGGTGTCGTACACGAACACATGGACGTTCGCGAGGCCGCCCTCGTCGGTGTCCCGGATGCCGTTGTGATTCGCGTCGTTGAAGACGATGCCGCAGACGCCGCCCGATGGACACAACGCTTGCGCCGACGCCGGGGTTGCGGCCACTGACGCCAGCGGGAGGAGCGCCGCCGCGAGCGCCGCACCCCTGATGTGTTTCAGTGGTCCATCGAGTAACTGCTGCGTCTGGACGCGGAGCTCGGTTCGGTTTCGTGACATATTCGACTCCATTGGATCGACTTCACGTTGTTGAAAGCCCGGGCATCATCTCGGAGCACACCCGCTGCCACCAGCACTCCCTACGGCACACGGGATGCCACGGCGACGCGAAATGAAATGCCTCGGTCTACCTATGAGTTAGGAGCGGGAAGGAAATTCGCGAATTGCTTCGAGCGACAGAAGTGTCGGCGCTCATACGAGCGTGGTCGTTCCGTCAACAGAGCATCCGTTCACAACACGGACACTCACCTCATGTTCCCCGTGTGACCAAGCGAATACCGTCCCGGCTGCGGCCACACGCACAGCCCATGCGGCTCCCGCCCGACGGCAATACGGTGCGTCAGGATGCCCGTCGCGGTCGCGAACACGTACACTTCATCGTCGTAGCGTCCGGACACCCAGAGCTCACTTCCGTCGGCGGTGACGTTGCCCATATCGGGACTTCCGCCACCTGGGACAGGCCAGGTCTCTACGACCCTGCGCGTGGAGAAGTCAATCACACTGATCGATCCCGGACCGTGGCGGCCGCCGGCGGTCGTGTTCCAGCCTCTATTCGTCACGTAGAGTTTGGTGCCGTCGCGACTCGGATACAGTCCGTGCGCCCCAGTGCCTGTCTCGATGAAACCGACACGCGTGAACGCGATCGGATCGATCAGGACTACCCCGCCGCCGGTCATGTCCGCCACGTAGAACACGGTTCCATCGGGCGAAGACCGGATGTCCTGTGGCATCGGGCGGGCCGCATGGTCACCATGGCGCTTGCCGACAATCACGGTGAGCTTCTTGAGTGTGTTCAAGAGACCGTTACCAAGCGTCAGATAGCCGACCACGTCGCGCGTCGCCAGATCGATTTTCACGAGCTGACCTGAGAATTCGCAGGTCGCAATCGCGTACCGCCCGTCCGCCGTGAACTCCATGTGGTCGACGCCCACGCACGACAGGGAAAGCGATTGGAAGAGCCTCATATCCTGCGCATTGCGAAAATCAATGCGATGTCGCCGTTCGGCGATGACGACGGCGAAAAGACCATCAGGCGTGAAGTAGAGGTTGTACGGGTCATCGACCGGAACGCGCGTGCCGTCTTCGCCCGTCGTCGGATCGATAGGCGTCAGGCTGTTCCCTTCGTTGTTCGCCACCCAGAGCGTGCCAAGGTCGAAGGAGGGAACGACGTGCTGCGGCAACGTCCCGGTCGAAAACGTGCGAATCACCCGATAGGTGACCGGGTCGATCACCGTCACGCTGGCCGAGCGCGAATTCGGGACATAGACGAGCGGCCGCGCACGCGCGGCCGCCGGGGCCAATTGGTTCTTCCCGGTGGCGGCGTAGATGTTGGTCGGTATCGTGCCCGCACCGCGACTCTGAGCGGGCGCGCTCTCGATGTTGCACGCTGCCGCGGCCGCCAGAACGAAGGCGCTAACGGCCAGCCTGCGCATTGCCACAGCCCTCAGGCGACGCTAACGGAGTTGATACGACCGCCGACCCCGAAGCGCGTTCGAGAGGACGACGTGGGACTTCCGAAGTCGCAAGACCATGCGAGGACGTCGGCATCCAACTATTGTGACGCGCGCGATCCGATTTGACGGCTGTCGCAATTCACAGGGTGCGTCATCAGGAAGGTGTTACCGCCCGGTCGCGCAGGTCTTGGTGGCCTCGCGTTTGAGCAGGCTGGGCTACGCAGCAAGAGTCGGCACGATCACTGAACTCCCATAGGCGTCTGCGATGGAAGGCGCGCATTTCTTGAGGGAGTTTCCTCGGTTGCCTGCCGAAACCACGGTATTTCGTGACCACTGCGGTCAGCGATGTTGAGCCGTGTTAGGCCGGCAAAGGCGCAACGTGCTAAACGCATACCTGCGCTGCTCGTTGGTCTCCTCTTCTGCGGCGGCAGTGGCAGCGTGACAACCAGCGGTCCGACGATACCAGGACTCGCTCAAACCACGCGTTCACTCCCTCAGCCGCGCCAAGCCAAGGGTTCGGATCTTTCCAGGAACTCCGCGCTGGTGCTCGACTGGGCAGATCGCGTGATGGCCAACGACCCGGAGGTCCGGGCAATCGCCGAAGCCGCCCTGGTCCAAGGGGCGGAGCAGTCGCTGCCTTTGCTGAGACGATTCCTCGACCGTCGCGATGAAGACCTCCAGCTGAAGACGTTCGAAATCATCCGGCGGATCGGTCCGCCGGCCATTCCGCTGCTGGTGGACCTGCTTCGGCACGAACGGGTTCCCATCCGGCGCAGCGCCGTTGATGCCTTGATTGACTTGGCACCCGATACACAACGGATTCAACCGGCGTTGAGACGGGCACTGAGAGACGAGGATTCGGAGGTCGCTGGCGATGCCGCACGCGCTCTGGGCGCTTTGGGCGAAACGGCCAGTCCTTCGCTACGCGCTCTCGTCAAGGCTCTCTCGCACGAGGAACCACACGTCCGCATCTACGCGGCGGAGTCCCTGGCGTCCATCGGTGCGAAGGCGGGCGCGGCGACCAAGGACCTCGCCCGAGCCGTGGGCGATCCGATTCCCGGCGTTCGATGGGCGGCGAGTGAGGCCCTCGCAAGCATCGGCCCGGCCGCACAGTCCGCTGTGCCGCAGTTGATCGCAGCTCTGAAGGATGAATTCCTCTACGTGCGCATCTGCGCGGCCGTGGCGCTGGGAAGCATCGGGCCGAAAGCACAGACGGCCCGGGAGCCGCTGAGAGCGGCCGCAAACGATCCCGCACTGCGGAACGAAGCTGAGTGGGCGTTGCATCGAATCGCTGGCATCGAATCTAGAGAGCCTGTCGTCTCACCCGTTGTGCCTGCGCCTGCCGTCGCGCTCCAACCCCTGACGACGGTGGCGCAAACGGGCAATCCTCCGGTTGACTGGAATACGACCACTGGGCGGAACATCGTCTGGAGCGTCGAGTTGGGAAACGACACGTTCGGCCGTCCCGTGGTTGCCGGCGGTGCGGTCTATGTGGGTACCGACAACGCCAGGCACATGAACCCCGCCTTTCAGGAAGCGGGGGGCGTCCTCATGGCCTTTCGGGCGACGGATGGCGCGTTCCTTTGGCAGGATGTGGCCCCACGAGTGGAGCGCGGCCTCCGGGAGTTTCTGTTGCCTTCGACGACAAGTGCAGCGTATGTGGAAGGGACGCGGTTGTACTACGTCACCGCCCAGTGCCAACTCCGTTGCCTCGACACGCAGGGTTTTCGCGATGGCGATAACACTGGTCTGTATCGGGCAGAGGTCTTCCACGACAACGCGGCGGCCGACATCGTCTGGGAGCTGGACATGTGCGCCCGCCTGGGTGTCTTTCCGCATGAAGCCTCCAACAGCGAAGTGTTGCCGGTGGGTGATCTGCTGATGGTCAGTACCTCCAACGGCCAGAATGAAGGCCATACGCGCGTTCCATCGCCGCGCGCCCCAAGTCTGATCGCGGTGCACAAGCACTCGGGCGAAGTGGTCTGGCGCGCGATCGGCCCCGGCGAACAGGTGTTGCACGGACAGTGGTCCAGCCCGGTGGCGGCCAACGTCAACGGGCGCATGCAGGTGCTCTTCGGCGGAGGAGACGGCTGGCTGCGCGCCTACGACGCGGCCTCGGGTCACGAGGTCTGGCGATTTGACGGCAACCCGAAAGACGCCCGCTGGCTTCCGCGCCCCGGCGTCCTTTCGCGCAGCTCGATCATTGCTTCACCGGTCTTCGCCGACGGCCGTGTCTTCGTGGCCATGGGGCAGGATCCGACGCACGGCAACGGACCTTCGTTGATTCATGCGATCAGTCCCAACGGCCAGGGAGACGTCACCGAGAGCGGGCTCCTCTGGACCTTTCGCGAGGTCGGCCGCGTGGTGGGAACGCCCATTGCGAAGGACGGTCTGCTGTACGTTGGGGACCTGGGCGGAACGGTTCATTGCCTGGACGCGGCAACCGGCGCCCTCGTCTGGAAGCACGAGACGAACGAGGCCATCTGGGGATCCCTCCTGCTGGCCGGCGACCGGCTTTACGTTGGGAACGTTGAAGGCTTGATGACCGTTCTTCGTGCCGGACGGCGAAAGGAATTGCTGGCGCAGATCGAGATGGATGCGCCGCTCTATTCGCGTCCGGCGCTGATGGGCGATGCGCTGTATCTGGCCACCGCGCGCCGCTTGTACCTCATCGCAGCAAAGCCGTGATCCTGGAAACGGCCGTTACCCTACCAGCCACTGATAGAACGCCATGATGATCAGCGCATTCGTCAGGCTGGAGACCACGCCTCCGACGAGTGTCGTCAGCAACACGGACCGCGGCGCCGGGCCGTAGTTGCGCTCGACCTGTTTGACGGTCGCCATGGCGACGGCAAAGGAGCTCAGGCCGACGCCGATCACGCCACCAGCCGTCGTCGCCGCTTCGAAATCGCGACCCATCAGACGGAACACGACGAAGTGTGCAAACAGCACCGTCGCCACCGTCTGGACGACCACCATCACGATCATCATGCCGGCAACCTGGCCAAGCGTCCGCAGATCGAGGCCGCTGAGCGCCATGACGATGAAGAGGCTCAGGCAGATGTCGCCGAAGCGTTCGACGAGCGGGCGTGGAATGTCGACATGTCGCAGATCCGCGAGCGTCGAGATGGCGAGCCCGACGAACATCGCCGTGAGGAATCGTGGCGTGACCAGTCCAATGCTACGGAGTGCCTCTCGCAGGAGATCGCCGAGTCCGATCGACAATGCGAAGAGAAGCAGCACCAGGATGATCTGCTTCTCGACGAACGGCACGTCAGCGGAGATCCGCTCGTCTCCGTTCCCCATACTCGTCCGCGGTGCGCTGAGCTTCTTGCGCCGTATCACCCATGCGATGTACGGCCCGCCGACGAACGTGCCGATGATCATGCCAAGGGTGGCGGCGATCACCGCGACCTCGGTTGCCGCGCGAACACCCTTTGCGGCGAACTCCGCTCCCCCATGCCACAGCGCTGCCAGCCCGCCGGACAAGGCGACGCTGCCGGCGAGCACGCCGTACGACGGCGCGGCGCCAAGCATCGTCACCACGCCAATGCCGATGACGTTCTGAAACACCATCATGAGGGAGACCAGGATCGAAAGCACGACGAGCGGGCGGCCCGCACTCAGCCAGCCCGCCACCGGCGTGCCGAGCCCGGCGCACACGAAGAAGACGATGAGCAGGATGTCGCGCAGCTCTTCGGAGACTCCGAACGCCGGCAGCCCCATGGAATTAAGGGCGAGGAGTAACAGGCTGCCGGCGAGGCCGCCGACGAACGAGCCCGGAACGTTGAGCCTGCGCAGCCACGTCGAGCGGCGCGCGATCTCGTTGCCAGCGACAAGAAGGAGAAGGACGACCACGTCGGCTGATGCATTGCGGCCTTCGTGCCAGACGACGCGCGCGAAACGCTGCGGATCGACCGCGAAGTATTCCGCGGCGCCTCAGGCGCCACGGTATTTCGTCACTAAGCCCCCGGCTCGGCTGGCTTGAATTCCGAAGCCAGGACACCTGCGGCGTCGGTGACAAGCCGGTCGTCGTCCCAGGCGGGATAGTCTGGGTCCAGACATCGTAGAGGAAGAGGAAGAGGACGCGATGTTCATCCAATCGCCGATAGCCAAACCAAATCAACCGCGACGGCGACACGCCAGAACTCGGTCGCGTTTATCGAGACAGAATTTAGCGCCAGACTGGTGTGAGGCTGGTCCGCTCGGTCCAGTGCCGAACTTTCTTTGTGTGTGGGTCGTACAGCAGGTGCTCTGAGGCCCCTGGCAGACCCAGGACCTGAATATCGCCCTTCTGGTATCCAACGTCCCACGCCGTCGCGGGCAGTTCGTCGGTGAGTGGCTTCGTGCGCTCGATGAACTGGATGCACGTCCGCAGCGCGGCGTCAGCGGCTTGCGCGAACGCCGCCTGGGTCGTTCGAAACGTCTGAAGCGTCAGATCCTGGGTGACTCGAAATGTCACGCTCAGTGCGGGTCCGAAGAACTTCGTGGCGGGAACATACGTCGCCGTGTAGCCGGGGCCGCCGCATGGCAGCTGTTCCCAGGCGGGTTCGCTTGCCGAAATGATCTCGGCCGTCGAAAAGGGTGGGGCTGGACCGTCAGCCGGATACAGACCGGACATCCGCGTGATACGTTCAGAGTCCATCACCACGCCGAATTTCATCCCTCCCGGGGCGACGTTCCCCGTGTTGGGATCCGTGGCGCCGCCGATCTGGCAAATCTCGTCCCATGGCTCCACATGGCCACACCAGAATGTGTGGGCCAGTGCGGCCTTGCCAAACGCGTTCGACTCCGCCAGTTGCTGGACAAGGTTCGCGCCGCCGAGCTTTTGAGGACGGCGTTCACGTTCTTGTTGTGCCAGATCAGGGGCGAGCAAGGGCATGAGTTGGTGGACGCTCCCGTACAGCGTCCCATACAGCATCCACGCGCCAAAGGCCATCGCCAACACGATGCCGATCTGCCTGGATCCGTACAGAGGCCCCATCCTGCTCGAGTCTGCCGGCAATGCAGGTGCCGCGGCCCCTACTCCGGGATCGGAAGCATTCCTTAAAGAAGCCGGTTGCCACGGCCGCGATGCCACGACGCTACGGACAGCTCTGTAATCGGGTTTTCAAGACGGTCGCACGCGTCCGACGGTGCGTTCGCAATTGGTGAGTCGGCGAATTGGCGGGTTGGTGAATTGGTACAATCTCTTCACATCGTTAACCAACCGCTGCCGGAACGTACGACGTGATCAGCGGCTCCGACAGAACGGCTCTAGACGGCACGAAATACTCCGAGTGGAGATAGACGTGTGCCACCAACGTGGATCGCCGTCGAACAGTTACCCGGCGTACTATCCGCGCGCCAGCGGCGGGAGCGCCCCGACGAGCGCTTTCGTCATTGTGAGAATCTGTCCCGTGTGCATCGAGAAGTGTTCGACGATGTGGTAGACGCACCAGAGCACCGTCAGTTCTTCGTCGCGGGAGGTCCGTTTCTCGAGGAGCGTCTCCGCGGAGAGCGCCGCCAACCGTTGATCGACGTCCGCAACGGCCGTCCGGAGATCGGCCAGCAGGCGATCCGGGGACAAGGGTTCGCGCCGGTCGAACTCCTGCTGCCGGATGCGGCCAATTGGCTGCCCGCCGATCATCTCGATCGCCCAGTAGCGGCTGCTTCCCGCCAGGTGCAGCAGCAGATTGCCGATGCTGTTCGACGCGTCGTTGGCGCGAAACCAGATCTGCTCCGGCGTCAGTTGAGACACACAGCGCTCGATCTTCGGCAGATACTCCTGTGTCAGGAAGGCGCGCGAATCGTTGAGAAACTGTTGCGAGACATCACGCAGCGCCATCGTCGTCCGTCCCTCAGTCACGGTCGTCGCCTGTCAGACTGAGCGGTCCGACCACCTTCCGCAGCTCGGTTTCGAGGTGGGTGTAGAACGTCGCCAGCCGGTTCGGCAAGTGACTGTACTCCCCGATCGGAACCTCCACGGGCGGGGTCGTCGCGCTCGAAACCGGGTCGTGGACCAGTTCTTCGTTCGTCAACTCCTCGGCCCATTCGTTCGTCAACTCCTCGGCCCAATCGCGCGCCGCGCGCAGCTGACCGATCGCGGCCCCTTTCACCGCCAGAGCGTCCAGCCGTCCGCGACGGGGCCAGTGCCGGTTTTCCCGCAGCTCCTCGAGCACATCGTCATCGGCCATGTCAGAGAGTGTACGCGGCGTCGCCACGAAAAAAGCATCGAACGTCTCACGCGCGGCCCGAGGGCCTTTTTCGCAGTGGTTAACCGGGCTAGCGGAAGTGATCGGCGACCAGGATATCGCGCTCCCAGCTGTCGACATGACTGACGAGCGCCCAACGGCCGTCGCGCGATGAGGTGAAAACACGGAAAATGCCGGCTCGCGGCAGCATGAACGGGAGCTCGCCGATGCGCCGGACGCGGCGACTGGGGAAGTCGTACATGTTCAGCGCATCCGCGACCTCGGGACGCGACGGCGGGCCAGCCAATCCTGTCACGAAGATAATGCCCGCGTCGGCGATGTCCCACGCACCCGGTGTGACGCCGGAGAACACGGTCAGTTCGGGTCCCCCGGCGGCAGGAACCTGCTTGACCGTCGCGATCGTGCTGAGCATGTTGAAATCGAACGCATCGACGTAATAGACGGTCCCGCCATCGGACGCCTCGCGGGGCTCGTACCCGCCATTGACCGTCAGTTGTACGGGAGTCCCGCCGGTGGCGGGGATCTTCCAGATTTCCGATCGGCCCGACGCGGTCGACGCGTAGTAGATCCACCGGCCATCACGTGACCATTCGGGCTGCGACTCGCGCGCCTCGCTGCTGGTCAGCCGTTTGAGCTCCCCGCTCTCGACGCTCACGACGTAAGTGTCGACGTTGCCGGCGACGACGGCGCTGATCACGAGCGAACGGGCATCGGGCGACCACGCTCCCACGTCGATCGACTCGCCTTCGAACGCGGTGACCTTGCGGAGGCCCGAGCCGTCGCGGTTGGCGACCCAGACTTGCTGATCGCCGCTGCGGTCCGACGTGAACGCGACCTGAGTGCCGTCGCGCGAGATCCGACCCGGATTGTCGACGCGCGTCGAGTCGTCGAACGCGGTGCCAGGTGACAGGCCGCCCGCGGCCGGCACGTGTTCCAGATCCATCAAGCGAAGTCCGAGGTCTGGTTGGCCGTACCCGAATGCGACGCGGAAGGTCTGACCGGCGAGCTCGCGTGAAACGGATACCCTGTAGACGCCAATCGGCATGTCCGGAAGCACCGTCCCTGGCTCGCTGCCGAACGCGGCCACTCGAAACGCGCGCGAACCGCTCGTCTCGCCCCGCGTGTAGAGAAGGTCCCGTCCGTTTGGTGTCCACGCCACGCTGCCGATCGCCACGGACCAGTCGGTCCGGCGCGTCCCACCGCCACCCGCCATCGGGACGAGAAAGAGCGCGGACTGATTGGCTCCCGCGGATAGCCTGACGAAGGCGAGCGTCTTCCCGTCGGGAGACACCGCCGGAAACCGATCGTTGAAACCGGGTGATGGCCAGGTCAGTTGCCGGCGCGCGCCGGTCTGCACATCCTGCTGAAAAATCGCCGTGCCCTGGGGCGTCCCGTCCCCCACCAGAGCGATCGACTGTCGGCGGTCCATGCGGGCGACGTGCCGAAGGCGTCCGACACTTTTCGCTCGGGCCCACCGAGCGGGGAGACGACAAAGATCCCGGCGGCCCGGGCACCGGCGCGACGCGAGAACGCGATCTGCTGGCCATCGGGCGACCATGCCGCCCACGTCTCGTTGAACAGCGGTGTGTCGGTCAGCCGCCGGAGCGCGTCGCCGTCGACCGCCTTGATCCAGAGGTCGGCCATGCCAGTCGATACCGGGCCGGACCACAAGAATGCGACGAAGTTTCCGTCGGGCGAGAGGCTGGGCGCACTCTCGGCGCCCGGAAATGAAGTCACCGTCAGAATCCGCATCGCTGGCACCGTCGATCGCAGCGCCCGCGGAACGCCGAAGAGGAACAGTGCCGCCGCCATCGCGAGAAGGCCCGCGGCGCCGACGGCGCGGACGATCGATGCATGCGACCAGCGAGGTGAGGCGGCAACGATCGCCGGCAGCGGAGGCGGTGACGCCGGGCCCTGCGGCGCCATCGGCCACGCCACTTCCGCGTGCGCTTCAAAGATCGGCGTGTAGCTGCCCTTCGGGACAGAGATGACGATCGGATCGCCGGCGGCCGAGACGTAATACTCTCGAAGCTTGTCGCGGAGGCGTCTGGCGTCCACGCGAACAATCGGATCGACTGCGGCGTCGAAATCGGGACCCTTCCCGTATAGCTCGATGCCGAGCACCTGTTCCTTGAGCACGCCATCTCCTGACAGCGTCCGCTCGACGATGAATCGCAGGAACGCCGTCAGACGATCCGAGCGGGAAAAGAGCTCGCTGGACAGAATCCGTCCGAGTTCGGCACGCACGTCGGCGTCGAGGGGATGCGCCTGAACGCCGGGATCGCCGCGGATCCGGGTATGCACGTGCGGCGAGCATAGCAGGTTTGAGAAGAGCCCCAGCGGCTACGAAGGCCGTCAAAGACAGACTAGAAGTTGCCCTGCGACGGACATTAGTCGCCGGGAAAACCGCCACCGCGGGCGCAGCGTGCCGCACTGGTAAATGCTGTGCACCATTCCAGGGACGCCGACCGGCAACCGCCTTGCACTTTGCAGCGGCGAGGATTCCAAGGTGCGCAGAGCCATTCACACCATCGTCGTGTTCTGTCTCCTGCTGGGCGCGCGCCAGGCGTACGCAGATCCGGTCGTCGTCGGCGACGTGCTGCATGTGCTTGGCTCGGACGGCAATATCTGGGGCGGCGCATTCGACGTCGACAACACGTCCAACGGGCCGGGCGTGGACTTCAAGACGTTTTGCGTACAGATGTTTGAAGACATCGACTACGACAACCTGTTCGTGGTCGGGGCGATCTCCGATTTCGCAGACGACGATGGCGGACCGGATCCGCTTTCACTGGAGACCGCGTGGATTTTCTCCAGCTATCGCCACGGCGCCCTGTCAGCGTTCACGTCGGATGAAATTCAATCGGCGATCTGGATGCTCGAGGGCGATTGGACGCTGGCCAATGGCATCGCCGTGTTCGGGGCCGCGATCATCGGCGATCCGGAGGCGCTGATCGCGCTCGCTGAATCGAATGTGAACGCGGGTTGGGTCAACGACGGCGTCCGCGTGATCAACCTGTTCACCCTCGACGGTCAGAAGGCGCAGGACCAACTGACGCTCAGCGAGGTTCCTGAACCCGGGACGCTGTTGCTCGTTGGCGGCGGAGTGGCCGCTCTCATCAGACGCCGCCGCGTACGGACGGCCTAGCACTAGACATCGGTACGACTCTTGCCTCTTTCGCCGCGGAGCGGAGGACCGCAATGCGATTCGGGAAGAGCTCGGCCGGCATCGTCGTCGCAACGGTCGTGTCGATCTGCGGAGCCGGCTGTGCCACGTTGGGACCGCTCGCGCGGATCATCTCACCGCCTCAGTTCGAACAGGCTCCAGGCGAACAAGCCGAAGTCCGGTTGCTGCCGCCAGGCTCGGCCGGCAGGCTCGGCGGCGCGTCGGTGCGAATCTGGACGCACATCACGAATCCCAACCCGTTCGGAATTCGGCTGAGCACGCTGGATGGCGATCTGTACCTCGAAGGCGTACGCGCGGCCAATGCGTCGTTTCCGCTCGGGCTGACGCTGAACGCTCGCGGCGACTCGGTCGTGCCGCTCGATCTCCGGATCGACTTCTCCGAAGTGTCGGCGCTTGGCGGCGCGCTTCGACGCGCCATCGCCGGCGAAGCCATTCCCTTCCGGCTCGACGGCACCGTCAGCATCGATGCCGGGCCGCTCGGCCAGCCCTCTTTTGGTCCGTCGACCTGGCTCCGTGGCGAGCTGGATACACGCGCGCTTGCGTCTCGCTAGACTATTGATCGGCACGCTCAGGGCGCGGTAGCCGATCACCCGAACAGTTCCCGAATCGGCTTGCCCTTGCCGTCGTTCGTCACGTAGACCGGTCGCTTCTCCACGACGTAGGACGTGGTCGGTGGAATGCCGAGCGCGTGATAGATGGTGGCGTGGAGATCCTGGACGGGCACCGGATTCTCGATGGTGGTGCAGGGCCTCTCGTCGGCGGTTCTGCCGTAGACAAACCCTTTCTTGATACCGCCACCGAACAGCACCACTGACCCGGCCGCGGTGAAGTGACGGTGCATGCCGTAGTGTTCCGGTGCCGCCATCACGTCGGGTGTGTTCGCCTGATCGCGAACCTCCTTGCCCACCTTCCCTTCCGTGATGGCGTCGCGTCCGAATTCGCTGGCGAGGACGACGAGCGTGCGGTCGAGCAGCCCTCGCTCTTCCAGGTCCAGCACCAGTTGCGCGAGTGGGGCATCGATCTGCTCCTTCATCGCCTTCGCGCGCTCATGACCGCGCTCGTGTGTGTCCCAGTAGCGGAAGGGGATGTATTCGGTGGTGACCTCGACGTAGCGCGCGCCGGCTTCGACCAGACGGCGCGCCAGAAGGCAGCCCTGACCGAACCGGCCGGTGTTGTAGATGTCGTGGGCGCCACGCGGCTCGAGCGACAGATCGAACGCCTTGGCGGACGGCGAGGTCAGGAGGCGATCGGCCGATTCGAGCGACCGGACGAGCGACTCGCGCTGAAAGTCGCCCGCGTACTCGTACACCGGTTCCTTCGCCAGCAGCTTCTCGTAGAGACGGCGGCGGCTGACGAACCGCGAGTCACCCAGTTCAGCCGGGGGCCGGACCGCGGTGGCCGCATCTTGAGGATTCGTAATCAGGAACGGTCCGTGTTCGGAGCCGAGAAAGCCGGCCGTGTGAAACGCTTTCACCGCGGCGCTCTCCGCGCCGATTTCCATGTTCTGCCCGATGGCGATGAACGCCGGCACGCTGGCATTCTTCGGGCCGAGCGTTCTGGAGACGACGGAACCGATGTGCGGCATCGCCAGCGACTGCGGCGGAATGTAGCCGGTGTGCCAGTGATACTGGTGCCGCGAGTGCAGGATGTAGCCGAGATCCGCCGCCTGAAAGGTCCTGATGATCGCGCCGCGGTCCATCACGCGCGCGACGCGCTCGAGGCCCTGCGAGATCTTGATGTGATCCACGGCGGTGTCGATGGCGGGAAACGTGCTGAGCACACGCTCGGTGCGAACACCCGGCTCGAACGGCGTGTAACGTTTCGGATCCCAGGTCTCCGTCTGCGCCATGCCGCCCGCCATCCACAGCACGATGACGGCATCGGCGGTAGCGGTCGGGCGGCTGCTCTGCGCCTTCAGCCGTCGCGGCTCGCGACCGGCGAGCGCCGACAGCGTGGCGCCGGCGGTCACTCCCAGAAACGCGCGGCGCCCGACCAGCCGGGACACCG
>Ga0193696_1000109_pt1 | contig 36419 bp, 37 predicted proteins | sample L3m1metaG_FD_145074 | JGI IMG/M metagenome (GOLD analysis project Ga0193696, IMG submission 145074) | Soil microbial communities from a riparian zone of the East river system, Colorado, United States - L3m1 | ecosystem: Environmental > Terrestrial > Soil > Riparian zone | place: USA: East River... | reverse complement strand
CGGTCGTCGACACGCCGGCCGACTTCAAGTTCATCGATGCATTTCAGAAGGTGCCGTTCCGCGCGCACCTCTCGCACTACTACGACGAGACCTCGGAGCTCGTGCACTGGCACATCCCCGAGACGCATTTCCTCGAGACGTGGGGCGACGGCCGCGCACACGACGGCACGGTCTCGATCCAGCAGCCGCTCATCGCGCCGCTGTACAACGGACGCCATGCCTCCGAGGTCGTCGGAGCGATGCTCGGCGGTCTCGATCAGTCGCCGTACGACGTCGTCCGCGCGTTCTGGTTCAGCAAAGGCTTCAACGATCTGACGTGGCGCAAGGCGCTGCACGACGGTGTGATCGCCAACAGCGCGATGCCCGCGTCCGCCGCAGCGGCAAACAACCCGACAACCCAACAACCCAACAACCCGTCCACCGGTCTCGAGCTCGAAATCAAGTCCGACCCCACCATCTACGACGGCCGCTTCGCCAACAACGGCTGGCTCCAGGAGCTGCCGAAGCCGCAGACGAAGATCACGTGGGATAACGTGCTGATCGTCAGTCCGAAGACCGCGGCCGATCAGAAGATCGGGCCGGATGAAGCGCTGATCAACGAGAAGACCACGCGTCTGGCCGAGGTCACGTATCGCGGCCGGAAGATGACGCTGCCGGTCTGGCTCATGCCGGGGCAACCCGACAACGTGTTGACCATCTTCTTCGGCTACGGCCGGAAGCGCGCGGGCAAGATTGCAGACGGCGTCGGATTCAACACCTACGCGCTGCGCGACTCCGACGCGCTGCATCACGCCACCGGCGTGCAGGTCTCCGGCAGCGACGACACCTATCGCGTCGCCTGCACGCAGGAGCATCAGAGCCTGAATGTGAAAGACACCGGCGGCGAGCGCGGCATCATCCGCAGCGCGTCGTTTGCCGAGTATCAGAAGGACCCGGAATTCGCCGCGAAGGCGGAGGCCGGCGGGCACGAGGACGAGTCGATGTGGCCGGCGTACAAGTACGAAGGCCACGCCTGGGGCATGGTCATCGACACCAGCGTCTGCACCGGCTGCAACGGCTGCGTCATCGCCTGCCAGTCGGAGAACAACATCTCCATCGTCGGCAAGGTCGAAGTGCTGAAAGAGCGCGAGATGCACTGGCTGCGCATCGACCGCTACTTCCGCGGCCCGGTCGAGAACCCCGAGGTCTACAACCAGCCGGTGCCATGCATGCAGTGCGAGAACGCGCCGTGCGAGCCGGTCTGCCCGGTCGGCGCGACGTCGCACAGCAGCGAGGGTCTGAACGACATGACCTACAACCGCTGCGTCGGCACGCGCTACTGCTCGAACAACTGCCCGTACAAGGTGCGGCGCTTCAACTTCTTCGGATACGCCGACTACGACACGCCGGCCCTCAAGCCGATGCGCAATCCCGACGTCACGATCCGCACGCGCGGCGTCATGGAGAAGTGCACGTACTGCGTGCAGCGCGTGAACGCCGCCCGCATCACCGCGGAGAAGGAAGACCGCCGCGTGCGCGACGGCGAGGTCACGACCGCCTGCGCGCAGGCCTGTCCGACCGAGGCCATCGTCTTCGGCGACATCAACGATCCGAAGAGCCGCGTGCACCAGCTCAAGCTCGAGCCGACGAACTACGGCCTGCTCGAGGAGCTGAACACGAGGCCGCGCACGACGTACCTCGCGGCCGTCCGCAATCCCAATCCGGAGATCAAGGCGTAACCATGGCGCAGAAAGATCTCACCCCAGTCCACGAGATCCGTCCCACCGGGGAGCTCCAGATTCCGGAGCGATTCATCCCCGTACCGACGCTCGAGCCGGGACATTCGTTTGCATCCGTCACCGATCACATCAGCACGATCGTCCTGCGGAAGAAGACGCCGATCGGCTGGTTCATCGGCTTCGGCATCTCCTGCATCCTGGTCGGCATCCTCACCATCACCATCGCCAAGTTGATCTTCGTCGGCGTCGGCATCTGGGGCATCAACCATCCGGTCGGCTGGGGCTTCGACATCATCAACTTTGTCTGGTGGATCGGCATCGGCCACGCCGGCACGCTGATCTCCGCCATCCTGCTGCTGCTGCGGCAGGAGTGGCGCACGTCGATCAATCGATTCGCCGAGGCCATGACGCTGTTCGCCGTCGCGGCGGCGGGGTTGTATCCGGCGCTGCACACCGGGCGTCCCTGGTACGACTACTGGCTCTTCCCGTATCCGAACACCATGTCGCTCTGGCCGCAGTTCCGCAGTCCGCTGATGTGGGACGTCTTCGCGGTCTCGACCTACGCCACGGTCTCGGCGCTCTTCTGGTACGTCGGACTGATCCCCGATCTCGCCACGCTGCGCGACCGCGCCACGAACCCCGCCGCGAAGATGATCTACGGGATGGGCGCGCTCGGCTGGCGCGGCTCGGCCAAGCACTGGCATCGCTACGAGCACGCGTACCTGCTGCTCGCCGGACTCTCCACGCCGCTCGTCCTCTCGGTGCACACCATCGTCTCGTTCGACTTCGCGGTCGGCGTGATCCCGGGCTGGCACGCCACGTTCTTCCCGCCGTACTTCGTCGCCGGCGCGGTCTTCGCCGGATTCGCCATGGTGCTCACGCTCGCCATTCCCGCGAGGAAGTTCTTCCACCTCGAGGACTTCATCACCATGCGCCACCTCGAGAACATGGGGAAGGTGATGATGGCCACGGGCCTGATCGTCTTCTACTCGTATGTCGTCGAGGCCTTCTTCGCCTACTACAGCGGCAACGTCTACGAACGGTACATGTGGTGGAACCGGGTGATGGGGCCCTACAAGCACATGTACTGGATGCTCATCATCTGCAACGGACTTGCTCCGAACCTGATGTGGTTCAAGCGCTTCCGCACCAGCCCGGCGATGCTGCTCGTCACCGCGATGTTCGCCAACGTCGGCATGTGGCTGGAGCGCTTCGTCATCATCCCGACCTCGCTGCACCGCGACTTCCTGCCGTCGTCGTGGGGCATGTACCACGGCACCATCTGGGATTGGGGGATGTACCTCGGATCGATCGGTCTCTTCTTCTTCCTCCTGTTCCTCTTCCTCCGGTTCCTGCCGATGATCTCGATCTTCGAAATGCGCACGCTGCTGCCGGAAGCCCAGGCGCATGGAGAGGAGCACTAGCGATGGCGCTCGGAAAAGTCATCGAAGGGACGTACGGCGTGATCGCCGAGTTCACCGATCCGCAGGAGCTGCTCGACGCGGCGAACAAGGCGCGCGAGGCCGGCTACACGGAGCTCGACGCCTACTCGCCGTACCCGATCCACGGATTGTCGGAAGCGATCGGCTTCCATCACTCGCGGCTGTCGGCCGTCGTCCTCGGCGGCGGCATCGTCGGCGGACTCTCCGGCTTCTTCATGTGCTGGTACGCCAACGTGATCTGGTATCCGCTGAACATCGGCGGCAAGCCGTACAACTCATGGCCGGCGTGGATCCCGATCACGTTCGAATGCACGATCCTCTTCGCCGCCTTCGCCGCGGTCCTCGGCATGCTCGCCCTCAACGGACTGCCGATGCCGTATCACCCCGTCTTCAACGTGCCGCGCTTCGATCAGGCGTCGCGTGACAAATTCTTCCTCGTGATCCAGGCCCGCGACCCGAAGTTCGACATCGACGCCGTCTGGAAATTTCTCGAGAGTCTCGGACCGCGAGAGGTGACCGATGTCCCGTGGTAGCGCGCGCGTCGTCGCGCTCCTCGCAACCCTGCTGGCCCTCGGCGCCTGCCGCCAGAAAATGGCCAATCAACCCCGCTACGACCCGTTCGAGCCGAGCGATTTCTTCGCCGACGGCATGTCGGCGCGTCCGCGCATCGCCGGTACCGTCGCCCGCGGCGAGCTGGCGATCGATCCGGTCGTGGCGTCCGGAAAGATGAACGGCCAGGACGTCGACGGCTTCCCGATGGCCGTCACCGCGCAGACGCTCAACCGCGGCGAGGAGCGCTACAACATCTACTGCTCCGCATGCCACGGGAGGACCGGCGACGGCAACGGCATGATCCCGTCGCGCGGCTATCGCCATCCTCCTTCGTTCCACACCGAACTGCTGCGCACCGCAAAGACAGGACATTTCTTCGACGTGATGACCAACGGATTCGGCGCCATGCCGTCGTACGCCAACCAGGTGCCGGTCAACGACCGCTGGGCGATCGTCGCTTACATCCGCGCCTTGCAGATCAGCCAGAACGCCACGATCAACGACGTTCCGGCCGACAAACGCGCGGCGATGGGAGGTGGACAGTGAGCAACGTCCCCTCCTCCGAATCGACCGGCATCGGACGCTTTCAGATCCCGGCGCTGATCATCGGCGTCATCGGCTTCGCCATCAGCATCGCCGGCTTCTTCATGAGCCGCGAGGCGGCGCTCCGCGCGTACCTCTCCAGCTATCTCTTCTGGTTCCAGATCGTCGCCGGCGCGCTCGGCGTCCTCTGCCTGCAGTACGTCACCGGCGGCGAGTGGGGCGTGCTGCTCCGCCGTCCGCTCGGCGCCGCCGCACGCACGATGATCGTGATGCTGGTCCTCGGCATCCCGGTCGCGATCGGCGTCAACCACATCTATCCCTGGACCAACAACGCCTTCATGCACTCCGACGAGGCGCTGCATCTGAAACAGGGCTACCTCAACACGCAGTTCTGGCTGATCCGCGCCGCCGCCTACTTCATCATCTGGATTCTCTGGGCGTGGCGCATCCGCATCCTCTCGCTGAAGTTCTACGAGGACCGCTCGCCGTTCACTGATCTCCGCCGCCGCGGCTGGGCCGCGGCGGGGATTCCGATGATCATCCTGACGCTGACGTTCTGCTCCATCGACTGGATGATGTCGCTCGAGCCGAAGTGGTATTCGACGATGTACGGCATCAACTTCATCGTCTCCGCGGGGCTGGCGGCGTTCGCCTTCTGCACGTTCTTCCTGTCGCGGCTGGCCACCGCGCCGGCGATGGGCGACATCATCAAGCCGCTCCACTTCCGCGACCTCGGCAACCTGATGCTCGCGTTCGTGATGCTCTGGGCCTACACCGCGTTCTCCGAGTACATGCTGATCTGGTACGGCAACATCAAGGAAGAGATCCCGCACTACCTTCACCGGCAGACGGGGGGATGGGGAACGGTGGCGCTGCTGCTCATCGTGCTGCACTTCTTCCTGCCGTTCTTCATGCTGCTCATGCGCGGCATCAAGGACCGGCCGGCGACGATCGGCATGGTGGCCATCGTCGTGCTGGTGATGCGCTACGTCGGCACGTTGTGGAGCGTCGCGCCGGCATTCGGCCACTTCACCTACACGCTGTGGGACATCGGCTCGCTCCTCGGCGTCGGCGGCGTCTGGCTCTACTTCTTCATCGGCCAGCTGAAGGGGCAGACGATCATCCCGATCCACGAGACATGGGTCGAGGAAGCGATTCGAGAGGGGGCGATCAAGGTCAATGCCTAACCTCAATCTGCACGACTATCACGACGAAGACATCGTCAACGTCGAGACGCATCACGAGAAGAGCGACGTCAACGTCAGGGCGCTCTTCGCCTTCGGCATCGCCTTCGTCATCTTCGCCGCCGTCTCGCACTTCGTGCTGCTGGTCATGTACCGGCAGTTCGTGAAGCACGAGAACAAGAACCAGCACGTTCCGCTGACGATGATGAATCGTCCGGAGAGCATGAGCGTGCCGCAGATCCCGCGCCTGCAGCCGTTCCCCACGAAGAGCACGAGCGGCGTGATCGCTCCGAACGCCAACACGCCGGTCACTGACATGGTGGAGATGCGCGCCGCGCAGGATCAGGAGCTCACCAGCTACGGCTTCATCGACCGTCAGAAGGGCGTCGTCCACATCCCGATCGAAGAGGCGAAGAAGCTAGCCCTCCAGCGCGGCTTCGCCCCGATGGCTGCGCCCACACCTCCCTCTCCCGCCGCAGCGGGAGAGGGTGCCCGAAGGGCGGGTGAGGGTCCCACCCCATGAAACGCCTCTTCCTCGCGCTCTCTCTGCTCGCGATCCCCGCGCTCGCCCAGCAGAACTCCGCCACCCCGCCCAAACTCCCCGGCCGCGTCGCCATCGCGCAGAAGCTCGACTCGCAGGTTCCGCTCGACGCGATGTTCCGCGATGAGTCGGGAAAGATCGTCCGCCTCGGCGACTACTTCAAGAGCGGACGTCCGGTCCTCCTCGACTTCATGTACTACCGCTGCCCGATGCTCTGCAGCACGGTGCTCGAGGGGACGACCAGCACGCTGACCGAGCTGAAGTTCGACATCGGCAAAGAGTTCGACGTCATCACCGTCAGCATCGATCCACGCGACACGCCGGAACAGGCGACGCAGAAGAAAGACCACTACCTCAAGCGTTACGGCCGGATGAGCGCCGCGTCGGGCTGGCACTTCCTCACCGGTTCCGACATCTCGATCAAGAGGCTGACGTCGGCGGTCGGCTTCGAATACGCGTACGACATCACCACCGACCAGTTCGCGCACGGCGCGGCGCTGCTCGTGCTTACGCCGCAGGGACGCGTCTCGCGCTACTTCTACGGCTTCGAGTACAACCCGCGCGACATCCGCCTCGGTCTGGTCGAGGCCTCGGCAAACAAGATCGGCACGCCGTCCGATCAGCTTCTTCTCCTCTGCTTTCACTACGACCCGTCAACCGGGAAGTACAGCAAGACAGCGATGAACATCGTCCGCGCCGGCGGTATCGCCACCGTCATGAGTCTGGCCGGCTTCATCTTCATCATGCTGCGCAATGAACGGAACTCGAATCGATGATGGTTGCGGATTTCCCTCTCTGGCCTGATCAGGCGTCGTCGTTCGCGAAGGACGTCGATAACCTCTACATCTTCCTGATCATCCTGTGCGGCGCGGTCTCGGTCGGCGTCTTTCTCACGATCTTCTACTTCGCCATCAAGTTCCGCCGCCGTCCCGACAACGAGATCGCCCAGGAGTACGAGCCGCCGAAACTGCTCGAGGTCATGTGGATCGCGATTCCTTCCGTGATCTTCATGGGACTCTTCGTCTGGGGCTCGTGGCTCTACTTCCACCTCGCGCGCGTGCCCGACGATGCGCTCGACATCTACGCGACGGGCAAGCAGTGGATGTGGAAGTTCCAGCATCCGAGCGGGCAGCGCGAGATCAACGCGCTGCACGTTCCGGTCAACCGTCCGATCAAGATCACCATGGCATCCGAGGATGTCATTCACAGTCTCTTCTTCCCGTACTTCCGGACCAAGGCCGACGTGCTGCCGAACCGCTATCGCACGATGTGGTTCCAGGCGACGAAGACCGGGCGTTACCACATCTTCTGCGCCGAGTACTGCGGCACGATGCACTCCGGGATGATCGGGTGGGTGGACGTGATGGAGCCCGCCGATTATCAGAAATGGCTCGCCGGCGGCACCGAGGGCTCGATGGCCTCGCAGGGCGAACAGCTCTTCCAGAAGTACGCCTGCAACACCTGCCACACGAACGACGCGACCGGTCGCGGCCCGGTGCTCGCGGGTCTCTACGGAAAGGACGTCACGCTGAGCAGCGATACGGTCGTGAAAGCGGACGACAACTACATCCGCGAATCGATCCTCAACCCGCAGGCGAAGACGGCGAAAGGCTTCCAGCCGATCATGCCGACCTTCCAGGGGCAGGTGAGCGAGGACGATCTGATGAAGCTCCTCGCGTATGTGAAATCACTTGCCTCTTTACAGCCGGCAGCTCAGGCGACGACCACAAAAGGTACACCGCAATGACCACTGCAACGCTGCATGACGTCCGGCTCTCCGGGGCGACCACGAGCCGGAACTACATCAACGATGAATACGGTGCGCTGTCGTGGCTCCTGACGAAGGACCACAAGCGCATCGCCATCCTCTACCTGCTCTCCATTTCGGTCCTCTTCGTGCTCGGCGGCTTCTTCGCCATGATGATGCGCATCGAGCTGCTGACGCCGGCCGGCGATCTCCTCACCAGTGACACCTACAACAAGTTCTTCACGCTGCACGGCGTGGTGATGATCTTCTTCTTCCTCATCCCAGCCATCCCCGCGGTCCTCGGCAACTTCCTGCTTCCCATCCAGCTCGGCGCGAAAGACCTGGCTTTTCCGAAGATCAACCTCCTGAGCTGGTACCTCTACATGGCCGCGGCGATCATCGGACTCGTGGTCATCGTCACGGGCGGCGTCGACACCGGCTGGACGTTCTACACGCCGTTCTCCACGCAGTACTCCAACACCCACGTCTTCGGGACGACGTTCGCCGCCTTCATCGCCGGCTTCTCCTCGATCCTCACCGGCCTCAATTTCATCGTCACCATCCACCGCATGCGCGCGCCGGGACTGACCTGGTACCGCCTGCCGCTGTTCGTCTGGGCGTTGTACGCGACGTCGGTGGTCATGCTGCTGGCGACGCCGGTCCTGGCCATCACGCTGACGATGCTGATGATCGAGCGGACCATCGGCGTCGGCTTCTTCGACCCGTCGCTGGGCGGCGATCCGCTGCTCTACCAGCACATGTTCTGGTTCTACTCCCACCCGGCGGTCTACATCATGATTCTGCCGGCCATGGGCGTGGCCTCGGACGTCGTGGCGGCGTTCACCCGCAAGAAGATCTTCGGCTACCGCTTCGTCGCCTTCTCGTCGCTGGCCATCGCGTTCCTCGGATTCCTCGTGTGGGCGCACCACATGTTCGTCGCCGGCATCTCGGTCTACTCGGCGCTGATCTTCGCCTTCCTCAGCTTCTTCGTTGCGGTGCCGTCGGCGATCAAGGTCTTCAACTGGACCGCGACGCTCTACCGCGCCTCGGTGTCGTGGCAGACGCCGATGCTCTACATCCTCGGTTTCATCGGACTCTTCACCATCGGCGGCGTCACGGGGCTCTTCCTCGCGTCGCTCGGCCTCGACATCCACGTCACCGACACCTATTTCGTCGTGGCCCACTTCCACTACGTCATGGTCGGCGGCACAGTGATGGCGTACCTCGCCGGCATTCACTACTGGTGGCCGAAGATCACGGGCCGCATGTATCCCGAATGGTGGGCACGTCTCGCGGCGCTGCTCGTCTTCGTCGGATTCAACCTCACGTTCTTCCCGCAGTTCATCCTCGGCTACCTCGGCATGCCGCGCCGCTACCACGCGTATGCGCCGGAGTTCCAGGTCCTGAATGTGCTCTCGACCGCGGGCGCCTCGGTGCTCGCCGTCGGCTACGTCCTGCCGATCATCTACCTCGTCTGGTCGATCTGGTTCGGACGTCCGGCCGGACCGAATCCGTGGGGCGCGGTCGGCCTGGAGTGGACCACGTCCTCGCCTCCGCCGAAGGAGAACTTCCACGAGACGCCGGTCGTGACGTGGGACGCGTACGACTACCCGGCGATGATGAAGGCGATGGGGGAGACTCAGAATGTCTGACATCGCTGCCGGCAACGAGCATCACCATCACCACCCGTTCCTCCAGCATCACTTCGAGGACCTCGGGCAGCAGCACGAAGCGTCGACTCTCGGCATGTGGATGTTCCTCAGCACCGAGATCCTTTTCTTCGGCGGCATCCTCTGCGCGTACTGGATCTATCGCGTCATGTACCCGGAGGCGTGGGCCCTGGCGGCGCATCAGCAGAACGCGCTGTACGGCGGCATCAACACCATCGTCCTCATCATCAGCTCGCTGACCATGGCCCTCGCGGTGCGCGCGGCGCAGCTCGGCAGCCGGACGTGGCAGCTGATCATGCTGTTCACCACGCTCATCTTCGGATCGATCTTCCTCGTCGTGAAAGGGATCGAGTACTCGATGCACTGGCACGAGGGACTCTTCCCCGGATCGCACTTCACCTGGCACGAGCATCCCGCGCTCGCGCAGAAGGTGCAGCTCTTCATGTGCTTCTACTGGGGGATGACCGGCCTGCATGCGCTGCACATGGTCATCGGCGCGGGGCTGCTGCTCTGGATCATCGGCCGCGCGTGGCGCAACGACTTCGGCCCCGAGTACTACGCCCCGGTCGAGATCATGGGCCTCTACTGGCACTTCGTCGACATCGTCTGGATCTTCCTCTTCCCGTTCCTCTATCTCATCCACGGGGTTCACCATGGCTGATACGCATCACGAGCAACTCGAGCACGCGCCGCATTCGCACGTCACGGGACTCGGCGTCTACTTCGCCGTCTTCTTCGCACTGGCCATCGGCACGATCGTCACCTGGTACGCGTCGACCATCGACCTCGGGATGTGGAATACGCCGATCGCGCTGATCATCGCCACGATCAAGGCCGTGCTGGTCATCCTCTTCTTCATGCACGTCATTCACTCGACGCGGCTGACCTGGGTCGTCGTCGTCGCCTCCTTCCTCTGGCTCGGCGTCCTCTTCGTGCTAACGTTCGCCGACTACCTCACCCGCGGCTGGGCAATGAAGTGATGTAGTTCATCCCGAGCGCAGCGAGGGATCAATGGCGGCACCGCGCGATCCTCGCTTAGCACGCTGACGGCAACCCTCTCGCGGCGCCATCACTGATCCCTCGCTACGCTCGGGATAAACTGGAGAATCCATGCGCTACCTCGTTACCGGCGGTGCCGGTTTCATCGGATCGAATTTCATCCGCTTTCTCTTCACGAAGTACGGCGACGACGCGCGCGTCGTGAACCTCGACAAGCTGACGTACGCCGGCATCCGCGAGAACCTCGCGGAATTCGAAGGGAAGCCGAACTACCGCTTCCTGCAGGGCGACATCGCCAAACCGGAGGATGTGGCCGAGGCGTACAAAGGCGTCGACGGAACGGGCGTCGACGTCGTGGTGAACTTCGCCGCGGAGACGCACGTCGACCGCTCGCTGATGGAAGCGGGCACGTTCATCGAGACCGACGTCCACGGCGTGCTCGTCCTCTTGGAGGAAGCGCGCAAGCATGCGCCGAGCCTCCGCCGCTTCGTGCAGATCTCGACCGACGAGGTCTACGGCTCGATCGACTCCGGCTCGTTCCGGGAGACCGATCCGCTCAGCCCGCGCAATCCGTACTCCGCGTCGAAGGCCGGCGGCGACCGCATGGCCTATGCGTACGGGCAGACGTACGAGCTACCGGTGATCGTGACGCGCGCCTCGAACAATTTCGGGCCGTACCAGTACCCGGAGAAGCTGATCCCGCTCTTCGTCACGAACGCCATCGACGACATCCCGGTGCCGCTCTACGGCGACGGCAAGAACGTCCGCGACTGGTTGTTCGTCGAGGACCACTGCGCGGCGATCGATTTCCTCATCGAGCACGGAGAGAACGACGAGGTCTACAACATCGGCGGCGGCAACGAGCGCGAGAACATCGAGATCACGCACCGCGTGCTCGAGCTGACCGGCAAGCCGAAGACGCTCATCAAGCCGGTCGCCGACCGCCAGGGCCACGACCGCCGCTACTCGCTCAACACCGACAAGCTGGCGAACCTCGGCTTCAAGTGCGACACCGACTTCGACGCCGCGCTGGAGAAGACCGTGCAGTGGTATCAGCAGCACGAGCCCTGGTGGCGCTCGATCAAGGAGCGGAGCGCGGAGTTCAAGGCGTACTACGAGAAGCAGTACGGCACTAGGTGATCGCCCGCGCGATCCCGAACGCGGCGGCCGCCGCGAGGCCGCCCGTGATCGTCGTCTGCAGCGCGCTCTTCCACCGCTTTGCGCCGGTGAAGCTCCCCTTCACGTAGCCGAACACCGCCAGTGCGAGCAGCGTCATCGCGCACGAGAATGGGAGCGCCGAGCCGACCGAGTCGAGGATCATGTAGGGGAGGAGCGGGACGAGTCCGCCGGCGATGTAGGCGCCGCCGATGACCAGCGCGCTCCTGGTCGCGCGTTTCGGATCGGGCTTCTCCAGGCCGAGCTCGAACCGCATCATGAAATCGACCCACTGCTTCGGACGCCGCGTCATCGCCTCGACCACCGGCGCGATGTGATCCTCCGCCACGCCGTACTCGCGGAAGATGTCCGCCACCTCGTTCATCTCCTCGCGCGGAATCTCGCGCACCTCGCGCTCTTCGCGCCGCTGCTCCGCCACGTAATGCTCGGCGTCGCTCTTCGCCGCGAGGTATCCGCCGAGGCCCATGGCGATGGAGCCGGCGGCGATCTCGGCCAGGCCTGCGGTGACCACGATGCCCGTCGACTGGATCGCGCCCGACAAACCCGCGGCGAGCGCGAACGGAACCGTGAGTCCGTCCGCCATGCCGATGACGATGTCGCGGACCACCGCGCTGGACGTGAAGTGACGCTCGGTGTGGGGCGTCTGCGGCATCAGTTCGACTCCGCGCAACGGCGGATGTCGTCGATCAGTTGCGACATGTCGAACGGCTTGGCGTGAATGCGGAAAACGCCGCCGTCGAACTTCTTCAGGATCTCGCCCTCCGGAACGGCCGAGGCGATGATCGTGCAGCGGACCATGTCGGGGTGATGCTGCTGCATGTAGCGCAGGACGGCGAATCCGTCGACCTTCGGCATCATCAGGTCGAGGATGATCAGCGCGTAGCCGCCGTTTTTGTCGATGCGCTCGATCGCTTCCGCGCCGTCCCGCGCGGTGTCGACCGCCAGGTTCTGCCGCTCCACTACTTTCGCCAGCATCATGCGGATCGGCTCATCGTCATCGACGACGAGCGCCCGCTTCGGAGAATCAGTCAGTGACATGCAGCGTGAAGTCTGCCTTTAAGAGACCGTCGCTGCAATCACAAAAGGCAGGGCTGCCAGGGCGATGACGATCGCGATCGGAATCAGGATCGCCGCGACGAAGATGCCGGCTACGACCAGGGCGACCACTTTCACCACCACAAGCACCGCGATGAGCGGGATGAAAAGCAGCTTCAGCGGCAGCAGCACGAGCTTGAACGTCACCTTCAGCGCCGCGACTGCGACGGTGAACGCTCCGATGACGATCGCGCCGACGAAGAGCATTGCCGAAACTGCCAGAAGCGTGAGCATACGTGCCTCCGAAGGGTGATACGCAAAAACGACCTTACGGTTGCTTGTAAACCACCCCGTTCTTCATCACGAACGAAACGTGCTCGAGGATGTGGACGTCGACCAGCGGATCGGTCGGCACGGCGATGATGTCGGCGTACTTGCCCGGGGCGATCGAGCCGATGCGCTTGTCCCACCCGAGGAGGCGCGCGCCGCCCATCGTCGCGGCGGTGATCGCGTCGAGCGGCTTCATCCCGCCCCACTCCACCATCAGCGGCAGCTCGTGCATGTTCGTGCCGTGCGCGCCGACGCCTGCGTCTGTCCCCATCGCGATCGGGACGTGATTGGCGATCGCGATCTTCAGCGCGTTCCGCGCGCCCGCGGCCGCGGCGAGCGCCTTCTCCGCGCGCAGTCCCTTCAGCACGCCGCTCTTCGCCGCCTTCTCGACAGTCTCGACCGCGGAGAGCGTCGGGACGAGATAGGTGCCGCGATCGGCCATCATCTTCGCCCCTTCCTCGTCGAGGAACGACCCATGCTCGATCGACGACACGCCCGCCTTCACCGCGAGCTTGATCCCCTCGGTTCCGTGCGCGTGCGCCGCGACTTTGCGCTCCAGCTTCGACGCCTCGTCGACCAGCGCCTTCAGCTCCTCGAACGAGTACTGCGTCGCGCCGACCGCATCGCCCTCGGACAACACGCCGCCGGTCGCACACACCTTGATCACGTCCGCGCCGTACTTCACCTGATACCGCACCGCGGTGCGCACTTCCTCCGCTCCGTTCGCCACGCCGTCGCGCGCCCCGCGCTCGACGACGCCGGGACGGTAACCGTTGTCGTCGCAGTGCCCGCCGGTGATGCCGATCGCGTGAGCGGCCGTGCGCATGCGCGGGCCGGGCACATGCCCTTCGTTGATCGCCTGCCGCAGAGCGACGTCGTTGAACGCGCCCGCGCCGACGTTGCGCACCGTGGTGATGCCGTCGAGCAGCGTCTTGTTCGCGTTCTCCACGCCGCGAATCGCGAGGTAGCCCTCCAGATCGCGCACTTCCGAAACGTCCCAGCCCGGCTCGCCGAGCGGACGGCCGATGAGGTGCGTGTGCGCGTCGATGAACCCCGGCAGGATCGTCGCGCCGCCGAGGTCGATCACCTTCGCATTCGCCGGAATGGCGAGGTTCGAGCCGGCGGCCTTGATCGTGTCACCTTCGATGATCACGACGACGTTTGCGACCGGAGCCGCGCCCGTGCCGTCGATCATGCGCGCGGCCCTGATGACGATGGTCTGGGCGTTGGCGGAAAGAGCAAGGAGCGAGAGGAGGACGATCAGCTTGCGCATAGCGCGCGATTGTAGCTTCGCCCTTTCGGCCCGACGTAAACACTCTGTGGCCGAATGATGCGGTTGTCCTTGCGTTGCTCGAGCGCGTGCGCGATCCAGCCCGCGACGCGGCTGATGGAGAACGTCGGCGTGAAGAGCGGCACCTCGAGGCCGAGGCCGTGCAGGAGGAGCGCGGTGAAGAACTCGACGTTCGTCTGCACGTTGCGTCCCGGCTTGTACTCCTCGAGCAGCCGGATGGCCGTCGCCTCGACCGCCTTCGCCAGCTCGTAGAGGTGCATGTCGCCGCCTCGCGTGAACATCCGCTCCGCGGCGGCGGCGAGGACGTCGGCGCGCGGGTCGCGCACTTTGTAGACGCGGTGTCCGAAGCCCATCAGCTTCTCGCCCGATTCGATCTTCCGCCGCAGCACTTCCTCGGCGCGCGACGCGTCGCCGATCTCGAACACCATGTCGAGCGCCGGTCCCGGCGCGCCGCCGTGCAGCGGTCCTTTCATCGCGCCGAGGGCGCCGGTGATCGCGGAGACGAGATCGGATTCCGTCGATGTGATCACGCGCGCCGTGAACGTCGATGCGGAGAGCCCGTGATCGACGACGGTGTTGAGATACGTCTCCATCCCGCGCACGCGCTCCGCGTCCGGCACCTCGCCGCTCAGCATGTAGAGGTAGTTCGCGGCGTGCGAGAGATCGGCGCGCGGCGCGATCGGCTCGCGATCGTGGAGCAGGTGCCAGTAGCTGGCGACGATGGTCGGAAACGTCGCGACGAGGTTGAGCGCTTCGTCGCCCTGCATCAATGAAATCGTCCCCGCCGCGATCCGCAGTGCGTCCATGACGGAAACCCGCGCACCCGCGCACCCACGCAGTAAGTCCATCGTGGGGCGCGGCAGCTCACGCCTCTCCACAAGTGCCGCGCGAAAAGCGGTGACGTCTTCAGGCATCTCCCCATGCCACAACAGCCACACCGTCTCCTCGAACGTCGCGTTCATCGCCAGCTCCGCGACGTCGAAGCCGCCGATGATCAACTCGCCCGCCTCTCCATCCACCATGCTCAGTCGCGTTTCGGCCGCGACGACGCCTTCAAGTCCTTTGTTCATGCACCCAACTTAGGGCGGCGTAGACAGGTTCGTCAACATTGATTCGTCGATCAATGTGTTAAACTCTTTTCATGTGGATCACCGCGGCCGAGGCCGCGCGTCTCCTCGGCGTCAGCCGCGAGACGCTCTACGCATACGTCAGCCGCGGCTTCATCCGATCGGAGCCGGTGCCGGGACGTCCGCGCGTCCGCCGCTATTCGAAGGAGGACGTGAACCGTCTCCGCCGCCGCAGCGAAGAGCGCCGCGATCCGGAGAAAGCGGCCGGCAACGCGCTGCAGTGGGGGATGCCGATCCTCGAGTCGTCGATCAGTTTGATGGCCAACGGACGGCTCTACTACCGCGGCCACGACTCCGCGGAGCTGGCGCGCACGCGCTCCATCGAGGAGGTGGCGTCGCTGATCTGGTGCGGCAACTTCGACACCGATTTCAGCAACACGCCGCTGCACGTCGTGGCCGGCGGACGGAGCGCCGAGGGCTTGCCGTTCGTGACCCGCGCGCAGGCGATGCTGCCGCTCGTCGCAGCACGCGATCAGCTGGCCTTCGACCTCCGCCTGCAGGCCATCGCCCAGACCGGCTGGCGGATCGTCAACCTGTTGACCAGCGTCGCCGCCGAGTCGTCGGAGCTCGAGTCGGCGATCGAGGAGACGCTCGCCCGGCACTGGAAGCCGAAGGGCTCGAGCGCGGCGGCGATCATCCGTGCGGCGCTGATCGCCTGTGCCGATCACGAGCTCAATGTCTCCGCCTTCACCGCCCGCTGCATCGCCTCCGCCGGCGCGAATCCGTACTCCGTCGTCGTCGGAGGCCTCGCCGCGATCGAAGGGGTGAAGCATGGCGGCGCGACGGCGCGCGTCGAGACGCTGTTCGATGAATTGAAGCGCTCGCGCGACGTCCGCAAGACGCTTACGGCGCGCCTCCGCCGCGGCGAATCAGTCGAAGGATTCGGCCACCCGCTCTACCGCGACGGCGATCCGCGCGCGAAGCTCCTCTTCGAGTTGCTGAAGGAGCACTACCCGAAGTCGAAGGACCTCGCCTTCGCCCGCGAGGTCGCCGGCCTCGGCGAGGAAGTCCTCGGCGAGAAGCCGACCATCGACTTCGCGCTCGTCGCGCTGGCGCACACCCTCAAGCTTCCCGAGGGAACCGCGCTGACGCTGTTCGCGATCGGGAGGTCGGTGGGGTGGATCGGCCACGCCATCGAGCAGTACCAGACGGGCGCGACCATACGTCCGCGGGCGAAGTACGTCGGGCCGATGCCGCAAGGGTAGGGAAACCCTCCCTTCGCGACACTCCTTAATTGCACGGTCAATTCAAGGAGATCCCCCATGCCCACACCCGCGCGTCAGCCACGCCCGCGTCAGCCGCGCTTGCCGGTTGCCGGCAGCGCTCCTTCCCCAACGATGGTCACTCAGCCGCCGCCGGTCGTCGCGACGTCGCCGGTCGTGCACATCGACGAGCGCGAGCATCCGAAGTACCGCGCGCTGCGGGTCTACGCGTTCGATCCCAGCCGCGGCAGACGGCTCGGCAATTACATGACGGTGCACGTGAAGTACGAGCCGCTGCGGGGCGAGATCAGGGGCAAGCAGCTCCATGTCGTCGACTACGACGCGACGAACAAGCGCTACTACAAACCGAACAACCTCAACTCCGCCGCGGCGCTGGTCGAAGGCGGCCTCGAGCCGAGCGAATCCGATCCGCGCTTTCATCAGCAGATGGTCTACGCCGTCGCCATGCAGACCATCGACATCTTCGAGAAGGCGCTCGGCCGCGACATCCGCTACTCGTTCGCCGGCCCGGACGGCCAGCGCGACGTCCTGCGCATCTTCCCGCACGCGATGTACGAGCCGAACGCCTACTACTCGCGCGAGCTCGGCGCGCTGCTCTTCGGCTATTTCCGCGCCTCGATCGAGGACGCCGGGACCGGGCTGCCGGGCGGCACGGTCTTCACATGCCTCTCGCACGACATCGTCGCGCATGAGACGACGCATTCGGTCATCGACACGCTCCGCTCGTCGTTCATGGAGTCGAGCAATCCCGACGTCGCGGCGTTCCACGAGGCCTTCGCAGACATCGTCGCGCTCTTCCAGCACTTCAGTTTCGAGGACGTCGTACGCGACACGCTGCGCCGCAGCGGCGGCGTCCTTCATCGATTCAACCTCACGCCGCGTGGCGGCAAGCCGGCCGACTCGGATGCAGACAGCAAGATCTTCATCGTCGGCGAGATGCCGGAAGGGAATCCGCTGCTCGACCTGGCGCGGCAGTTCGGCGAGTCGATGGGGCGGCGCGCGGCGCTCCGTTCCGCGCTCGGCGTGCCTCCCGATCCGCAGGCGCTGGCGAATGCGACCGAGCCTCACGAGCGCGGCGCGGTGCTCGTGGCCGCGGTCTTCGACGCGTTCTTCAGCGCGTTCATGGAGCGCAGCGCGGACCTGATCCGCCTCGCGCGCGCCGCCGCGGGCGGCTCGGACGACATCCATCCCGACGTCGCCGCGCGACTGGCGAGCGAAGCGGCGCGCACGGCGCAGCACTTCTGCACGATGTGCATCCGCGCCATCGACTACTGCCCGCCGGTCGACATCACGTTCGGCGAGTTCCTCCGCGCGCTGATCACCTCCGACACGGTGCTCTACGCCAATGATGCGCACGACTATCGCGAGACGCTGATCCAGGCGTTCCGCGCGCGCGGCATCTATCCCGACGGCGTGGTTTCGCTCGGCGAGGAGTCGCTGCTCTGGGACAAGCCGGCGCCCGGCACGCCGATCTGTCCCGGCCTCCGCTTCAACCTCCTCGAGCCCGACCGGCACACCGCCGACAATCGCGCCGCGCTCGAAGCGGTGGTCCGCGCGAATCCGTTCTGCTTCGGGCTGTGCGAGGTCGATGCGCACGACTGCGCGTCGTGCACGTGCAAGGTCCCCGAGGGGGAGCAGGTCGTGAAGTCGGTCAACACGGTGATTCGCGGCGGCGAGCAGCGGCCGCAGGTGGAGTTCGTCGCCGAGATCGTCCGCTCCGTGCCGCTCGACGACGATCCGGAGGTGAAGTTCTGCGGCGGCTCGACCGTCATGTTCGACAGCGGCGGCCGGCCGTTCATGGTCGTCTACAAGAAACTGAGCTCGAAGGCGCGCCGCGCCAGGCAGAAGCAGTTCCACGAGACGGGACTCGCTGCCGCGCCGACGTACGTCGAGAGCAACAAGCAGATGCGCCTGGCGTCGATTCACCGGGGGTGCTGAGATGGCTGCTGCAAGTTCGAAGATTCGCGTCCGCATGTACCGCGTCGGCTTCGGCGACTGCTTCCTCGTCACCGTTCCGGACGGCAAGACGAAGAAACACATCCTGATCGACTGCGGCGTCCACGCGCAGAGCCAGTTCAAGGGGATCGCCGCCGCGGTGCAGGCGATCAAGGCGGAGACGGAGAGCGAGCTCGCCGTCGTCGTCGCCACGCATGCGCACGCCGATCACATCAGCGGCTTCGGTACCGAGGCCGATACATTCCGCGAGTTCACGGTCGGCGAGGTGTGGATGCCGTGGCTGGAGGATCTCTCCGATCCCGCGGCGAAGAAGCTGCACGCGAAGACCGCGGCGCTCGCCGGACTGCTGCACGCGCATCTCAATGTCGCCGGCGCCGACGCCGATCCCGTCGTCACCGGCATCGCCCTCAACGCCCTCGGCGCGAACGGCCGCTCGCCGGTCGGCAACAACGCGAAGGCGCTCGCGCTCCTGCGCGGCGGCTTCGGCGACAAGAAGCGGACGAAGTACCTGAAGGCGGGCAATGTCCTGCAGAACGCCGGCGGGATCAAAGGGCTGACCGTGCGCGTGCTCGCGCCGTCGGACGATCCGACGTTTCTCAGCCGCATGAATCCACCCGAGGCGCAGTTGTACGGACTCGATGCGAACGGCAATCCGGTGCTCGATACGCTGCTGCCGTTCGTCGAACGCTGGACCGAGCCGACCGGCATGCTCGATCCGGCGTATCAGCAGATCCTGCACGAGCAGGTCGCGATGCCGATGCAGGCGCTCGCGCTGTCGGTCGACAACTATCTGAACAACACGAGCCTCTGCCTGCTGCTGCAGTACAAGGGCAGGACGCTGCTCTTCCCCGGCGACGCGCAGTGGGGGAACTGGCAGTCGTGGCAGGGCGAGTGGGACGCGATCCTCAACGACATCGATTTCTACAAGGTCGGCCACCACGGCAGCCACAACGCCACGCCGCACGAGGCGCTCGACAAGATGACCAGCAAGTCGGTCGCGGCGATGGCGTCGACCGACACCGTCACGGCATTCAACAAAGGGAAGTTCCCCGTGCCGTACTCGAAGCTCGTGAGCGCGGTGAAGAAGCAGGTCGGCAACCGCTACGCGCAGAGCGACCAGATCGCGAAAGCGGGCGCACCGTTCGAACGGGGCGCCGCGTGGTTGGACTACTTCGTGTGACTCGGAGTTACTTCGAGACGATCTCGAAATACTTCGCGAACGCCACCATCCCGCCGCTGGCCTGCTGCCAGTCGTAGTTCTCGTTCGGCGCGTGGTAGCCGTGCTCAGGAAGTGAGAGGCCGAGGAAGAGAACGGGACAGCGGAGGACCTTCTCGATCGACACCACGGCGCCGATCGACCCGCCCTCGCGCACGAACACCGGCTCGCGGCCGAAGGCGAACTTCATCGCCGCGCGCACCGCATCGGGCAGCGGGCCCTCGGTCGGCGCCTTGTACGGATACATCGCCGCTTCCGATTCGATCTTCACGTCCGGGTTGTGCTCCTTCACGAACGCCTTCACCAGCTTCAGGATCTTCTTCGGGTCCTGATCGGCCACCAGGCGGCAGGAGATCTTCACCGATGCGCGCGGCGGGATGACCGTCTTGATGCCCGGACCGGTGTAGCCGCCGGTCACGCCGTGGATCTCGAACGTCGGCATCGCCCAGATCCGCTTCATGACTTCCAGCGGATCCTCGGTGCGGATCGATTTGTACAGGTGGTCCTTCTTGAACGCCTTGATGGAGAAGCCGGAGTCGCGGAACTCCTGCAGCTCGCGCTTCGACGGCGGCACGACGTCGTCGTAGAAGCCTTTGATCTTCACTCTGCCGGTCGTGGCGTCGTGCATCTCGGTGACGAGCTTCATCAGCTCGCCGAGCGGATTGCGCGCCGCGCCGCCGGTGGTGCCGGAGTGCTGATCGGTCTGCCCGGTTTCGAGCACGAGCTCGAATCCCTGCAGGCCGCGCAGTCCGGCGGGGCAGGCAGGACGCTGACGCGAGACCCAGATCGTGTCGCTCACGATCACGTGATCGGTCTTCAACTGGTCGAGGTGCTTCTTCACACCGCCTTCGAAATTCGGCGAGCCGATCTCCTCCTCCAGCTCCCACAGCACGCGCAGGTTCGCGCGGACGCCCGCCTCGCGCGCGGCGCGGATGCCCCAGAGCGCCGAAAGCGCGGGACCTTTGTCGTCGGTCGTGCCGCGGCCGAAGTAGCGGTCGCCCTGCCGCGTGAACGTGAACGGCTCCGTCTTCCACGGCTCCGTCTCACGCGACGCCGGCTGCACGTCGAGGTGGTTGTAGACCGTGATCGTCGGCGCGTTCGGATCGACGTCGAAGCGGCCGTGCACGAGCGGATTGCCGTCCGTCTCCAGAATGTCGGCGACGCCGCCGTGATCGCGGACGAGCTGCGCCGCGGTCTCCGCCATGCGGCGGATGTCCGCCGCGCGCTCCGGATCGGCGGAGACGGTCGGGATTTCGACGAATTGCTGGAGGGTGGCTTCGAAACGCTCGCGCTCATTGCGCGCGAAGTCGGTGAGGGACTTTTTGTCGAGCTTCATTGCGCGCGGATTCTATCGCGCGTCGTTCAGCAGAATCACAATCTCCATCGCCCGCATGTCGGCGTTGACTCCCGGCGTGATCCGATAACCTTCATCGCCGCGCTCGATCACGCTCAGGCGCGCGAGGTCGCCGCGGCTCACGCCGTTCTCCTTCGCGAACGCCATCCACTCCGCCGGCACGTCGGACTCGACTTCGTTCTCGCTCAGGAGCGGCTCGCCCGCGCAGTTGATGTGCTCGCAGCCGAACTGCTCCGCGCACTGCGGACAGGGAGGGGGATCGTTGAAGTCCTGCAGCTCGCTCTCGGTGAGGACGCGCATCAGGCCGCCGCGCTTTTCGCGCACGTAGCTCAAGCCGCTCTCGCTGCTCGACAGGATGTCGAAACGCCCGCTTTTTTCCTCTGTCATGATTGCGCATCGTAATGCGCGACCTCGACCTCGGCAACGGCATCCTCGTCCCGGCTCAATCGCTCCGTGCGGCGACCTCGCGCAGCGGCGGGCCGGGCGGGCAGAACGTGAACAAGGTGGAGTCGCGCGTGACGATCGAAGTCGACGTCGACGCGCTCCCGATCTCCGACGAGCAGAAGCAGCGCGTCCGCACGCGACTCGCGGGCCGGATCAACAAAGAGGGCGTGCTCCGCGTGACGTCGCAGGCCGAGCGGAGCCAGCTCGCCAATCGCGACCGCGCGCTCGCCCGGATGGAGGAGCTCCTCCGCGATTCGCTGATCGAGCAGCGCCCGCGGAGGAAGACGCGCGCGTCGAAGGCGTCGAAGGAGCGGCGCATCCGCGAAAAGAAGCAGCGCGCCGAGACGAAGAAGCTGCGGGGGCGGCCGGAAGACTGATTAAATGCGCCGCATGCGCAAGCTGTTCGTCCTCCTTCTTCTCGCCCTCCCCCTCGCCGCCCAGGACTTCGACAAGACCGTCACCGACCTTCTCGCGAAGTCGGGCGCGCCGAGCGCCTCGGTGGCCATCGTCCGCGACGGCAGGATCGTCTACGAGCGCGCGTTCGGAAATGCGCGCCTCGATCCCGCGATGGCCGCGACGCCGCAGATGCGCTACAGCATCGGCTCGATCAGCAAGCAGTTCACCGCGGCGGCGATCCTGCTGCTGGCGGAAGAAGGGAAGCTGGCGCTCGACGACAAGGTGGTCCGCTGGCTGCCCGAGCTCACGCGCGCGAAGGACGTGACGATCCGCCAGCTGCTGTCGATGACCTCCGGCTATCAGGACTTCTGGCCGCAGGACTACGTCATGCCGATGATGATGAAGCCGGTCACGCCGCAGGAGATCCTCACCGGCTGGGCGAAGATCCCGCTCGACTTCGAGCCGGGGACGAAGTGGCAGTACAGCAACACGAACTACGTGATCGCCGGGATGATCGCGGAGAAGGTCGCGGGGATGCCGCTGCTCGATTTCCTCCGCGCGAGGGTCTTCACCCCGCTGAAAATGACGACCGTGACGAACACCGACGAAGCGCCGCTGGGCGACGGCGATCCGATGCGCTACCTCCGCTACGCAGCCGGTCCGCCGCGCGTGGCGCCGAAGGAAGGGCGCGGCTGGATGTTCGCCGCGGGCGAGCTGGCGATGACGGCCCACGACCTCGCGCTGTGGGACATTTCAGTGATCGATCAGAGCGTCCTGCAGCCGGCGTCGTATCGCGCGCTCGAGACCGAAACGCTGCTCAACTCGGGAGTCGGCACGCACTACGGCCTCGGCGTGAACGTCGCCACGACCGACGGACGCCGCGTGATCTCGCACGGCGGCGAGGTCTCCGGCTTCACCGCGAACAATCAGATCTTTCCCGATGAGCGCGCGGCGGTCATCGCGCTGGTCAATCTCGACGCTACGAACGCCTCGGAGCAGATCGCGACCGCGCTGGCAAAGCAGATCTTCGCTACCACCGACGCGAACGCACTCGCACTCGTGCAGAAGATTTTCGAATCACTGCAGAAGGGTCAGATCGATCGCGCGCTCTTCACCTCGAACGCGAATTCGTACTTCAACGACCAGGCATTGAAGGACTTCGCCTCCAGCCTCGGGCCGCTCGGCAAGCCGAAGGAATTCGCGCAGATCGCGCAGTCGCTGCGCGGCGGCATGACGCTGCGCCGCTACCGCATCGTCTTCCCGAATCGCTCGCTGAGGTTGACGACGTTCACGATGCCGGACGGGAAGATCGAGCAGTATCAGATTGCCGTGGTGGATTAGCTCAAACACGGGCGCCCCTCACCCGGCCTTCGGCCACCCTCTCCCGGCGGGAGAGGGACAACGCATCTGGCGCAGCGCGAGGCAGGCAGGCCTTCTCCCCGCGGGAGAAGGTGCCCGAAGGGCGGATGAGGGGTGCCCGTCGCTACGATCTGTAATCCGCGTTCACCGACACGTAGTCGTGCCCCAGATCGCTCGCCAGCACCACCGTGCTCGCGTTGCCCGCTCCGAGGTCGAGCACGATCGGCACTCGCTCCCGCGCAAAAACGCGAGCCGCGTCTTTCTCGCGATACGTCACCGGCTCGCCGTTCGCGACGAGCTGCACCGGTCCGGCGTTGAGTGACACGCGCTTCACGCTGAACCGCGCGCCGCTGCGGCCGAGAGCGGCGAGGATGCGGCCCCAGTTCGGGTCGCCGCCGTGCAGCGCGGTCTTCACCAGCGGCGACGTCGCCACGGCATGCGCCGCGATCTTCGCGTCGCGATCGCTGCGGGCGCCGCGCACCTCGAGCTCCATCACGCGCGTCGCGCCTTCGCCGTCGCGGACGATCAGCCACGCCAGCTCGCGGCAGACGTCGTTGAGCGCGCGCTGAAAATCGGCGAGGTCGCCGGTCGCGTCGAGCTTCCCCGAGGCGAGGACGAGCACCGTGTCGTTCGTCGACGTATCGCCGTCGACGGAGATCGAGTTGAACGACTGATCGACCGCGATCTTCAGCGACTTCTGCAGCGCGGCCGGCGCGATGTTCGCGTCGGTCAGCACGAACGCGAGCATCGTCGCCATGTTCGGATGGATCATCCCTGCGCCCTTGGCGATACCGACGACGCGTCCGCGCTTGCCGCCCATCGTGTACGTCGCCTGCGCGACCTTCGGCCCGACGTCGGTGGTGAGAATCGCCTGCGAGAACGCGTCGCCGCCGCCGGCGGAGAGCCGCGTGATCGCATCGGGAAGCGTGTCGCGCACCTTTTTGTCGGGGAGCACGACGCCGATGACGCCGGTCGAGGCGAGAAAGATCTCCTCCTCGCCGCACTTCAGCAGCTCCGCCGCGCGCGTCCGCACGCGTTTCGCCGCATTCGTCCCCTCGGTGCCGGTGACGGCGTTCGCACAGCCGGCGTTGACGACGACGGCCTTCACTCGTCCGCCCGATTTCTTCAGCGCGGACTTCGACAGCACGACCGGAGCCGCCTGGAAGCGGTTCTTCGTGAAGACGGCAGCGGCATTCGCGCCGTCCTCCGCAACGATCAAGCCGAGGTCGGGACGTTTTTTGCGAATGCCGGCGCGCACGCCGGAGGCGATGAAGCCCTTGGGTAGTTTCATTTCAGTGTTTTCGCGAGCTCGTCGAGCGTGCCGCTGCGAATCGCGTTGCCGACGATCTCGTGCGCCTGGCGAAATGGGATGCCGGTGGCCGCGAGCTTGTCCGCGTAGCTGGTCGCGACGAGCTGGTCGCTCGACGCCGCCTCGGCCATCCGCGCGCGATCGACTTTCAATCCGGAGATGAGCTCCGCGATCGCCGGCAGCACGAGGGCCAGCACGTTGCGAATGCGGAACAGCGGTTCCTTATCGAGTTGCAGGTCTTTGTCGTACGCGAGCGGCAGGCCCTTGAGCACGGCGAGGAGGCCGGTCAGCTCGCCGATCGCGCGTCCGGCGTGGCCGCGCGTCAGCTCGAGCACGTCGGGGTTTTTCTTCTGCGGCATGCGCGACGAGCCGGTGGCCATCGCATCCGGCAGCTCCGCGTACGCCGCTTCGTCGGTGGTGTAGAAAATCAGATCCTCGGCGAGATGCGAGAGATGCGACAGCGTCATCGTCGCGGCGAAGAGGTACTCCGCCGCGAAGTCGCGATCGGAGACGGCGTCGAGCGAATTGCGCGTCGGCTGCGCGAACCCGAGGGCCTCGGCGAGTTTCTCGCGATCGACCGGCAGCGGCGTGCCGGCGAGCGCGCCCGAGCCGAGCGGACACTCATCGCCGCGTACCGACGCGTCGTGAAAGCGCGAGAGATCGCGCGTCAGCATCTCGACATACGCGCGGCACCAGAGCGCGAACGTGATCGGCTCCGCCTGCTTGCTGTGCGTGTAGCCGGGCATCGTCGTGTCGCTCTCCGCGACCGCCTTGCGCTCCAGCGTCGCGCGCAGCGCGGCCACTTGCGCCACGGCCTCGTTCGACGCGGTTTTCAACCAAAGTTTGAGATCGGTGGCCACCTGGTCGTTGCGCGAGCGGCCGGTGTGCAGCTTGCCGGCGAGCGGGCCGACTTTCTCGAAGAGTTTCGCTTCGACGTAGGAGTGGATGTCTTCGTGATCGTTAGAAGATGGAGGCGGCTCGATCGTCTGCAGTGCATTGATCACCGCCTCCACCTCGTGCGCCGTCAGCACGCCGCACTCGCCGATGGCTCTCGCCCACGCGATCGAGCCCTGCACGTCTTCGGCGAAGAGCTCGCGATCGAACGCGAACGAGTCGTTCAGCGCGCGCAGGAGCTTCGACGGCTCCGACTCGAAACGGCCGCCCCACATCTTCACTGAGCGACCTCTTCCTTGATCACGAACGGCGCGAGCCGCTTGCGACCCCGGAGCTGCAGGCCGAACAACTTGATGAAGCCCGCCGAGTCCTTCACGTCGTAGCCGGTCATGTCGAACGAGGCGAGGTTCTGCTGGTAGAGCGAGTACGGCGAGGTCCGTCCGACGACCATCACCGAGCCCTTGTAGAGCTTCAGCGTGACGACGCCGGTGACGTCTTCGGTCAACACGTTGACGAATGCGTCGAACGCTTCCTTGAGCGGCGAGAACCACTGGCCGTTGTAGACCAGCTCCGCGTAGCGCGTGGCGATCCGCTCCTTCTCGTGCGACGACTCCTTGTCGAGCACGATCGATTCGAGCCCCTTCAGCGCGGTGACGAGCAGCGTGCCGCCCGGCGTTTCGTACACGCCGCGCGACTTGATGCCGATCAGCCGGTTCTCGACGATGTCGGCCCGGCCGATGCCGTGCGTGCCGCCGATCTCGTTCAGCGTGGCGATGAGCTGCGCGGGCGAGAGCTTCTCACCGTTGACGGCGATCGGCAGACCCGCCTCAAACTCGATGGTGATCTTCTCCGGCTCTTCCGGCGCATCGACCGGATCGACGGTCAGCTTGAACATCGACTTCTCCGGCTCGAACGACGGGTCCTCGAGCGGACCGCCCTCGTGCGAGAGGTGCCAGAGGTTCCGGTCGCGCGAGTACGGGTCCTTCTTCGTCACCGGCACCGGGATGCCGCGCTCCGACGCGTAATCGATCGCTTCTTCACGCGAGGTGATCGACCACTCGCGCCACGGCGCGACGATCTGCAGCTCCGGCGCGAGCGCCTGATACGCGAGCTCGAAGCGGACCTGGTCGTTGCCCTTGCCGGTACAGCCGTGCGCGAGCGCATCGCAGCCGGTGGCGAGAGCGATCTCGACCTGCTTGCGCGCGATGAGCGGACGGGCAGTCGACGTGCCGAGGAGGTAATCCTTCTCGTAGATCGCGCCGGCCTTCAGGACCGGGAAGAGGTAATCGGCGGCGAACTCCTCCTTCGCGTCGACGAGGTGGAAGTCGCACGCGCCGGTGCGATACGCCTTGTCCGCGAGGTGGTGCGTCTCTTCGGCCTGACCGACGTCGACGGCCACGGCGACGACGTCGCAGCCGTAGTTCTCTTTGAGCCAGGGAATGATGATCGAGGTATCGAGTCCGCCCGAGTAGGCGAGGGCAATCTTTTTCACGCTGCTTTCTCCTGTGAAGCGGCGGCGAGCGTCTGCTCGAGCGCGCTGATGAATTCGGTGAGTGCTTTCTTCGGAACGATGTACGGCGGAAGCAGGCGCAGCACGCGATCGCGCGCCGTGCCGACGACGAAACCTTTGCTCAACAGCTCGCGCGCGACCGCGCCGGCAGGGCGATCGAGCTCGATGCCCCAGATCATCCCCATGCCGCGGATGTCGACGATCGCGGGCGTCTTCGCCTGCAGCGCCTGGAGCTGCTTTTTGAACCAGTGGCCGTAGGCGTCGACGCGCTCCACGAGCGCGCCCGACTTCAGCTCATCGAGGACGGCGTTGCCGAGGCGGCAGGCGACCGGATTGCCGCCGAAGGTCGTGCCGTGATGTCCCGGCTTGACCAGTCCTTCGATGACGTCGCCGGTAAGGACGGCGCCGAGCGGCAGGCCGCCGCCGAGCGGCTTGGCCAGCGTGACGATGTCGGGGACCACGCCGCTGTGCTGGAAGGCGAAGAACTTTCCGGTCCGGCCGAGGCCGCACTGGATCTCGTCGAACACGAGCACGGCGCCGGTCTGATCGGCCAGCTTGCGGGCCGTGAATAAATATTCATCGGTCAGCGGGATGATGCCGCCCTCGCCCATGACCGGCTCGAGGAAAATTGCACAGACGTCCTTCGTGACGGCCGCTTCGATTGCCGCGACGTTGTTCGGCGCGATGAACGTGACGCCCGGAACGAGCGGGCCGAACGGCGTGCGATACGCCTCGTGGCCGGTCATCGAGAGCGAGCCGAGAGTGCGGCCGTGGAAGCTCTCCTCGAGCGCCACGATGCCGGTGCGTCCCGGATTCGCCAGCCGCGCGAACTTCAGAGCCGCCTCGTTTGCTTCCGTGCCGCTGTTGCAGAAGAACGCGCGCCGCAGTCCCGACTCCCGCACCAGCCGCTCGCCGAGGATTCCCTGCGCCGGGTGGTAGAAGAGATTGGAGACGTGCAGCAGCGAGTCCGATTCCTCGCGCAGCGTCTTCACGAGCTTCGGATGCTTGTGTCCGAGAACGTTGACCGCGATCCCGCCGAGGAGATCCCAGTACGCGCGCCCGTCGGCGTCGAACAGCTGCGCCCCCTTGCCCGCGCGCGGATGAAACGGCGTGCGGTTGTAGGTGCCGAGGATGAAGTTCTTTTCCCGCGCTTCGACCGCGGCGGGGGATTCGTCATGAAGAAGCATGGGTGCACTCCGTGATTCCGATCTTCACTTTCCCGACCCCGGCGCTCATCGCACCGAGAGCCGCCGTCAACTTCGGCAACATCCCGCCCTTGACCACGCCCTCTGCCACGAGCGCATGCGCGTCGCTGGCGTCGAGCGCGTCGACGACCTTGCCTTCGCTATCCATCAGTCCCGCGACGTCGGTGATGAACTGCAGCGACGTTGCTTTCAACGCTGCCGCGAGTGCCGAGGCCGCGCTGTCGGCGTTCACGTTGAAAAGCTTTCCGCCGGTCGACATCGCGATCGACGAGACGACGGGGAGGATCCCGTAGTTCAGCATCGACTTCACGAGCGTCGGATTCGACGACACGACGCGGCCGACGTGACCGAGGTCGACGCCGTCGATCGGCGGATGCTGCTCGGCGATGAGCGTGCCGGCATCGCTGCCGGAGATGCCGGCCGCCTTGATGCCGAGCGCGGTCAGCTCGCCGACGATCAACTTGTTGACCAATCCGCCGAGGACTGAGACCACGACGTCGAGCGTCGCGTCGTCGGTGATCCGCAGTCCGGCGTGCGTCCGCTTCGGCAGGCCAAGCTTCGCCATCATCGCGTCGATGTGCTTGCCGCCGCCGTGCACCAGCACGAGGTCGTGGCCGCTGTTCCACGACGCGGCGATGTCATGTAGCACAGACACTCTTGTCTGTGCGTCATCGAGCAGCGACCCTCCGAGCTTAATGACTTTCACTGCAGGCCCTCCGTCTCCGGAAAGCCGTACATCCGGTTGAAGTTCTGCACCGCCTGCGAGGCCGCGCCCTTGAGCAGGTTGTCGATGACCGAGACGATCACCGCCCGCCGCCCGCCCTGCATCAGCTTCCAGCCGATGTCGCAGCGCGGCGTGTTGATGACGTCCTTCATCTCCGGGAGCTGTCCCGCCTTGAGGATCCGCACGAACGGCGCGTTCGCGTAGGTCTTCGCGAAGATCTGCGCGATCTCTTCGTCGGTCACGGCGTGCGTGAAGCCGACGTGCATCGTCGAGAGGATTCCGCGCACGGTCGGGAGGAGGTGCGGGACGAAGACGAGCGTCGTCTTGTCGCCGAGATGCAGCCCCTGCCGGATCTCCGGCTCGTGCCGGTGGCTGCCGACGCCGTACGCCTTGAAGTTGCCGGAGAGCTCCGCGAATGAGTACGCGAGGTCGGACTTCTTGCCCGCGCCGCTCACGCCGCTCTTCGCGTCGATGATGACCGGCTGGTCACGGTCGATCATGTAGGTGAGCGGCCGCAGCGCGAGGATGATCGAGGTCGGATAGCAGCCGGGGTTCGCCACGAGCCGCGCTTTCTTCAGCTCGCCGTTGCACCACTCGGTGAGGCCGTACGCCGCTTCGCCGAGGAGCTCGGGCCGCTCGTGCTCGAAGCCGTACCACTTCGGATAGAGGCCCGCCTCGCGCAGCCGGAACGCGCCGGAGAGATCGACGACTTTGATCCCCAGATCGAGCACTTTCGGCGCGATCTCGGCCGACACTTCGTTCGGAGTGGCCAGGAACACGACCTCGGCGTTCGACGCCTTCAGCGCATCGACGGAGAACGACTCCGAGGAGTACTCGGCGACGACGTCGGCGTGCGGATGCCGCTCGAGGATCTTCGAGAGTTCGATGCCCGCGTAACCGGTCGCGCCGGCGATCGCCGTTTTGACCGGGAACTGCTGATCGACACTGGTAGTCATGTTCGTGGAATCCTTTTTCTCAACTGCGACGGCGACGGGAGGCGATCAGGCGCGTGTGTATCGTCGCGGTCGCTCCGGCGAGAGGCCGGCGACCTGCTGGACATGCCGCGCTAAGGCGGTGGCGTCCGCAGGTGTGGCGCAGGCGACGAAGATCGTGTCGTCGCCGCCGATGGTGCCGAGGACTCCGTCGAGTTGCGCGCCGTCGAGCGCGCTGGCCACGGGCTGGGCCGCGGCGACCGGCGTCCGGATGACGACCATGTTGCCGGCGGCCTGCGCCGAGACGACGGAGCTGGCGATGAGGTGATCGAGCCGCGCTTCCCGCCGGTCGCGCGGAATGAACGCGACAGGCGCCGGCATCGGCGAGATCTCCTCGGGGACCACGTACCCGGCCGGAGTCTTGGCCAGTCCGAGCTCGCGCACGTCGCGCGAGAGGGTGGGCTGCGTGACTCCGAAGCCGCTCTTCCGCAGGAGCTTGAGCAGCTCCTCCTGCGAGGCGACGGAGTTCTCCCGGACGATCCGGAGGATCTCTTCCCGCCGCCGAACGGCCTCACCTGGTGCATGAATATTCATCGTCGAGAATTTTTATGCATAACGTGAGGTGGTGTCAAGTATTCCGGGCACTTCCCTTGCGTCGCTCTCACTCCATGTCTCGGGTCGAACGAACCACCCACCCTCCCGCCCCGCGCCAGGCTCAGCAGGACCGCCGCTCCGCCCCCCGCCATACACCCGGCAAGGCGGAGGGGGACGAGCGCACTGTCGAAGAGGCGCTGCGGAACCAGGAGAAGAGAAACCGCGAGGAGTAAAGTGATGGCATGCCGCACGGCGTGCCTTCGCTCGACGACCTCGGCCGCGATCTGCTGCGCGTCCCGGTCGCGCGTCGCGTCGTTTGTCTCGCCGTTCCGTTTCTCGTCGCCGCCCTCTTCTTCGTTTTCGCGGCGCGCGGCTGGTGGATCCCGGCGCTCCTCTGCACGATGGTCCTCAGCTTCATCACCTACGGCTCGGTCTCGCACGACCTCGTGCACCGCAACCTCGGACTCCCGCCCTGGATCAACGAGCCGCTCCTGGCGGCGATCGAGCTGCTGACGTTCCGCAGCGGCCACGCCTATCGCTGGACGCACCTCCATCACCACGCGCGGCCGATGTCGGCCGATGACATCGAAGGGGCGGCCGCGGCGATGTCGTGGTGGCGCGCGCTCCTCGACGGCATCACGCTGCAGCCGCGACTCTGGGCCGCGGCGCTGCGCCATCGCGGTCCACACCGGCCGTGGTCGATCGTGGAGGCGGCGGCGATCATCGTCATGCTCGCTTTCGCCACGAGACACCTCGCGCTCGGTGTCTACGCCGTGCTGCTGATCGCCGGAAGCTGGATCTTCCCGTTCACCACGTCGTACCTCGTGCACGATCCGCACGGCGTCGACGAGCTGTCGCAAACGCGCCTCTTCCGCGGACGGATGCTCTCGCTCGTCGCGTTCGAGCACCTCTACCACCTCGAGCATCACCTCTTCCCGCAGGTCCCGCATCAGCGCTGGCCGGAACTGGCGCGCAGGCTCGATCCATTTTTCGAATCCCACGGCGTGCGAGCTGTGCGACTCTTCTTCTGATGAGCGACGACCCTGGCTTCCTCGAGACGTTGATCGGCGACGGACGCGCGCTCCTGAACCTCGTGGCGCTGACGCTGATCGGCTGCGGCGGCTTCGCCATCTTCCAGGCGGCGAGCGGCGGGTTCCTGCCGCAGGACGTGGAGTTCCTCGGGATGACCGCCGATCAACTCTGTTCGATGCAAGGCTGCCGCATCCTCCACTTCATGGTCCACGATCGCGTGTCGTTCGGCGGCGTGATGATCGCCACCGGCATCATGTATCTCTGGTTGTCGGAGTTCCCGCTGCGCAACCGCGAATCGTGGGCGTGGTGGGCGTTCGTGGTCAGCGGCGTTTGCGGATTCCTCAGCTTCCTCGCCTACCTCGGCTACGGCTATCTCGACACCTGGCACGGCGCGTCGACGCTCGTGCTGCTGCCGCTGTTCATTGCCGGACTCTGGCGCACGCGGACGCTGCGCGGCGATCGCGTCGCGCGCCCGCGCATCCGCGGCCTCGGGCAACTGCTGCTCGTCCTGTCGACCTTCGGCATCTCCATGGCCGGACTGACCATCATGGCCGTCGGCATGACGCGCGTCTTCGTCCCCCAGGACCTCGACTACATGGGAATCAGCGCCGAGCGCATCCGCGCCATCAACGCGCACCTCGTGCCGCTCATCGCGCACGACCGCGCCGGTTTCGGCGGCGCGCTGTTCTCCTGCGGCATCGCCATGCTCTTCAGCACCGCATTCGGAGGCCCGTCGAAGAGCCTCCGCCAGGCGCTGCTTTTCGCAGGCATCGCGGGCTTCACGACGGCGATCCTCGTGCATCCGGTGATCGGCTACACGAACGTGAGCCACCTCGGGCCGGCGGTGTTGGGATGCGCTGTTTATTTCGTCGGATTGGCGATTAGCAGCATCCGCTCCCCGGCACGTGCCGGTGAACCGGTCCTGCCGGCAGCGGCACCATAGACACCTGCTCGCCGCGGATGGCGCGCATCCAGGCGCGTGCCGACGCGGCGAGGATCACGATCACGCACAGCATCAGGATCGCGGTCAGCGCGGCGTCGAGGTAGCCGGCGAAGGCCTTCGCCGGGTTCTTCGTCAGCGGCAGGAAGTTGTTCGTGATCGAGAGGTAGCCGGCGTAGAGCGTGGTCGACGCGACGAACGCCAGCGGCGCCATCGTCGTCCACGCGTAGCGCACGCGTCCGGCGTTGATGATCACGCTCGTGCCGACGCACAACGCGACCGCCGCGAGCAGCTGGTTGGCGATGCCGAACATCGGCCAGATCTGGGAGATCGAGCCGGTGAGGATGAAATACGACCAGCCGACGACGACCAGCCCGGTCGAGATCAGCGTCCCGGGGAGCCAGCTCGTGTTCGAGAACGGCGTCCAGGCGCGGCCGATGAACTCCTGCACCATGAAGCGCGCCACGCGCGTGCCGGTGTCGATGGTGGTGAGGATGAACAGCGCCTCGAACATGATCGCGAAGTGGTACCAGTACGACATCAGGTGGCTGAGGAACGGGATGCCGGAGAAGATCTGCGCGAAGCCGACGGCGAGCGACACCGCGCCGCCGGTCCGTCCGACCAGCGTCTCGCCGACCTGCCGCGAGAGCTCCGCGAGGTTCACGGTCGAGAGTCCGAGCTTCGCGAACGCCGCGGCCGGGACGTTGATCGCGTAGTAATCGCCGGGATGCAGTGCGCAGACCGCGATCAACGCCACGCATCCGACCAGTCCCTCGCACAGCATCGCGCCGTAGCCGATCATCCGCGCGTCCGACTCGCGGTCGAGCATCTTCGGCGTCGTCCCCGATCCGATCAGCGCGTGGAATCCGGAGATCGCGCCGCAGGCGATGGTGATGAAGACAAACGGATAGAGCTTGCCCGGGATGATCGGGCCGCCGCCGTTCGCGTACTGCGACACCGCTGGCGCGTAGATGTGCGGCGCGACGACGATCGTGCCGATCACCAGCGCGGCGATGGTGCCGAGCTTCATGTACGACGAGAGGTAATCGCGCGGGCAGAGGAGCATCCAGACAGGAAGTACCGAGGCGATGAAGCCGTAGGCGGCGATCGCGTAGGTGATCTGCGGGCGGGTCAGCGTGAACATCGCTTCGAGCGGCGAGCCGGGGATCCAGCGGCCGACGATCACCGCGGCGAGCACGGCGAGCGCGCCGAAGATCGAGCCGGTGCGGATCGCGTTCGGCGCTCCCGACTTGTGCAGGTAGAGCCCGACCACCAGCGCGATCGGGATGGTGAGGAAGATCGTGAACGTCCCCCACGGCGAGTCGGCGAGCGCGTTGACGACGGCGATGCCGAGGCCCGCGAGGGCGATGATGACGATGAAGAGGATGGCCAGCATCGCCATGAAGCCCGCCAGCGGCGAGATCTCCGAGCGCGCGATCTCCGCGAGCGAGCGCCCGTTGCGGCGGACGCTCGAGGCGAGGATCACGAAGTCGTGCGTCGCCCCCGCGATGACGACTCCGAAGGCGAGCCAGAGGAGTCCCGGCAGATATCCGAATTGAGCGGCCAGCACCGGTCCGATCAGCGGACCGGCTCCCGAGATCGCCGCGAAGTGATGTCCGAAGAGGACCCATTTGTTCGTCGGCACGTAGTTCTGCCCATCCTCGAACCGATGCGCCGGCGTCACGCGCGCGTCGTCCAGGACCATGACCTTCGCCGCCAGAAACGCGGAGTAGTAGCGGTAGCCGATGGCGATGATGGCGAGGAAGAAGAGGATGAGCGGGAGGGCGTTCACGGCGAAAAGGATAAACTTTATCGATGCAGTCGATCGAAGCGCTCTTCTCCGACTACTCCGCATTCCACCAGACGGCGGGCAACAAGCTCTTCCACCGCTTCGGCATCCCGATGATCATGCTCGGCCTCATCGGCATGCTGGCGCGCGTGCACCTCGGGTCGGTCGATGCGGCGATGATCCTGATCGCGCTCTCGGAGATCTACTACCTCGCGGTCGAGTGGCGCCTCGGCCTCGGGATGCTGCTCATCTCGATCGCCTTCTACTTCCTTGGGCTCGCCATCCCGATGTGGGCGAACGTCGCGCTCTTCGTCCTCGGGTGGATCTTCCAGTTCATCGGCCACAAGGTGTACGAGCACAAGAATCCGGCGTTCTTCCGGAACTTCGTCCACCTCCTCGTCGGACCGCTCTGGATACTCAACGGGTTCATTCCTGTCGTGAAGCGGTAGCGCTCACAAATTCGCCTTGACAGATGTGTGTCCCGGACATACATTCGCAATAACGAATATGTCAGGAGTGAATCGAATGAACGCAACGGAAGTCAAAGAAAACGTCAAAGCACACTACGGTGAAGCCGCGCTCCGCGTCCGCTCGGGAAAGACGAGCTGCTGCGATCCGGTGAGCGCCGACCTCTACGATGTCTCGCAGACGATCGGACTGCCGGAGGACGCGATCCGCGCCTCGCTCGGATGCGGCAACCCGACGATGCTCGCGCCGCTGCACGCTGGCGAAGTCGTCCTCGACCTCGGATCGGGCGGCGGCATCGACGTCCTCCTCTCCGCGCGCCGCGTCGGCCCGACCGGCAAGGCGTACGGCCTCGACATGACCGACGAGATGCTCGCGCTCGCCCGCGAGAACCAGCGCAAGGCGGGTGTCGGGAACGTCGAGTTCCTGCGCGGCGAGATCGAGGAGATCCCGCTGCCCGACGCCACGGTCGACGTCGTGATCTCGAACTGCGTGATCAACCTGTCTGCGGACAAGGGGCGCGTGCTGCGCGAGGCGTTCCGCGTACTGAAGCCGGGTGGCCGCTTCGCGGTCTCCGACATCGTGCGGACGAAGGAGATCGATCCGGCGCTGGCGGGCGACGCGGAGCTGTGGGTCGGCTGCATCGCCGGCGCGCTGCACGAGTCGGAGTACCGCTCGCTGCTCGCCCAGGCGGGCTTCGAGGCGATCGACATCGAGCCGACGCGCGTGCATGAGGTCGCGGACGGCGCGTTCATGAGCGCGTTCGTGCGGGCGCGCAAAGGGGCCTAGGACCGGAACTTGCTGGACACATGGGCTCCTCCGTGCTCGTGGTCGAGGACGACGCTGCGATCCGCCGCCTGGTGAAGATGGTGCTCGAGCGTGAGGGCTACCGCGTCGAGGTCGCGTCCGACGGCCTCGAGGCGGTCCTCAAGCTCGGCGTCATGGAGTACGCGGCGATCATCCTCGACCTGATGATGCCGAACCTCGACGGCTTCGTCCTGATCGAGACGCTCGCCACGAACGACCCGATCCGATTGCGCCGCATCATCGTCACCAGCGCCGCGTCGCCGTCGGTGATCCGCGAGCGGATGAAGGGCTCGCCGTTCGACCTGCTTCCCAAGCCGTTCGACATCGGCGACCTGACGCGGATCGTGCGGACGTGCGCGGAGCAGTAGTTGGCCGTTGACAGTTAGCAGAAGCCGTCCTTCCGCCAACGGCCAACTGCCAACTATCTACAATATCCCCATGCAGCCCCACGGCACGGATCGCGTGCGCACTGTCGACGACGGGCGCGTGATCCTCTTCTCGCGTTACCCGAAAAACTGGCAGGCGCGCATCGCGAAGACGCTGACGTCGCCGGACCATCCCGGTACGGCCGTCTTCTGGGGCGAATCGATCTATGAAGTCGTTGCCGTGGAGCCGCAGGCGCAGGGAGCGGTGCGCTATGTCCTCGAGCCGTGGCGCGACGAGTGCGCCATTCGTGTCTCCGATCGCTATGACGGCGAGAGCGAAGGGCAGCGCTACGCCGAGTACCGGAAACTCGCCGCGCGCGAGCAGAGGCGAAAGGGCGCGGTACTGATCGGGTTCCTCACCGGACATCTTCCCGCGCTCGTGCAGGAGGAGATGGCGAGCGAGCTCGGGATGTTCGCGCATCGCATGACGATGATGTCGGTCGTCTCGATGTTCGCGCTCATCGCGGCGCTGATCGTCGGCATGTCGCAG
>Ga0193696_1000108_pt1 | contig 36420 bp, 25 predicted proteins | sample L3m1metaG_FD_145074 | JGI IMG/M metagenome (GOLD analysis project Ga0193696, IMG submission 145074) | Soil microbial communities from a riparian zone of the East river system, Colorado, United States - L3m1 | ecosystem: Environmental > Terrestrial > Soil > Riparian zone | place: USA: East River... | reverse complement strand
GCACGACGGTCGCGCCGAACGTCGCACCGATGGTCTTCGAGCTGGAGCAGGCGACCTACCTCCTCGGCGTGATCGCCGCGCGCGAATCGAAGACCGGCAAAGCGGGCCTCGTCGGCGGCATCAACTTCCCCTCCATCGCCTCGACGTTCCTCGCATTCAAGGCCGGCGCGCAGTCGGTGAATCCGAAGTTCGAGGTGAAGGAGATCTACACCGGCAACTTCGACGATGTCGGCGCGGCAAAGCTCGCCACGCTCTCGCTCATCAATGCCGGTTGTGACTTCATCTTTCATCAGGCGAACGAAGCGGGCCGCGGCGTGTTCCAGGCGTGTCAGGAGCGGAAGGTCCGCTGCTTCGGCTCGAACAAGAATCAGAACGATCTCGCGCCCGACGTCATCGTCGCGTCCGCTGTGCTCGACGTGCCGGCGGCGTTTGTGACGATTGCGAAAAAGGTTCGCGACCATCAGTTCAAACCGGAGATTCAGTACCTCGGCATGAACGAGGGAATCGTCTCGCTCGTCTGGAACGACGCGCTCAAGGCGACGGTGAAGCCGGAGACGGTGAGAGAGGTGGCGAAGATCGAGCAGGGCATCCGCGACGGATCGGTGAAAGTGCCGCGCGGATTCTGATGTGCTGACGCTGCGCGGAATCACCAAACGCTTCGGCGACAACCTCGCGGTCGATAACGTCACGCTCGAGCTGCGCGGCGGCGAGATCCTCGCCCTCGTCGGCGAGAACGGCGCGGGGAAGACGACGCTGATGCGCATCGCCGCGGGCGAGCTCACGCCCGACGCCGGCACGTTCGAACGTGCCGGCGAAGTCGGCTTCGTCCATCAGCATTTCCTCCTCGTCTCCGATTTCACGATCGCCGAGAACCTCGCGCTGCAGCGCTCGTGGTCGTTCGCATCGCTGCGCACGCTCGAGGGCGAAGCGGAAGCGATCATCGCCGCGACCGGCATCGAGCTGCACGGTCCCTCGCGCCGCGTCGAGGAGCTGTCGGTCGGCGAGAAATCGAAGCTCGAGCTCATCAAGGCAATCGCGGAGAAGCCGCGCGTGCTGATCCTCGACGAGCCGACGTCGGTGCTCACGCCGACCGAATCTGCGGAGCTCTTCGCCGTAATGCGCCGCGTGGCGAGCGAAGGCACCGCGGTCGTCTTCATCAGCCACAAGCTCCCCGAGGTGCTCGAGATCGCAGACCGCATCGTCGTGATGCGAAGGGGGCGGGTGGTGCTGGAGACGAAGTCGATGACCGCGGAGGATCTCGCGCAGGCGATGACCGATCGCCCCTCTCCCGCCGCAGCGGGAGAGGGTGCCCGAAGGGCGGGTGAGGGCATCCTCGCCATCGTAGGCGTAGCCGGCAACGGCCAATCCCAACTCGCCGAACGTTTCCGCGACGACCACCCCGACGCCGGCCTCGTCCCCGAGGACCGCACGCGCGACGGCATCATCGCGGAGATGTCGATCGCCGAAAATCTCGCGCTTCGATCCAAAACGAACGCTGAGGCGCTGATCAAACTCTTCTCGATCAAAGCGACGAGCGCGAATCAAAAGGCCGGTGCCCTCTCCGGCGGCAATCAACAAAAAGTCATCCTCGCCCGCGAGCTCTCCCGCAAGCCGCGCATGATCCTCGCCGCCGAGCCGACGCGCGGCCTCGACATCGAAGCGACCGCCTTCGTACACGCCCAACTGCGCGCGGCTGCGGACGACGGCGCGTCGATTCTCCTGATCACCTCCGATCTCGACGAAGCCTTCGCGCTCGCCGACGAGATTCAGGTCATCTATCGCGGCAAACTGTCGGAGCGGATGCCACCCGCGGTCGCGCGAGAACGAGTCGGCGCGCTGATGGCAGGCCTGCGATGAGACAGGTCGCCGCGGCGATCGCGGCCATCCTTCTTCTCTCGCTCTCCGCGCTTCTCTTCGGCCGCTCGCCGCTCGAGCTGCTGAGCATCCTGATCAACGGCTCCGTCGGATCGCGATTCGCGATCGACGGGACGCTGTTGAAATCGGTCCCGCTGCTGCTCACAGGCCTCAGCGTCGCGCTCGCGTTCCGCGCCGGCGTCTGGAACATCGGTGGCGAAGGACAGTTCATCGTCGGCGCGATCGCCGCGATCATCGCGTCGCCCTTCGGCCTCGTCGCCTCACTGCTCGCATCGATGCTCGCCGGCGCGCTCTGGGCCTCGATCGCAACCGCGATGCGGCTCTGGCGCAACGCCCCCGAGGTGCTGACCACGATCCTCCTGAACTTCACGGCGATTCACCTCCTCGGGTGGTGTGTGAACGGCCCGCTGCAGGAGCGCGGCGCGCAGTATCCGCAAACCGACACAGCCGCCGCGGCGCTGCCGCAACTCGGCGAAGTGCACGCCGGCCTGTTGATCGCCATCGCCGCGAGCATCGCCGCATGGTTCCTTCTCTACCGCACGGCGGAAGGACTCCGTTTGCGCGCCGCCGGCTTCAACGCGCGCGCCGCGAAGTGGGCCGGCATCGACGTCGACCGCCAGCTCGTGCGCGCGATGGCGATGAGCGGCGCGCTCGCCGGACTGGCGGGCGGCATCGAGCTCCTCGGCGTCACGCACCGTCTGTTCGAGCGCTTCGCCGTCGGCTACGGCTACTCCGGCATCGCGGTCGCGCTGCTGGCGCAACTGCATCCGCTGGCGACGATCGCCTCGTCGATCTTCTTCGGCGCGCTCTCCACCGGCGCGGGCGAGCTGCAGCGGACCGCGAACATCTCGTCGAACGTCGCGATCTTCGGCCAGGCGGTGGTGATCCTCGTGCTCATTCTTTTCGGGAGCTGGCGCGCTCGTGATTGACGTCATCGTTCACGCCTTGCCGATCGCGATCGTCGCGTCGACGCCGCTGCTGCTGGCGGTGGAGGGCGAGCTCGTCGTGCAACGCTCCGGCATCATCAACCTCGGCATCGAGGGGATGATGCTGACGGCGGCGATGACGGCGGTGCTCGCGCAGCAATCGACGCACAGCGTGCTCGCCGGATTCGCCGGCGGCATCGCCGGCGCGCTACTCGTCGCCGCGCTCTTCGGCCTCTTCGCCATTCGCTATCGCGCCGATCAGATCGTGACCGGCACGGCGATCAATCTCCTCGCCCTCGGCCTGACGGGCTTCATCTACAAAGCGGTCAGCGGCCTGTTCTTCGGGACGTCGGCGTTGAGCGAGGTGGCGCAATACGCGGTCGTGCTCATCGCGTGGATCGCTGTCCCGATCGCGCTCGCGGTGCTGCTCTGGATGACCAGCTTCGGCCTGCGACTCCGCGCATCAGGCGAAAACCCCGAAGCAGTTCCTCATATGCAGCGCTACCGCTGGTCGGCGCTGGCCATCGAAGCGCTGCTCGCCGGCACCGGCGGCGCGTACCTCTCGCTCGCCCTCTCCAGCGGATTCGCGGAGAACATGACCGCGGGACGCGGCTTCATCGCGCTGTCGATCGTCATCTTCGGACGTTGGAAAGTGCGCGGCGCGATCATCGGCACAGCGCTGTTCGGCGTCGCCGCCGCGCTGCAGTACACGCTGCAGGCGATGAACATCGGACTGCCGTTTCACCTGCTGCTGGCCGTGCCGTACGTGGTGACGCTGCTGATTCTGTGCGGCATCGCGGGGCGCGTGCGCGCGCCGGAGGCGTTAGGGCGGCGCGACTAACGCCCCCAAGCGCCAATCGTGTCCCACACCGTCGGCAACCGCGCCTCCCCGCCCACCACCCGCTCCGTCTCATGCTTCGACGACGCCAGCGCGGCGGCGAGCGCCGGCACGACGTCGGGTATCGCGTGCGTCAGCGGATGCTCCTCGAGGAATCGCGTCGACACGAGCCCTTCGCGAAATGCGGGATGCGTGATCACGCGGCGCAGCCACGACACATTCGTCTTCGTGCCGAGGATCACGTAATCACGCAGCGCGCGATCGAGGCGGTCGATGCAATGCTCGCGATCCTCGGCGAAGCAGATCAGCTTCGCCAGCATCGGGTCGAACTTCACGCCGATCTCGCTCCCCTGCATCACGCCGCCGTCGACGCGCACGCCCGGCCCCGCCGGCTCGGCGTAGAACGCGATCGTCCCCGACTGCGGCAGAAAGCGATCGTCCGGATCCTCGGCGTAGATGCGCACTTCGATCGCGTGTCCGCGCTGCCGAAGCTGATCCTGCGTCCACGGCAGCGGCGCGCCGGACGCCACTTCGATTTGCGCGCGGACCAGATCGATGCCGAGGACCTGCTCCGTCACCGGATGCTCGACCTGCAGCCGCGTGTTCATTTCGAGAAAGTAGAAATCGCCGTCCGGTGTGACGATGAACTCGACCGTGCCCGCGTTGCGATAGTCGACGCCGCGCGCAGCCGCGATCGCCGCCTGCGCCATCCGCTGCCGCAACTCCTCGGAGTAGCGCGGCGCGGGCGACTCTTCGACCACCTTCTGATGGCGTCGCTGGATCGAGCAGTCGCGCTCGAAGAGATGCAGCACGTTGCCGCGGCCGTCGCCGAAGATCTGAAACTCGACGTGCCGCGGCTCCTCGATGTAGCGCTCGAGCAGGAGCCGCGCGTCGCCGAATGCCTTCGACGCCTCGCGCTGCGCCGATTCGACCGCAGCCTGCACTTCACCCGCGGAGCGGACGATCTTCATCCCCTTCCCGCCCCCACCCGCGCTTGCTTTCACCAGCAGCGGAAAGCCGATCCGTTCTGCTTCCGCGAGCAGATTGCTCTGGTCTTCGCCGTCGTAACCCGGCACCACCGGCACGCCGAGCCGCTGCATCAGATGACGCGACTCGGCCTTCGATCCCATCGCCGCGATCGAGTCCGCCTTCGGCCCGACGAAGATGATCCCCGCGTCATCGCACGCGGCCGACAGCTCCGCGCGCTCGGAGAGAAATCCGTAGCCGGGATGGAGCGCGTCAGCCCCGCTCCTGCGCGCCGCGTCGATGACCTTGGCGACGTCGAGGTACGTCTCGCGCGCGTCGCCGCTGCCGAGGGAGACGGAGTCGTCGAAGAAGCGGCGAACGAAGCGGACGTCATCCGATTCGGAGTACGCGAGGACGGACGTGATGCCCATCTCGCGGCACGCACGCGCGATGCGCACGGCGATCTCGCCGCGGTTGGGGATGATGAGTTTGTTTACTTCCCCCAAGGCGCCTTCTCCTTCTTCAAAAACGCCTGCATCCCCTGCTGCCCTTCTTCCGACACGCGCCGCGTGGCAATCGCCTCGATCGTGTACGGGATCGACTCCGCCTGCTCGTTCCCCGCGACGAACGCGATCAGCTTCTTGCACTCGCGCACGGCCTCGGGGCCGGAGCTCTTCAACTGCTTCACCGTCTCGGCGACCGCGACGTCCAGCGATGCCGCCTCGTCGACGAGACGGTGCACGAGTCCGATCCGCAGCGCGCGCTCCGCGTCGAATCGCTCGCCGGTCAGGAAGAGTGCCCGCGCGTGCGTCGCCCCGATCTTCGCGATCACGTACGGCGAGATGACCGCCGGCAGGATCCCGAGCTTTACCTCGGAGAGTCCGAACTTCGTGTCGCGCGCGGCGATGACGATGTCGCACACCGCGACCAGTCCGACGCCGCCGCCGATCGCCGCCCCCTGAATTGCTCCGATCAGCGGGATCGGGCATTCGTTCATCAGCGCGAACATCTTCGCCAGCAGCGACGAGTCGTGGATGTTCTGGTCGCGCGTGTACGAGACCATCTTCGACATCCAGTTCAGATCCGCGCCGGCGCAGAAGTTCGGGCCTGTGCCGCGCAGTACCACGGCGCGGATGTTACTTTGCGCAGGGCGCGAGCCGATGCTCTGGAAGAGATCGATCGCCTCGTGGATCAGCTCATCGTTGAAGGCGTTGTGGACGTCGGGACGATTGAGCGTGACGGTGAGAATTCCGCCGCCCTCATCAAGTAACAGCGTGTTGTAGGTCATGCGCGCGGCATTTTAGTGCCGCGCCACCCGTCCGCGTCCCGGCGAAACCGTCGGGAAGCTCGCGCCGACCGTGTAGCTGCCGGTCGCGCCGGCCGAGATCTGCAGCAGATAGTCGCCCGGGCCGACCGCTTGCGACACCGGCACGGGCGCGCCCACGGCGATGTCCGTCGCGATCGCACCGATGCCGGCGCCGGTGAGCACCGCGTGCAACGGTGTCTCGGCCGATGTGATCGTGATGGTCAGCGTGCCCGGCCTGGCGACGTGAAACGTGAAGGAGTCGACGTCGGACACCGGACAGATCTGCGCGGTCACGCTCTGCCCCGATCCGAGGGCAAAGGGCTCATTCGACTCCGTCGCGTCGATGCAGTCGCCGATTGTGCCGGCAGTGACGGCGAGGACGAACGTCTGCGGCGAGCTCTCGGCGATGCGCGAGCCGCGCACGATCAGGCGGTACTTGCCGGGCGCCGCCGCTTTGATCTCGACCTCTTCCACGTTGTCGACCTTGTTGACGCCTCGCGTCGCGTCGGCAAACGGATGATCCCGGTCGAGCACGTACGGCAACGTCTGCGCTCCGTTCGCGTCCTTCACCACGAGATCGAGATCGTTCACCAGTGCCGGAGCACCGAGCTCATCGCCGAGGAGGATCGCCGCCGGATCGCTCCAGACGATGACGGCGCGCAGATCCGAGGACGTCGAAAGCGTCAGCGGAATCTCGACCTGTCCGTTCTGCGCGACCGAATCGGTCACGATCCGCCGGGCGAGAATCAGATCGAGCGAGCGCTTTGCGTCGACGCTGCCGAAGCCGTTCGCGTAATCGGGTCCCGGATTGCCGACGTCGACAGCGCCGGCGATGAGCAGCGCCTTGAGCTGCACCGGGTCGGGCATCGAGCCGCTGAACGTCGTCTTCCACTGCTGCGCGAGCAGCGCGGCGATCCCGGTGACCACCGGCGCCGCCATGGACGTCCCGTTCAACGCTCCATATCCACTGTTGGGGTATGTCGAGATCGTGCCGACACCTTTGGCCGTGACGTCCGGCTTGATGCGTCCATCTCGCGCCGGCCCTCGGGAACTGAACGCGGCGATCCCGCGCTCCGCATCGGACGCGCCGACCGTGAGCACGTTCTTCGATGATGCGGTCAGTCCGACGGAGCCGACCGTCGTGCGCACCGGATGACGCGCGATCTCGCAATGGATCGTCCCCGCGGAACAGACGGGCGGCGCCGGACAATCGGTACCGCTGCCGTTGATCGAGTAGCAGAACGTCTCGGTCGTGATCACGCGCCCGAGCTCGTCCTGGTGTTTGTGCGCGAACGGCGGCGTCGTCGGACCGGTGTTGTCGCCGTCGTTGCCGGCCGAGTGGATCATCAGCGTCCGGCTCGAATGGGCGATCTCGTCGATGGCGGAGTCGGTCGAGTCGTAGGCGCCGATGTACTCGTCGTTCTCCGTCCAGACCCAGCCCGGGCAACCTTTGCTCGCTTCGCACCAGCCGAGGATGTAGCCCCACGAGTTGTTGTCGGCGGCGGAGTTGACCAGCGGGAGCTGCGTCCGTTTGTCGCCGAGCCAGTCGCAATCGTCGCAGGCGTCATACCCGTGCAACGTCGCGGCGGGTGCCATTCCCTTCGCCTGCGCGTTGATACCGGCGGCGATCATCGTGCCGGCCGTGTGCGTCGCGTGGTAGGTGTCGCTCGTGCCGGCGTTGGCGGGGAAGTGCGTGATGAGGCGTCCACCGAATTCCGGATGCGTGGCGTCGCCCGGCGCGAGCTCGAAATACGAGAGGACGATGCCCTGCCCGTCGAGCTTGTACGGCGCGGCCTGCAGCAGATCGACATGCGCGACCGCGGCGGCGACGGCGTTGTCGTTCGCGATGCGCGGGGTCGGTCCGTGAATGGTGAAGACGCGCTCGTCGGCGGCGAGCTGCATCAGCGAGGTCGCCGGAATGCGCGCGCGAAGGTTGCGCGGCAGATCGAATGCCGTGGCGAATGGACGCTCGAGCTGACCGCCGGCGGCGAGCAGCGCGGAGCGCGCGTCATCGAGCGAGACATCGCGGCGGAAGACCACGTTCACGCGCGTGTACGTGCGGCCCGACGCGGCGGCGTGACGCGCGCTCGGCGCGATCTTTCGCTCCGGCGCCGGCTCCTGCGCGAATGCCGCGGCGACGAACGTCACCGCGGCAATCGACAGGAGCAGCGATCGCATGAATGTCTTAGTGCCGCGCCACCCGGCCGCGTCCCAGCGAAACCGCCGGGAAGGTTGCGCCGACGGTGTAGTTGCCGGTCGCGCCGAGCGCGCCGTTCGCCGTCACCGACAGGAAGTAGTCGCCGGCCGCGACCGACTGCGTGACCGTCGCCGGACCACCCGAGGCGAGGTCCGTGGTGATCGCGCCGATGCCGGTGCCGGTCAGCACCGTGCGCACCGCCGTGTCGGTCGAATTGACCGTGAACGTCAGCGTGCCGGCCTTGTCGACATGCACCTTGAAGAAGTCGACGTCGGTGGCCGAGCAGAGACGCGCGCTGACGCTCTGTCCCGAGCCGATGCCGAAGGCTTGCGCCAACGTCTCGTTCGGTTCGGTCTGATCGGTGCACGGCGGAGGGTTGCTGCCGAGCGTGCCGGCGGTGGAGATCATCACGAACTGCTGCGGCGAATTGGCGATGATGCGGGAGCCGCTCACGAGGACGTGATACGTCCCCGCGGCCGCGCCCTTGATCTCCACCTCTTCCACGTTGTCGACCTTGTTCACGCCGCGCGTCGCCGCCGCGGTGGGATTGTTCTTGTCGAGGACGTACGGCAACGTCTGGGCGTTGGACGGATCCTTCACCACGAGATCGAGATCGTTCACCAGCGCCGACGCCGCGAGGTCATCGCCGAGGAGGATGACTTCGGGGTCGGTCCAGACGAGGACAACGCGGAGATCGCCCGCGGACGAGAGCGTCAGCGGAATGTCGACCTGGCCGCCCTGGGCCACGGAGTTGTTCGCGATCCGCCTGCCGGCGCCGCCGTCCGCGAGGATCAGATCGACGGAGTTCTTCGCATCGAGCGCGCCGAAGCCGTTGTTGTAATCGGGGCCGACGTTTTCCTTGTCGACGGCGCCCGCGATCAGCAGTGCCTTCAGCTGCGCCTGCACCGGGAGCGCGTTGCTGAACGTCTGCTTCCACTGCTGCGTGAGCAGCGCGATGACGCCGGTCACGACCGGTGCGGACATCGACGTGCCGTTCTCCCGCGCATACGTGTTGTTCGGTGCGGTGGAGAGAGTGTTGAAGCCCTTCGCCGTGATGTCCGGCTTGACGCGTCCGTCGCGCGTCGGACCGCGCGAGCTGAAGCCGACGACGTTGCGTCCCGAATCGGTCGCGCCGACGGAGACGATGTTCTTCGAGCTCGCGGTCAGACCGACCGAGCCGATGGCGGCGTGGACCGGATGACGCGTGATCTCGCAATGCTGCGGTCCGGCGGAGCAGACCGGCGGCGCGGGACAGTCGGTGCCGCTTCCGTTCGTCGAGTAGCAGAAGGTTTCGCCGGAGATGACGTTGCCCTCGTCATCGTTGTGCTTGTGCTGGAACGGCTCGGCCGTCGGACCGAAGTTGGTGCCGTCGTTGCCGTTGGAATGGACCATCAGCGTCGAGCCGGTGCGCGCGATCCTGTCGATCGCCGAATCGGTGGAGTCGTATCCGCCGATGTATTCGTCGTTGCCGGTCCAGACGAAACCGCTGCAGCCTTTCCCTTCGTCGCACCAGCCGAGGATGTAGCCCCATGAGTTGTTGTCGGCGACGGAGCCGACGGCGGGGAGCTGCGTCCGCTTGTCGTCGAGCCAGTCGCAATCGTCGCAGGCGCTGTAGCCATGCAGCGTGGCCTGCGGAGCCATCCCCTTGGCCGCCGGGTTGAGGCCCGCCGCGATCATCGTGCCGCCGGTGTGCGTCGAATGCAGGCGGTCGCTCGTGTTCGCGTTCGAAGGAAAGTGCGTGGTGAGGCGGCCCTGAAATTCGGGATGCGTCGCGTCGGCCGGCGAGAGCTCGAAATACGACAGCACGACGCCGTTGCCGGTGAGGTTGTACGGCGACGCCTGCACTACGTCGACGCGGGCGGTCTGCGCGGCGACGAGGTTCTCGTTCCCGATGCGCATCGTCGCGCCATGAATGGTGAAGACGCGCTCGTCGGCGGCGAGCGTCTGCACGTCCATCGCCGGGATGCGCGCGCGGAGATTGCGCGGGAGATCGAAGTCGGTGGCGAACGGCTTCTCCAGCTGGCCGCCGGCCGCGAGGATCGCGGAGCGCGCTTCGTCGATCGTCACCTCGTCGTTGAAGACGACGTTCACGCGGGCATACGTGCGGCCGGAGACGGCGGCGTGCACGGCGCTCGGAGCGAGCTTCCGCTCCGCGCTGATCGGCTCGAGCGAACGGATCAGAAGCTCGTGTCCATTGACAAGCGCATCGGAGGCGACGCGCGCGATGTAATTGCCGTTCGAGAGCGGGCGTCCGACGGAGATGCCGTCGGCCTTCAGCGTGGCGCGCTCGGCCTCGCTCAGGACATGCTGCGGCGCGAGGATGAAATGACGGGCGCCTGCGAATCGCGGTCCGTGCTCATTGAAGAAGATCTCGGCCCCCGAAGGTTCCTGGGCCAGCGCGGCGGCTGAAATGAGGGCGGCAAACAGCAGATAGAGCGAACGCATCCTGAGCATTCTACGGATCTCCCTGAGTCGACGTTTTGTGAAGAGCTTGTGGTGCCCGAGGCCGGACTCGAACCGGCACGACCTTGCGGTCAAAGGTTTTTGAGACCTCAGCGTCTACCGTTCCGCCACTCGGGCAACCTGTTGCGTCTCCGCCCATTGCCGGGCACAGGCATGCAGCTCCTCGTCGGTGAGCACTCGATTGGTGTTTTTGGCGAGCTGGAAGAGCTCCTTTGCCAGCGACTCTTCCTGCGGATATCCATGAGTGGCCAGCCAGTAAATGACGTTGGACAGACCGCACATCGGACCGACTTCAATGATCTGTTGCAGGCCGAACATACCTGCCGGAACGCCGGAGTAAACGCGATCGGCAAGCCATTCACTTCCTTTTTTCTGTTTGGCCTTGATGATCGCGGCGGCGTGAACGCCGGTCCCGGTGCGGAACGCGTCGCGTCCGAACACCGGGTACTGGTCGGGCAGCGGGATGCGAACCGCGTGCGAGACGAACTTCACGTAGTCGCCGAGTTGTGTCAGATCGTTGTCAATCCATCCCATCAGCTTGAGGTTGACCATCAGGATGTCGATCGGCGTGTTGCCGACGCGCTCCCCGATCCCCGCGGCCGATCCGTGCACGCGGTCCGCCCCCGCCTCGAGCGCCGCGATGGAGTTGATGACGCCGAGTCCCCGATCGCTGTGCCCGTGCCAGTCGACCTTCACGTCGGGATTGAGCCGGTCGCGCAGCGCGACGACGAAGCGGATTACGTTGCGCGCACCCCACGGCGTGGCGTGACCGACGGTATCGGAGACGCAGATGCGCTTCGCCCCCGCGTCAATGGCCGCGGTGTAGAGCTTCTCGATGTCTTCCGGCTTCGCCCGCGTGGTGTCCTCGGTCACATACATGACCGGGATGCCGTTCTCGGTGGCGAAGCGGACCGCATGCGCCGACTGCTTGATGATCCAGTCGAGCTCCCACTCCTCCGCGAACTGGCGGATCGGCGACGACCCGATGAAGAGGTCGGCCTCGATGGCGATGCCGACGCGCTGCGAGATCTCGATGATCGGCTTGACGTCGTTCTCGTGCGTCCGCCCCGCCGCGCTCGGATAGACGCTCAGCTTGTTGTCGACGATCTCGCGAGCGAGGCGTTCGACCGTCTTCTGCACGTGCGCCCCCGCGCCGGGAAGCCCGATGTCGGCATTGTCGATGCCGATGGCGTGCATGTAATGAAGGATGCGGATCTTCTCGTCGATGGACGGGTCGGTGACGGACGGCGACTGCAGCCCATCGCGCAGCGTCTCGTCATCGAAGTCGACCTTCCGCGACGAAGGACGCGCCGGCTTCTCGCCCGCCACGTTCCAGTCGTAGATGAGGTTGTCGAGGGTTTCGTCCATCGGGTGCAGAGAGTGTAGGACAGGCGCCCTCGCCTGTCCTAGCGTGTTTCGCCCTAACGCGGCCAAAGCCACTGATACTCCTCCGGCGACGCCACAAGACCTCGTCGAACGGGGTTTTGCCTGACGTATTCGACCTTCTTGCTCAGGCTCTCATCCGACCGGAGGATGTGATCGAACGATTCCCCGAGCCACAGAGGTCCGCGACGGTCGCAGGCCTCATTGATGAAGTGTGCGGACGATCCCTTCAGCCGTTGCATGATCTTCGAGAGCGTCCAGTCGTCGTACGGAGTGAAAATCAAATGCGCGTGTTCCGGCATCACCACGACGACATGCAACCAGAACGCGAACGTGTGATCTCGAAGGCAAGTCTCCAGCACGATCGATCGTGCGCAAGACGACAGAAACTCACGGTTGATCGTGACTGCAGTGACGAAGTAGGTTTTCCCTTGTTTTTGAAGATGCGGTAGATGGCGTCTCGTCGCATAGGTGTCCCAGCCGATCATTCGACCGAGGCTACCTCGGCTTGGCACCAATGCCGAGAGGTTCTACTTCACGTGGAGACGACGGGAGGACAGGCGAGGGCGCCTGTCCTACACCCCTTTGAAGTTCGCCGCCCGCTTCTCCAGGAACGCCCCCATCCCTTCCTTCATGTCCTCCGTCGACGCGAGCAATCCGAACAGCGTCGCTTCGAGGAAGAAGCCCTCCTCGATCGGCATCTCGCTGCCGCTCATCACCGCTTCGATCGCGGCGCGGACGGCGAGCGGGCCGCGCGATGCGATCTTCTTCGCCATCTCCATCGCGGTGTTCATCAGCTCCTCGGGGGCGACGACTTTGTTCACCAGGCCGATGCGCTCCGCTTCCTGCGCGGGGATGCGATCGCCGGTGAGGATCAGCTCGAGCGCCTTCCCTTTGCCGAGGAGTCGCGCCATGCGCTGCGTGCCGCCGTAGCCGGGGATGATGCCGAGCGTCACCTCGGGGAGACCGATCTGCGCCTTCTCCGACGCGATGCGGATGTGACACGCGAGCGCGAGCTCGCAGCCGCCGCCGAGGGCGAAGCCGTTGATCGCGGCGATGACCGGCTTCGGGAAGCGCTCGATCTTCATGAAGATCGACTGGCCGCGCTCCGCCGTCGCCTTGCCGGTGATCGGCGTCATCTTCGCCAGTTCGGCGATGTCGGCGCCGGCGACGAATGCCTTCTCGCCGCCGCCGGTGAGGATCACGGCCTTGACCGCGTCATCATTGCGTGCCTGCTCGAATGCTTCGCCGATCTCGGCGACGGTCTGCGCGTTCAGCGCATTGAGGACCTTCGGACGATCGACGGTGATGATGGCCACGCCATCGGAAGTCTCGATTCGTACGTTTTCCATGGCTATTTCGCCCGATCGAACGGCACCGGCTTCTCGCCGGAGTAGTCGTAAAAGCCCGCGCCGGTCTTGCGGCCGAAACGTCCGGCCAGCACCATCTTGCGCAGTAGCGCCGGCGACGAGAAGCGCTTCTCGCGGTACTCGTCGTACATGACGTGCGTGATGTAGTAGGTCGTGTCGAGACCGACGTAGTCGAGGAGCGTGAACGGTCCCATCGGATAGTTGCAGCCGAGCATCATCGCTTTGTCGATGTCCTCGATCGAGCCGACTCCCTCTTCGTACGCGCGGATGGCGTCGAGGATGTACGGCACGAGCAGACGATTGACGATGAAGCCGGAATTGTCGCGGCACGACACCGGGTCCTTGCCGAGCGACTTCGCGAATGCGAACGCGGCGTCGAACGACTCATCGCTGGTCAGAATCGTCCGGACGACTTCGACGAGCTTCATCAGCGGAACCGGATTGAAGAAATGCAGCCCCACGAACTGCTTCGGGCGCGCCGTGGCCATCGACAGCTCGGTGACAGTGAGCGACGACGTGTTCGACGAGAAGATCGCTTCGTTCTTCACGATCTTGTCGAGCGCCGCGTAGGTCTCCTTCTTCAGCTCCGCGTTCTCGATGATCGCCTCGATGATGATGTCGCAGTCCGCGAGGTCTTCCAGGCTCGTGGTGCCCTTGAGGCGTCCGATGCAGGCGTCCATTTCGGACTGCTGCATCTTTCCCTTCTCGACGAATTTGCCGAGTGATTTCTGAATTCCGCCGAGTCCTTTGTCGAGAAACTTCTGCTCGACTTCACGCACGACGGTCTCGTATCCCGCCTGCGCCGCGACCTGGGCGATCCCCGATCCCATGAGGCCGCAGCCGAGGACGCCCACTTTCCTGATTGCCATCTGTGACTCCCTTCGTGAAAATCGCGCGGGATTTTATGTCAAACAACAAACTGCGCCCTCAGGTCATCCTTCTTGGATTGGTGTCGCTGCTGAACGACTCAGCGAGCGAGATGATCTATCCGATCCTCCCCGTCTTCCTGACCATGACCCTCGGCGCGACGCCGTTCGACGTCGGGATGATCGAAGGACTGGCGGATGCGGTCGCGTCGATCCTCAAGTACTTCGCCGGCTCATGGTCCGATCGCCTCACACGACGCCGCCCGCTGATCAGCAGCGGTTACGCGCTCGCCGCCGGATCGCGCGCCCTGATCGCCGCGGCCGTCGCCTGGCCGTGGGTGCTCACCGCGCGCCTGATCGATCGAACGGGAAAAGGAATCCGCTCCGCTCCGCGCGACGCGTTGATCTCCGACGTCACGCCGGTCGAACAGCGCGGAAAAGCGTACGGTTTTCATCGCGCGCTCGATCACACCGGCGCAATCATCGGACCACTGATGGCGATGGCCCTGCTGCAGGGCTTTCACCTGCAGATGCGGACCGTGTTCTACATCGCCGTGATCCCAGGCTTCATCGCCGTGATCCTGCTCTTGACCTTATTGAAGGAGGACCCAAAACCTCCGAAGGAGTCGACGACCACCGCCCCCGCCGTCCCCCTCCCCGCCCGCTTCTGGGCCGCCCTCGGCGCCATCTCCCTCTTCTCCCTCGCCAACTCGAGCGACGCGTTTCTATTGCTCCAGGCCAGCGCCGCAGGAGTCTCGACCGCCATGCTCCCGCTGCTCTGGGCCGCGCATCACGTCATCAAAGCGCTCTTCTCGACGCGCGCCGGCGCACTCTCCGATCGGATGGACCGCCGCACCCTCCTCGTCATCGGCTGGCTCGTCTACGCCGCCATCTACTTTGCGTTCCCGATCGCGCACTCGATGCGCTCGTTCTTCATCCTCTTCATTCTTTATGCGATTCCATTCACGCTGACCGAGGGCGCTGAGCGAGCGTGGATCAGCACAATGGTCCCCCCCGAAGCGCGCGGAAAAAGCTTCGGCCTCTACTACCTCGCGACCGGGATTTTCGTCCTCGCCGGGACGCTGATCTTCGGCTTGCTCTACGAGCGCGTCTCGCACGCCGCCGCGTTCTCGACCGGAGCGGCCATCGCAGTTGTCGCGGCGCTATCCGTGCTCTTCACGCCCGCGGCGCGGATTCCGCGCCCGATCGAATGAATGCGATCGCGGATGGAATTCATTGTCCTCCAGACGAGACTCATCCCATGCAGCATGGGATGAATGCCATCGTGGATGGGATTCATTGTCCTCCAGGCGAGACTCATCCCATGCGCCATGGGATGAATGCCATCGCAGATGGGATTCATTGTCCTCAAAGCGAGACTCATCCCATCCGCCATGGGATGAACGCCATCGCGCATGGGATGAATGCCATCCGCCGTCAATTCAGGTGCGTGAGATCCTAGAAATTGATCTCGGCGAGTTCGCGTTCGGCATCGCCGCTCCGTTTCGAGGTCTGGTAGAGACCCATCGTCAGATCCACCATGCGGATCCAGCGACCCTGCGCTCGCTTCACGTGACAGAGGCGCTCGAAGAGCGACGGAAGGATGCTCTGAGACCGCGTCATCGCCGCGAGCACGAGCAAACGATCGTTGGTTCACTGTCCTCCAGACGAGACTCATGCGATGCGCGGTCAATTCAATGCGTGAGATGAGCTGAACCGCTCGTGACGGAGCGCCGGCGCCTTGGCGCCGGCGCTCCGACTGGTCAGTACCTCACCAGAATCATCGAGGAGTCGATCACCGTCCCCTCCCCCACCATGCGCACGGCCACGCTGTGGTATCCCATCTGCGAAGGCGCGGTGATTGTCGTGGTGAAGGAGCCTGCACGATCCGCCGTCACCGTGCCTTTGACCGGCGCGTCGTCGACGAGCACTTCGTAGCTCGCGCCCGCGGTGAAATCGGTCGCCGAGAGCTCGAAGACTTCCTGCGGTACGGCCGTCGCGATGCCGCGGGATGCCGAGGCGGTCAGGCGGATGTATGGATGCCCCTTGGCCGGCGATTCCGTCGAGTCCTTGATCTGCTTGTCGGACTGCGGCGGGAGAAGGCTCATCTCCTCCTTCGCGAACGCGGCTCCGGTGAATTCGTCGTCCTTCGCGAACACCACTCCCGTCGCCACCCACCCGTCCGGCCCTTTCGGCAGCGGCTCGAGCTCCTTCGGGTCCCGCCCGTCGCTGACGGTGATGGCGATGTCCTCCTGCAGATCATCCAGGTCGCCGGTGAACACCACGGAGCTTCCGGGCGTCACGAAGACCTCCCGAAGCTGACGGTTGCTGGTGCGCACGCCGAGGACGTGTCCCTCGAAGACGAGGGCGCTGCCGTGGACCGGGGCAGAGCTGTTCGACACGGCCTGGCAGGAGCCGCAGAAGTCGTCGAACGACGCGGCGATTCGCCGGTTTCGCAGCTTCCACAGCCCGCGGCCGTAGGTCGACACGAACACCGTGTTGGCGGTCTCCCAGTAGAACGACGTCACGTAGGTCACGTGCTCGCTGTCCGTGATCTTCGTCCAGGTCTGGCCGTGGTCGTTCGACGCGAAGATGCCGGCCTCGCTCGTACCGGCCAGCACCAGCCGCGAATCCTGCGGGCTGAAGCTCACGGCCGTGACGATGGGAAAGATCTCGCCGACGGCCGGTCCGTTCAACGCGGCGCGGAAGATGAAATCGGTCCCCAACACCTTGTCGGTCAGATCGGTCATCTTCGTCCACTCCCCGCCGCCATCGGTGCTCTCCTGCATTGATCCATTGGCGACGTCCGCCGCGATCAAGTGCAGCGGGTCGGCGGGATCGACGGCGTACACCTGGTACCAGGCGAACATCGTCGGATTGATGCCGATGCTGCCGAAGTTCGTCATCAGCGGATAAGCCGGGATGACGCCGCTGGTGGCGGAGACCGGCCGCTCGATCCGCATCAGCAGGTTTCTCCCGCCGGGGCTCCTGTAAGCCTGGTAAACGATATCCGTCAATGTCGGGTCTTTGGGACGGCCCGCTCGGGCGAGCTTCGGAAGATCGCGCGGCTCTTCGCCAAACATCGCGAACTGCTCCCATCCCGTGCCGCAGTCCTTCGTCAATGCCAGCCCCTCCATAAAAGCCGGCCCCTTCACCTGCTGGATGTACTTCCTCTGGCGGATCATCGCCGGCGCTCCGGCCTCGCCCGGCGCATCGGGCCAGTCAGTGAGCCCATTGAACAGCTCTTCCGATTTCTTCCTCTGCTCGTCCACGACGAACGTCATTTTGCAGTCGGACTGCGGCGCGACTTGCCGAGGTAGCTCGATGAAATGTCCTTCGCCTCCACGGGAAAGGAGGGTGTTTGTCTGGAGGCTCCACGCCCACAACTTATTGTCCTGGGTGCCGATGTAGAGATCGGGGCGCAGGGCGCCCTCGACCAACTGGCCTCTGACCTCATTGATCTGGAGGGCGTTGTAGCCGCCCTCTCTTCCGCCGCCCACGATGCGCCACGCGGCACCGACAGGGCGATGCAGGCCAGCAGTCGTTCCCAGCAGGGCGGGTGCGTCGTCCCAGTCAAAAGCGAGATCGCGCGGCTCATCTTCATCGACGTCCGCGAGATTCCACGTCGTAGTGAACAGCGATGAATTGCGTGGCGCGACAAGCGTGTACAGCCCGCAACGGTCCGATAGGAATAGATGGAGCGATGAGCTGCCCTCGAAATCCTGAAGGAACGCCTTGATGAACGGGAGCCCATTGCACCTTCCTGCCTTGGGCGCCAGGTCCAAATTCGTGAAGCCGAGAATTCCAGCAAAATTCGGGAATACCAGGAGATCTCCCGCGCTGTTCACGAGAAATATCATTCCCGTGTGAGGCACCACTGCCAATGCGTGCATCTCTCGGACGGCTCCGTCGATGGTGTTGCTTCGACGGACGGAACCTGCGCTCAGCAGTTGCCACACCCCGGTTGGGCCGGCGGCCAAGACGCGCTCGTCGGCCGCCACAGAAAACAACGTTGGATCGCCGGGGCTGGGCCGGAAAAAGTGGTTCCAGTTGATGCCTCCGTCGGTGCTCTGGTAGGCACCATCTGAGGTCCCGACGAAGATCGCTCCCGTATCTGGTTGGACCGCGATCTCGTACGCGCTGAGACCCTGTCCCGGAGCCCTGTCGAACAGCACTGGCGTCCACTCCTGCTGGCCATTCACCCTGCGCCAGACGCCGCCGCCTTTCTTCCTGAAGTCGGTTTTCGCCGAGACGAGAACGGCGTCCGGCAGATAGGCGACCGACTGCGTGAAGTTGACGGGTAACTCGTCGACGTGCGTCCAGTGCATGCCGCTGTCAATGCTGCTGAACAGCCCGCCGGTTTCGGACGCGACCAACATCTCGTTGCTGTGCGCCGGGCTCGGGTTCACGGCGACGGAGTTCATCCGGCCGCCTTCTTTGATGTCGAGCTGATGTTCCTCGAAGGTCCAGTGCCAGTTGACCTGCGCCTGAATCGGCAGCGCAACGGCTAGTGCGATCAGAAGTACTCGTAAGAAGTTCACTTGTTCCTCCTTCGCAGACAAAGCGCGAAGAGGAGGAAAAAGGGGCCAGCGCTTCAGAGCGCACGCAACCGGCGCGCAATGCCGCGCAGGCCTTTGCTCTCGACTTCGGGGAGGATCGCGGCGACCAGTTTCTCCAATGCGCGACGCTCGCCCGCTCCTCGAAGCGCTTTGGCGAGATACATTTGCTGGTCGATCACCAAACCCCGCTCCTTCCACTCCGAAGCCATGCGCACGGTCTGACGGCGAAGCTCGATCGCGCGGCGCCAGTCGCCGCCGGCCTCGGCCACGCGAGCTTCGATCGCCAGGAGATTGAAGTGCGCGTGCTCCGACCCGTCCTCCGCCGCGGCCTTGCGTAGCTTCGCCAGACGGCGCCGCGCCCCGGCTGCGTCGCCGCGGCTCGCATCGCTGCACGCCAGCACGCCTTCGGTTTTCAACGCCATGCGCGTGTCGCCAAGGGCGTTGAACTGGGCGATCGCTTCCTTCGCGTATTCCGCCGCCGCCGCGGGCCGCTCGTCTTCGAGCTCCATCCAGGCGAGCTCGGAAACGTAGTCGGCGACGACACTCGGTACGCCGGCACGGCGCCCCTTTTCGATCGCGGAGGCGTAGCTCTTGCGCGCGAGATCGAGGTCTCCGCGCGTCCGCTCGAGGTAGGCGCGCGCACCATCGACGTACGCGCTGCCGACCTGACTTCCGACCCGGTGCGCCAGCCCCTCGGCCTCGACGATGTACGCCTCGGCTCGTTCCAGATCGAGGGCTTCGATGGCGGGGATGGCGGCGTTGCTGAGCATGCCCATCAGGAGACGGCGGTTGCCGGACTCGCGCAACGCCGCGAGTGTCGGCTCGAGGGTGGCCCTGGTCTCGGCGTCGTCATGCGCCCAGCTGTACAGCGTCAGACGCTGGGAAAGGACATAGCCCTCGGACCATCGGTCACCGATCGCACGGGCATCGGCGAGCGCCGCGTCAGCCGCGCGGATCGCCTCGGCGAGCTTGCCCTCCTTGCCGGCCACGAGGGCGAGCTGCGCTCGCGCCAGGATCTCGCCGCGCCGGTCTCCAGCCTGAATGCATCCGGCGAGCGCCGCCTCGAGCGTGCGGCGCGTCTCCTCCTTGCTGGCCACTCGCGTCAGAATCGGACCGAGGGCGAGCCGTGCGGCGGCGGTTTCGCGCGTGAGGCGAAGGGAGGTGTTGCGCGTGGCAATCGATGTGAGCTCGCGGCGCGCTTCCTCGCGCCGGTCGAGGCGGCCGATCGCTTCGGCGTGCACTCGAGCAGCGCGCTGACCGAGCACGACGGCCTGCACTCTCGACGCGCGTTCGCCTGCGCGGGATGCCGCGGCCGCGGCGCGCTGGAACTCCGACAGTTGCAATGCCACCTCGGCCTCGATCAGATCGATGCGCGGATCACCACCCGAGCCCACTTGACGCAACCGTCCGAAGGCCGTGTCAGCCGCGTCGGTGCGGCCGCAGGCGAGCAACGTTTCGACCAGATCGAGACCAATGTCCACTCGCTCGGGCTGCACACTGAACAACCGCTCGAGCGCGGGGATGGCGGCGCTCCAGTCGCGGTTGGCCGCGAGGGCACGCGCGCGCAGTCGCTCCACTTCGTCCCTCGGAAGAGCATCGGCATGAGCCCCGATGAGAACGCCGGCACGGCGTGCCGCTTCGGCGGCGCGGCCGATCTCGCCCAGCGAGCTCTCAGCGCGCGCGACGCCGTCCCACGCAAGCGCCTCGCCCGGCATGCGGCCCTTCGAGGACGACGTGGCTCGCCGGAAGCTGTCGCGAGCACTGGCGCCATCGAATCGCGCCAGCTGCCCGGCGCCCTCGCGCAGCAAGCGGCGCGTCTCCGAATCGAGAGGCCGCGCGTCGTGGTAGATCGCCACTTCGTTGCCCGGCCGCGCTACGCGCCACCGGCTGGCAATCTGCCAGCCCGCGGCGGCAATCAGCAGCAGCGCGATCGTCCCGGCGACTGCGGCGCGGTGGCGCCGCAGAAACGTTCGGGCGCGGTACGTCCGGTCGCCCCGCCGCGCGCTCACGGGCGTCCCCGCGAGCACGTTCCGCAAATCCTCGGCGAACGCGGTTACGTGGGTGTATCGCTCTTCCGGCTGCTGCCGGAGCGCTTTGTTCAGCACGGCGTCGATGTCGCCGCCGAGGGCGCGGCGCTGTTCCGTGGGGTCGCCCGGCAGCGTCCCCGTGAGCAGCTCGTACAGGACGAGGCCGAGCGAGTAGATGTCCGAGGCCGTCGTGGTGCGGTCGCCGCGCATCTGCTCCGGACTGGCGTAGGCCGGAGTCAACGCGCGCCGCAGCGTGCGGGTCTCGTCGTGATCCGTGGGATCCGACAGCTTGGCGATGCCGAAGTCGAGCAGCCTGGCCTCGCCGCCCGCGGTGACGAAGATGTTCGCCGGCTTGAGGTCGCGATGAACGATGTCGCGCGCGTGGGCATAGGCGACCGCATCGAGCACCGGCAGGAACAGCTCGATGCGCTCGCGCACCGGCAGCCCGCGCGCGTCGCAGTGCTGGAGAATCGACTCTCCTTCGACGTACTCCATCGCCAGCCAGTGCTGGCCCCACGGCGTCACGCCCGAGTCGTACAGGCGGGCGATGCCGGGATGCTCGAGGCGCGCGAGGATGCGCTGCTCCTCGCGCACGCTCCGCAGCGAGCCCGCGTCGAAGGGGCGGTCCACGACCTTGAGCGCGACCTTGCGCGTGAATTCGGAGTGCTCCTGGTCGGCGAGATAGACCGTCGCACTCCCGCCGCGGCCGATGCAGCGATGCACCCGGAAGCCGGGGATGGGTGGCGGCGGCGGCGGCCCCCCTTCTTCGCCGAAACTCAGCGCGGCCCTGTCGAGTGGACTATCGAGCGGACTGTCGTTCCGCTCCGCATGTTCGAGCAGCGCGCGCAGATCGTCCGCCAGTTCCGGCGCCTCCGCCGCGAGACGCGCGACCTCGGCCTCGCGCTCGCCGTCCGGCAGATCGACGACGCGGTCGAAGAGCTCGCGCAGCCGCTCGAAGTACGAGACCTGCGCGGGTGAATACGGCATCGTCGGCTCGTTCATGATCCGGCGCTCAGACGGTTGAGCAGCCACGCGCGCGCAAAGGCCCAGTCGCGCTTGGCCGTGCGGGTGGAACAACCGAGAAGCGAGGAAGCCTCGTCGATTCCGAGGCCGCTGAAAAAGCGCAGCTCGACGAGCCGGGCCAGACGCGGCGCCTCCGCGCCCAGTTCATCGAGTGCGCGATCGAGATCGATCAGTTCCGCGGCGTCCAACGCCGGCTGGATCTCTTCGTGAAACCCCTCGCTGACCACGACCCTCGGCGCGTCCGAGCCGCGTTTCTGCGCCATCTTGGCGCGCGCGTGATCCACCAGCAGCCGTCGCATGATCCTCGACGCTATAGCGAAAAAATGCGTGCGATCGTGCCACGGCACCCCGCCCAGACCGCGCAGCCGGAGATACGCCTCGTTCACCAGAGCGGTCGGCTGGAGCGTATGACCCGGGCGCTCCGACCCCAGATGCCTGGCGGCGATGGCCCGGAGCTCGGCGTAAACCAAAGGCAGGAGCTGCTCGAGCGCGCCGTCATCCCCCTGCTCCCAGGCCCGGAGATACTCGGTGATTTCTTCGATTACTTAATGATACAGGGCATCAGCGCAGCAATCCCGCCTCGCGCCCGCCGCTCCCCGAACCTTCTATTGGCAGCGCAGATGTTCGACGACGACCGTCCCCTTCGTGGAGCCGGCGGCCGGGGCATCGACCAGGCGTTGCTCTTCGATATCGACGCGCATCGGACGGAGACCACGCGGAGCATCAGCGAGCGCGCGCACACGTCCCGCAGCGAAATCAGCCTCGAAAAAGCCATCCGTGCTCTGAATGACCAGCGCGCGGCTGTCGGGACGCATCTCTATGCGCTGGATGGAACTGGTGTCTTCGAATGGGAGCGTCTTTGTGACGGTTCCCCGCGCGGCATCGACGGAAACGACCGAGAGCTCGCCGTCCACCCGATCGACGAACACGATGTCACGTCCCGACCAGGCGAAGCCGCCGGCAATCTGGTGCATGCGCTCGTCGCCCTTCGCCGGATACACCACGCGATCGTCGACCATGACCTGCGCCGTCGCACGATTCGGCGGTGAACCGTGCGCAACATGTGCGAGATGCGCCACAGACTCGCCGTTCGGCGCGGGCGCGAACCAGGCGCCCCACAGCTCATTCGACGCCTTGCCGCTGGCGACGTCCCATTCGTAGTAGATCCCCGAAGACGGAGTGGTGTGTCCCTCCGTCCAAACGCTCTTTCCCCGCGCCACCCAAGCTGCAACACGTCATTGAAACCCCGCTCCTCGGCGATGGGAATCGTCGTCACGATGTCCCCCGAAGTGCTGTCGATCACGACGAGATCGGACACGCGATCGCCGCCGAATTGAAAATCGTGCACGTAGGCGATGCGACGGCCGCTCGGCGACCAGCGCGGCGTGTTAATGCCGCGCTCGTCCCGCGCGAGGAGACGCGCCTGTCCCGCGGCAGAGATCGACCACAGCTCGTTCCCGGTCACGTAAAGAGCCGCGCATCCCTCCTGCGTGATGGACGGCGCGCTGACCGCGGCGGCCGCAACGAGCAACGTGAAGAGAGCAACAGCGATCGTTTTCAGTTGCATGGACTCGGCCCTCCTCCGAGATACGTCACCAGCGACAGTATGCCGACCATGCACGGCTATCGCAGACCGACGGCATGCGGGGAGGACGCGCGCAATCGATCAGCGCAGCAATCCCGCCTCGCACACTCCTTCGATCACCCGCTCCCCCGCCTCGTTCTCGATCCAGGCATCGATGACGAGGCGGTGCTTCGCGCGATCGACGGAGCGGACGGCAAAATGCGCGGTCACGGTCTCGCCGACGTGGACCGGACGCAGAAAGTTGAGCGTCTGGGAGCGATAGATCGCTCCGGTGCCGGGCAGCAGCATTCCGACCATGGTCGAGAAGAGCGACGCGGTCAGCATCCCGTGCAGGACGCGGCGGCCGAAGCGCGTCTTCGCCGCGAACGCGTCATCGACGTGGAGCGGATTCACATCGGAGGTGATGGCGATGAACCGCTGCACGTCCTCCTCCGTGAAGGTCTTCGTGAACGTGACGTGCTGCCCCGGCTCGAAGTCGTCGATGCGTGCCATGCTGGTTCAATTGTCGCGAAAAAACGTTGTGGATTCAGCTCACGCTGCCGAACATGGAAGGACGTGAGCTTGCTTGCCCTTCTACTCCTCCAGACCGCGCTGGCGGGCGCGCCATGTCAGGACGTGGTGTGCGTGGACGTCGAGAAAGCCGAAGATGCCGTCACGTTCTACGCGACCAGCCGCGCGGATGGCGTGTCGATCATCTTCTCGGTCAGCGCCGTCAATATGGAACCCGCTTCTCCGCCGGTGCTCACTCGCGCGCTTCGCCAGGGGCGCACGAAGCTCATGACGCTCCGGACGATTCCCGGCAAGAAGCCGAAGTTCGAGCACGCCTTTTACTGGGAGTGGGGCGTGATCGGAGCGACGCACGATGATCGCGTGAGCTACCGCCTTCCTTTCGAGCGGCACAAGACGTTTCGTCTCGACCAGGGGCCTGACGGCGCGATGAGTCACAAGGGGCAGTTCGCCTGGGACTTCACGATGCCGCTCGGAACGCCGGTCTGCGCGGCTCGCGGCGGTATGGTGATCGAAGTGGTGGACGAGTTCGGCGAAGGGGGAGCCGACGTGAAGTTCGGCCAGCTGGCGAACAGGATTTTCATTCTTCACGAAGACGGCACGATCGGAGCGTATATCCATCTCCTGCGCGGCGGGATGCGAACGAAGCCGGGCGATCGCGTCGAGGCAGGTGCGGTCATCGGCACGTCCGGCAACAGCGGCCGGTCGACCGGCCCGCATCTCCATTTCGAGGTCTTTCGAAAGCTGGACGCCGGGAGACGAGAGACGCTGCCGGTGAGGTTCCGCACGGCGGACGGAGATGGAGTCGCACTCGAGCCGGGAAAGTCGTATCGCGCCGATTAGTGCTCCGGCTCGTGCGCGCGCACGTCCCATGACCTAAGTTGATGTGATGCGCAGCCGGGTCCCTGCGTCTCGCCGCACGCCGAAGAATGCGTCATGGGGCCGTTCCGTCCCTCTCGATCCAGTGACGAGACGGGATTTCGAGCCGAAGTTCGGCTTCAATTTCGCCAACGTCCGCGTGTTCGCCGAGGGAGAGGCCGCGAGCGCCGCATCGGACGCGGGGGCAAAGGCATTCACCGCGGGCGACGACGTCGTCTTTGACGCCGGTCGATACGCGCCGTGGTCGAACGAGGGGCGGAGGCTGCTCGCGCACGAGCTCACGCACGTGGTGCAACAGAGAAAAGGCGTCGCGCATCGCGGATTCAGCCGGCCGGGGGAACCGCTGGAGCAGCATGCGGACAACGTCGCCGATCGCGTGCTCGCCAATCAACGCGTCGACACGCTCATGCCGGGCGATACGGGTGCGGCGTGCGAAGGCGCGGTGCAACGGCAGATTTATTCGACCGAGCCCGCCGGCAAGTCCGATCCGAACGCGCTCATCCCGCTGAAGGATCTCATCACGTACGTCAAAGCGGTCGAAGACGCATATCCGCAGGACACGCCGCAACAGATCCTTACACGGACCCGCACTCGGTATTACAGCGGCTTGAAGTTCGAGCAGCTCATTCCCGGTGCGCCGCACACCCAACCGTCCAATCGGATGATGACGATCGAACACGGAATGTCCATACCGGCACCGGACGATCCGCGCAGGCTCGACCGTCGCATCGGAGAGGCCGCGTGGTCGCACCTCACCGCGCGGGCGGACGAGAACGCCAAAGGCGACAATCCATCGCCGTTTATCGTGATGCCTGACAAATCATTGATCGACGTCGGACACGTATTGCTCGCGGTCGATGCCCTTCTGCACCCCATCACGTCGATACCGTTTTCGTCGTACGGCATTCCGAACATCGATCCCGCCGACTGGGTCGCCGACATGGCGTTCGCGGATATCTGGACCGAGCAGCACGAAAGGAATGGAGTGCCTCCCGAAGACGCGCGGAAGAAACCGGCGAAACCCGACTTCAACACGTATTACGAGGCCTCGGCACCGGATGCCGATCTGCTCGGAGACATCGACGCGTACGGCATCGCCGGCAAAGCGAAGGAGGCGCCCGCACAGCGACTGTCTCTGGTGCTCGCGTCGTACTACGGCAGCGAAACCACGACAACGGCGATCGAAAACGCTTTCAGACCTTCTGCGCTGCCAACGATTTCAAATACACCGCCAGCGCCACCGGCTCGATTACGTGGACCGACGTCCACGGTCTTGACCAGTATTTGTGGTCTTTCATCAACCGCATGGCTGATCTCGGCGAGGATGGAAGCGGCACGGCATTCTGGAATGCCATCACACCTGGTGAGCCCGGGAAGAAAAACCACAAATACACGAAAGCCGCCCTGGCCAGATTCCTCGAATGGCTCAAGCCCCGCCTCGAAAAAGAGCTCGCCACTGAAAAAAAGTGATCCGTGCAAACCCTGCAATCACCCACTGCTGAACTGAACGTGCGGCGGTTGCTGCATCAGCTCTTCGGGCCGGCGCGCTGGCCACGCGGAAAGACACTCGCCCGGCTGCTCCTCGCGGGCCTGGACGACGCCGCCGGCGTGACCGGCGACGAAGCGGAACGCGTTGGGCCGCGCGGCGAGCAGTTCGCCGCCATGGTGCGCAGAGTGGCGCGAGACTTCGAGTCCCATCCGCTGCGGGACCAGTTCATCCAACTGCTTCAGGACGAGCGCGAACTGCTCGACGATCAGATCCCGCCTCTGGTCGAGTATCTCTACTCCTCGGTCGTCAACAACTTCAAGGGAGAGATCGCCGAGCTGCTGGCCGGCCCGGTCATCCACCGCTTCGCGAAGCGCCTCGGATTCCCGGTCAGCTTCGTGTCGGGCTGGGCGATCGCGGAACCGAAGCTCACGGCCCACCGCGTGGTCTGGGCCAAGGGTGCCGACGGCCTGCTGGTCGTGGACGGCCCGCGACTCGGCATCGCCGGCGTGATCGAGATCAAGTCCTATCGCAAGAACATCGAGGAGATGGCGGTGCAGGCTGCGAAACACATCCGGCGGTTTCGGCGCGCGCTGCGCATCGGGAACCGGGAGCTGGCCGGCGACGCCTACGATTTCGTCCTTCCCGACGGAAGCCGCGTTCCCGCTGCCTCTGCGCCGACGGATGTCGAGGTGGCTTCGTTATGCGTCCGCACGCCGCGGTCGCCGTTGACGAACGCAGCGCTCACGGACGGATTGTCGGCAGTCGCTGAGCTGCCGTTCACGAAAGACGAACTGTCGAAGGCGGCATTCGCGATGGCGGAATGGTTTCTGGCCCGCCTCGGCTCGGTGGTGTTTCATCTCCCCGGCGATCCGCGTCCCGGCACAGTCCTCACCCGCTGGCACGAGGACTCGCTGGAAGACGCCGGCCGCTGGGCAACGCGCGAGGCGTTTCATCACATGGCCGGACGTCTGGAGCGGTACCGCCTCCGCAACGACTCCGAGCGTACGAAGCGCGCGCTGCGCAACACGTACTGGCTCTACAACGCGATGGGATGGGGTTACGAGCACGCCCGTGGAGACCGGATGGTCTGGGGCGACGATCTCGAGCCGCCGCCCGGTGAGGTCGATGCCGGGATCGACCTGGCGCGCGACCACTACCGCAACACGAAGTTCGACGACGCCCGCGCGGTGCTCGCTGCTCTTCGAACGAAGAATCCGGACGAAGCTCAGTTGCTGAAGATTCGCTGGCTGGAGGGAATGGTTGAGTATCGCGACCTCCGGTTTGCGGACGCTCGATCGCGGTTTCCAGAGGCCAGCGGGAACCGTTCCGACGTCTGGAACCATCGCGACCTCCTCATGGAGGCGCGTCTGGCCGCGCGCACCGGCTCATTCGACGACGCGGCGGCGCTTCTCGACCGGACGTTCGCACTCGGGTTGACGAACCTCGGCTTTCTCGTCGAATGCGAAGGCGTGCGTGCTTTGATCTGTGCGTTCCGCGGCGATCGCTCCGGCGTTTCCATGGCGTCAGCGCGAGCGAAGGCGAATCGCGACGAGATCGCGCGCCTGCTCGACGAGCGCCGCGCCGCGGGCCGTGACGATCCCGAGATCGAGTGGCAGGGACTTACGATGGGGAAGCTCGATCTCGCCGCGGCCGCGGCCGCGATCCACGACGAAGCTGATGCCGAATGGTGGATACGCAGCATGACCGTGCGGATGGACGTCTGGGTCGTCTCTTGTGTCGAGCGCGATCCGCTGCTCGCATCCATCCAGCCGCGCATCGGGGACTGGCTCTCCGGTCAGCGTTGCTGAAGCTCTGCTCTCGCCGCGGCCAGCGCCGCGATCGCTGCATTCGCCGCCGCGGCGAGCCGCTCCGACAGCTCGACGTCACCCTCCTGGTACGCGTCCGCCGCGGCGTACTGCTTGTGCTCTTTCAGCAAATCGAGTGCGGCAATGAACTCCTCCAGCGCCTCCTTGCCGAGCGACGGGACGGCGGCCGCAGCGGTGTCGATCGCCCCGGCATCGAGCGTGTCCATCTCTGAGATGCTCATCGCCTCGATCGCGGCAAGTGTGAACGGCGGCTCGGCCATCTTGTTAGTCAGTCTGGCTGATGGTGCATTCGCCGTGCACGTTCAGGGTCGCCGTCATCGAATACACGTTCTGCGGGAAACGTCATCCGCGTCGACCTCTTTCGCCACCGCCGGCGCGATCGAATCCTGATTGGTACATTCTGAGGTGACTAACGAGCAGCTTGACCGGCAACTCAAAATTCGTCATCGCGAGCAGATCGCGGGAGTGCTCTCACCGTTCCGTCTCAGCCTATCTACCTTGACGCAGCGCCAGACGAGAAACAGACGTCTGAGATCGCCCTCAACTCCGCACGTGAAGAACGTCGAAGTCTCGACAACGCATCATCGGTGAAACGCTGCGAGGGTTTCCGGCACTACTTCCACGGAGGAAACCCATGTTCCGAACGACCTTAGCGGTCCTGCTCTTCGCCACGTTGTTGCTGCCCGGCAGCGCCATTCTGGCCTCGAGTGGGACGGTCAACAGCGACGGCACTATCAACATCCGCCTCAATCTCCGTTTTCCGCCGACGGCCACGCAGCTCGCCACGCTGCAGAACCGCATCACGGCGATGAGCCACCTGATTTACGACGCTACCGAGGGACAGCTACGCCTCGGCACGGTGACGATGGACTGCTCGAACACCACTGCCGATCTCGCCGACTACTGGGTCGTGGCGGAGGGCATCCGCTCCGGCACCGGCATCGATGTCCTCGGCGTCCCCGGCGCGCACATCACCGAGTACTTCGACGACAGCGGCAGCGTCTACGCGCACGAGTTCGGTCACCTCGGCTTCGGCCTCGGCGACGAGTACGAGGAGGACGCCACGACCTGCTGGGGAAAAGGGGTCTGCATCTCGGAAACGCCCGACCAGACCAGTGCGCAGAACCAGTGCCTCATGCAGCAGAGCCCCGGCCGCGACTGGACGGAGTTCTGCGTGACCGGCAATCACGACCCGTTGAAAGGGAACAACACCACGTGTCTCGTCGGGGGCGCGGACGGCGCACCGTGCATGGAGAACTGCCAGTCGTGGAACACCACCACCCACAAGGTGGAAAGCTCGCAGCAGGAGCAGATCAGCCATCAGTCGTGCTGGCAGAAACTGACGGCCAAGTTCCCGTTCCTCACGGCACCCGCACTACCGGCGGTCGCGGAACCCGCCCTCTGGGTCGCGCCGACGTTCACGATGACATGCGCGAGCGCGTCGACGCTGATGCTCGTCCTAGACCGCTCCGGCAGCATGTCCTGGAACGTCAACGACGACGGGGGCGAGGTCTGTGGCAACGGCGTGGACGACGACGGCGACGGCACGACGGACGAGAGCGATTGCGCGCAGGCGCGCATTCAGTTTGTCCGCGCAGCCGGGCGCAGCGTCCTGCAGCTCGCCAGCACCGACGCGATGGTGCGCGCCGGGATTCTCTCGTTCGCCAGCACGCCGTCGGCGGCGCCGGACGCGGCCATCCAGAACGTGTCGATGAACCTCGCATCGATGAAGGGAACGGTCGATGGCCTGATGCCGGGCGGCGAGACCGCCATCGGCGATGCGCTGGCGTCGGCAAAAACAACGCTCGATGCCGACAGCGCGGCCGCGGCATCGAAGGCGGTCGTCATCATCACCGACGGCGTGAACACGACCGGCTCGGCGGCCGACAGCGCCGTCCCCGCGTATGTGGCCGCCGGCATCCGCATCTTCACGATCTCGACAGGCGGAGCATCGAACAGCGCCACGCTCAGCGCGATCTCGAGCAACACGCGCGGATATCGGGTTGACGAGCCGGACGGTACCGCGCTCGTCACCGCGCTCGCCGAGCTGTGGGCGTTCTATACGAATGGAGGCGTCATCTTCCCGCAGACGCCATTTGCAGTGGTTCGCGGCGCGGAAGGAAAGAGCATCCCACTCCAACCGCGAGTCGGCGTGCTGCGGGAGCTATCCCGCCAGGTCATCGGCGATCAGAACGTCATCGAGTTCGACGTCGAAAGCGGCACGCGCAATTTCACCGCGCTGCTCGCCGGGAACATGAACGACATGACCGGCTTCGGCGTCCGTGCGCGTCTCGTCGCTCCCGACGCCACGGTGTTCGACGCCGAGTCGCCCCCCGCGGGTATGACCGTGGCGTTCGATCCGTACTTCACATTTGTGCGCATCGCCGACCCGACGCCCGGCCGCTGGCAGATGATCGTGCGGGCCCGTGCGACCGCCGCGCCGGTGCAGACCGGCACGCTGATCGTGATCTCCGACAATCCGCGCACATTCCTCTACGCCGATGTAGACCATGACGTCGTATCGGCCGCGGGCGAGACCGTGAAGGCGACCATTCTCCCCGGCTACGTCACCGGCCTGCGCGAGCCGGCGCTCAACGTGCGCGTGAAGCGGCCCAACGGCAGCGTCGTCGCCGTTCCAGTCACGCGCACCGCGCAGCCATTCGTCTTCGAAGCACGCCTCGACACCTTCCCGAACCGCGGGTTGTACGAGCTGATCGTCGACATGCAGACGACTTCCGCGACGACGAACGATCCGGGCGAATCGCGGCCGGGAACACTCGCGCCCGCAAGCGTTCCGATCCCGCCGATCCAGCGCTCCGTATCGACCTTCTTCTTCGTGAACTTCGGCCCCTGGAGCTGCAACGAGCCCGACTGCGACCACGACGGGATCCCGAACGAGTCGAGCACCACCGATGCCGATGGCGACGGGATCGTCACCTCGAATGACAACGACGACAACAACGACGAGATCCCCGACCGGCGGCAGACCGGCGGGAGCGGCTTCGACCGCCGTCGCCTGCTCTTCGGAGGCGCGGTAGGTTCGTCGCATCCTCTCGGAAAGTTGAACGGGATCGCCGACGCGAACATCTACGCGAAGCTCGACCTCGACTACGCGCTGACGTCCGCGGTGCACGCGCGACTAATGGCCGGCATCGCGCAATTCACTGCACAGCCGTCCCTGACGATCGACCATCCGCGCTATCACCACATTTCGCTGAACGCGCAGTTCCTTGCGCCGATCAGCGCGGCCACGCGCGTCTACCTCGCCGGCGGCCCCGGTTGGTACCGGCCGGAAAGCGGTAGCAGCTCCGCGGGTGGGAACATCGGCGCCGGATTCCGGATCGGCGCCGCATCAGGCAACGTGCTCGAGCTTGGCCTCGACTACCACCGCGCCGGCGACGACCGTCGTGGACAGTTTCTCGCCTGGCACCTCGGGATTCTCTTCCGCTGACACTCAGAGGATGTGGATCGGGTCGACGTCGATGACGACGTCGACCCGCGTCGCGATCGCACCACTGTTCGTGATCTTCACGCCCGCCGCACGCATCTCGTCGAGCGCGGACTGAACGTCGCCCGGATTCAGTTCCACGCCGCGGCAGCCGTCTTCGATCACGTGCGTCGTGAAGCCGAGCTTCAGGGCGTCGAGGGCGCTGTACTTCACGCAGTAGTCGGTGGCGAGGCCAAGGATGTAGACATCCGTTACGCTGCAGTCGCGGAGGTATTCGCCGAGGCCGGTGGAGCGGCGGTGGCCGTTGTCGAAGAAGCCGCTGTAGCTGTCGATGTCGGCGTCGACGCCTTTGTGGAAGACGCGGGCGACGCGGGTGCGATCGAGGTCGCGGTGAAATTCCGCGCCGGGCGAGCCCTGGACGCAGTGGTCGGGCCAGAGCACCTGCGGCAGGCCGCCGAGCTCTGACATCTCGCCCGGCTTGCGGCCCTCGTGATTCGACGCGAAGCTGCCGTGATCGGGGGGATGCCAGTCCTGCGTGGCGACGACGAGCTCGAAGTAGCGCTGCATCCGGTTGGCGACCGGCACGACCTCGTCGCCCTGCGCGACCGGCAGCGAGCCGGTGGGCATGAAGTCGTTCTGGATGTCGACGAGGATGAGGGCGTTCGTCACGATGCGGTCCTCCGCAGGCACGGCACGAAGAGCGGCGCGATCGAGCGGACGATCAGTCCCTCGTGCTCCAGCTTCCGCGCATTGGGATGACTGTCGGTGGTGGCGATGGCGGTGAAGAGTCCCGTGTCGCGGATCTTTTTCAAGGCATCGCCGGTGAAGACACCATGCGTCGCGACCGCGGCGACCGAGCCGGCGCCGGCGTCGCGATAGGCGCGCGCGGCATTGATGAGCGAGCCGCCGGTGCGGATCATGTCGTCGTAGATCACGACACACTCCCCTGCCAGTCTCGTGCTCACCGCCGTGACCTCGGTCTCCCCTTTTCCGCTGCGCCGCTTGAAGACGAACGCTGCCGGGACGCCGAGGTCATTGGAGAGCGACTCGACCCACTTCGCGCGGCCGGCGTCGGTCGATCCGAGAACGAAACGCTCGCCGCCGAGCTCGCGGGCGAGCTGCTCGATCACCGGCTTTCCGTAGACGTGCACGGGATGAAGTCCGCCCTCGAAGTAGTACTGGATTCCTTCGCTGTGGAGGTCGAGCAGGACGATCTGGTTGCCGAGGCGCGAAGGCGGCATCGACGAGAAGAGGCGCGCCCGCGTCTTCGCCGTCACCGCCTCCCCGTGCTTCACCGCGCGCTCCATCGTGGAGTAGCCGAACCACGGCGCGATCAGCGTGAGCGTCGCCGCGCCGTTCTCGACGATCGTCGAGGCGAGGTCGTACAGCTCGAGCGTGACGTCGTTCGACGTCGTGCCGCCGACGAGCACGACGTCGCGATCGTTGACGTCGGTGACGATGCGGAAATAGCGCTCGCCGTCGGGGAAGATGTCGCGCTCGATCTCGCCGAAGACGTATCCCTCTGACAGCAGCTCGCGCGCCAGCGGCTCGTATTCAACGGTGGAAAAAAGGATCCCGCTCTTCATGCCCGCACTCCCCGCGCCTCGAGCAGGAGGCGCGTCTTCAGATCGAACAGCTGCTGCTCGAGACCGACCGGAAAGCGATGCGGATTCATGAAGCGCTTCAGACCGGAGTGGAACTTCTTCAATTGATCGGTCACGCGCGCGGCGATCGCCGGCAGCGAAGGAGACTCGTACACGCGCACTCCGCGACGATAGACCGGCACGAGCAGATCGGTCGCCGTGGCGTTCTCGCCGAAGCTCTTCCGGCGCGTCAGATCGAACGGATCGACGATGACGTTCGTCGGCGCGGCGCCCGCTTCGTCCCAGATCATGTCGCCGAGGACGCGGCCGTTTTCCTCGAAGCGGCGGACGTTGAGGACGCCGGGGTTCGAGATCTTGATCGACTGCTCGGAGAGCTTCACCTTGTGCTCCCAAGCGCCGCCCGCCTTGCGGATCGCCGACAACTTGTAGACGCCGCCGAGCGCCGGCTGGTCGAACGCGGTGATGAGCCGCGTGCCGACGCCCCACACGTTGATCATCGCCCCCTGATCTTTGAGGCTGGTGATCAGGTATTCGTCCAGCTCGTTGCTCGCGGTGATGACGGTCTTGTGAAAGCCGGCGGCATCGAGCAGTTTCCGCGCCTCGATCGAGAGATACGCGAGATCGCCGGAGTCGAGGCGGATGCCGAGGAGGTCGTGTCCCTTCGCACGAAGCCGGCGTCCGATCTCGATCGCGTTCTTCACGCCTTCGAGCGTGTTGTAGGTGTCGACGAGCAGGAGCGCGTTGTCGGGCATCGCGCGGGCGTACGCGTCGAACGCTTCGAGCTCGCTCGGGAACGACATCACCCAACTGTGCGCGTGCGTCCCCTTCACCGGGATGCCGAAGCGTGCGCCGGCGAGGACGTTCGACGTCGACGAGACGCCGCCAATGAACGCCGCGCGCGTCGCGGAAAGCGCACCGTCGATTCCCTGCGCGCGGCGCAGTCCGAAGTCGATCACCGGTTCGCCTTTCGCCGCGAGCACGACGCGCGACGCCTTTGTGGCGATCAACGTCTGGAAGTTGATCGCGTTCAGCAGCGCGCTCTCGATGATCTGCGCCTGCGAGATCGGACCGGTCACGCGCATCAGCGGCTCGTGCGGAAAGACGACCGTCCCTTCCGGCACGGCGTCGACGTCGCAGGTGAAACGGAAGTCGCGCAAATGCTCGATGAACGGCGCGGGAAAGAGTCCGCTCAGGTACCGCAGATCATCTTCAGTGAAGCGGAGCGCATCGAGGTACTCGATGACGGACTGCAAGCCCGCAGCGATGGCAAAGCCGCCGTCGAACGGGTTCTCGCGGAAGAAGAGGTGGAACGCGGCCTCGTCGCTCTCCTTCCCCGACTCCCAATAGCCATAGGCCATCGTGAGCTCGTAGAAATCGGTGAGGAGCGCGAGCGAGGCGGTCACTTCAGCAGGTACTGTTCCCAGAACTCCGTCATCGCGAGGAACAGGTAGTCCGCGTTCTTCTTCTTCGCGAAGCCGTGTCCCTCGTCCTTCGCCATCAGCCACCACACCGGTCCGCCGTTCGTGCGGATGGTCTTCACCATCTGCTCGCCCTCGGTCCACGGCACGCGCGGATCGTTGAAGCCGGCGACGACGAACATCGGTTTGGTGATCTTCGACGCGCTGGTCTGCGGCGAGACCTGCTGCAGGAACTCGTGCATCTTCGGCTCGCGCTCGTCGCCGTACTCGACGCGGCGGAGATCGCGGCGATACCCCGAGGTGTTCTGCATGAAGGTGAGGAAGTTCGAGATGCCGACGACGTCGATGCCGGCGCGCATCCGGTCGTTGTAGTGCGTCATCACCGCGAGCGACATGTAGCCGCCGTAGCTGCCGCCGTACACGCCGACGCGCGCGGGATCGAGCGCCGGATCTTTCGCCATCCAGTCGAGGAGCGCGCCGATGTCGCGCACGGAGTCCTCGCGCTTGAAGCCGTTGTCCATCGCCAGGAAGGTCTTGCCGTAGCCCGTTGAGCCGCGGACGTTGGGATAGACGATGGCGATCCCGAGCTCGTTGACCCAGTAGTTGTTGCGCCCCTGATACCCCGCCCGCGACTGCCCTTCGGGGCCACCATGAATGTTGACGATGACGGGACGCTTGCCCGGGAACTTCGCCGGATCGGGGCGATAGATGAACGACGAGATCGACGTTCCGTCGAAGCTCTTCATCGTGACGAGCTGCGGCTCGACGAAGCGCGTCGGATCGAGTCCGCCGGTCTCGCTCTCGGTCCAGCGCTGCAGCTCGCCGGTGGTGACGTCGAACGAATAGGCGTCGGCGACCGACTTCGCCGAGCTGAAAGTGAAGCCGAGGAGCTTGTTGTTGCGATGCCAGGAGAGGCCGCCGCTCAGGCCCGCGGGGAGTTTCGGTCCCGGGAGGGCAGCGCCGCTGTTCGCGTCGATGATGTGCAGCACCGACGTGCCGTTCTCGTTCGTCGTGTAGGCGATCTTCGTCCCGTCGTACGACAGCGCGTACGACTCGACGTCCCACTTGTCGTTGGTGATCGTCTGGCGGGCACCGCCGGCCAGCGGCTGGCGGACGAGCCGCGAGAACTCGCCCATGTCGTCGGTGACGTAGTAGACGCTCTTGCCGTCGCGCGCGAACCGCGAGTTGCCGTTCGCGGCCTGTTTCGGCGAGAGCTGCTTCTTCGTGCCGGCGGCGATGTCGAGCAGCCAGACTTCCCCTTCGTTTGCGGAGATCCCGTGCTCGATCAGGAGCTGCTTGTCGTCGGGCGAGAAATCGCCCGGCGCCCAGCCGCCTCCCTCGAACTGCATCAGCATCTTCGCGCTCTTCGCATCGGCCGGATCGAGGACCCAGAGGTCCATGTCGTTGCCGTTGCGCTTGTTCGAGGCGTAGGCGATCCACTTGCCGTCGTCCGCCATCGCCGTCGATACGTTGCGCGACGTGCCGTCGGTCAGCAGCGTCGTCTCGCCGGTGGTGCGATTGAAGCGGTAGATCTGAAAGTTCTCGCTGCCGCCGACGTCGCTGAGAAAGGCGAGGCTGTTCGGATCATTCGGCAGGAAGTTGGCGCCGGCGATCCGCTCGCGCGAAAACGTGAGCTGCTTGCGCGCGCCGCCGGGGAACTTCACGAGGTGCACCTGCGGCGTGTCGCCGAAGCGGGTGCTGATCAGCATCTCGGTGCGCTGCGGATGCCAGTCGCTGAACGACGCGGGCCGCCCTTCGAGATACGGCGTGATCTTCTGCGTCAGCTCGGGTGCGAACGCGGGCACGCCCTCGCTCACGAGGTTCGAAGGGGTCTGAGCGTTGTTCTGGGCAAGGAGCGGCGCGGT
>Ga0193696_1000107_pt1 | contig 36503 bp, 38 predicted proteins | sample L3m1metaG_FD_145074 | JGI IMG/M metagenome (GOLD analysis project Ga0193696, IMG submission 145074) | Soil microbial communities from a riparian zone of the East river system, Colorado, United States - L3m1 | ecosystem: Environmental > Terrestrial > Soil > Riparian zone | place: USA: East River... | reverse complement strand
CCGCAAGGAGCCTCTCATGAAAGAGATCGTCATTCTCGGTGGTGCGCGCACCCCGATCGGTTCGTTCCTCGGCACACTCTCCTCCCTCGCGGCGCCGAAGCTCGGCTCCATCGCCATCAAATGCGCGCTGCAGAACTCGGGCGTGCAGCCGGAGCAGATCCAGCAGGTGATCATGGGGAACGTCCTGCAGGCGGCGATCGGCCAGGCGCCGGCGCGGCAGGCGGGGATCGGCGCGGGCATCCCGGTGAGCGCGGGCGCGGTGACGGTGAACAAGGTCTGCGGCTCGGGGATGAAAGCGATCATGTACGCGGCGAACGACATCCGCTGCGACGAGTACGAGATCGCCATCGCCGGCGGCATGGAGTCGATGTCGAACGCGCCGTACGCATTGACGCAGGCGCGCGGCGGCTATCGCATGGGCAACGGCAAGATGCTCGACCTGATGATCCACGACGGCCTGTGGGATCCGTACGGCGACAAGCACATGGGCAACTGCGCGGAGTTGTGCGTGTCGAAGTACAACTTCACGCGCGAGCAGCAGGACGAGTTCTCGCGCGAGTCGTACCGCCGCGCGCAGGACGCCACGAAACTCGGCAAGTTCAAGAAAGAGATCGCGGTCGTCGAGATCCAGGGGAAGAAGGGCGTCTCCACGGTCATCGACGACGAGGAGCCGTTCAGCGCGCCGCTCGACAAGATGGGAACGCTCAAGCCGGCGTTCGTGAAGGACGGCGGCACGGTGACGGCCGCGAACTCCTCGAAGATCAACGACGGCGCCGCGGCGCTGGTGGTGACCTCGGCGGAGTACGCGCAGAAGCACGGCCTCAAGCCGATGGTGCGCATCGTCGCGCAGTCGACCGCCGCGCACGAGCCGGAGTGGTTCACCACGGCACCGGCGAAGGCGATCGACATCGTGCTGCAGCGCGCCGGCATGACCGTCGACGACATCGATCTCTTCGAGGTCAACGAAGCGTTCGCCGTGGTGGCGATGGCGGCGATGACCGACGCGAAGATCCCGCATGACAAGCTGAACGTGAACGGCGGCGCCGTGGCCCTCGGGCATCCGATCGGCGCCAGCGGGGCGCGCCTCATCGTCACGCTGATGCACGCCATGGAAGAGCGCAACGTGAAGCGCGGCCTCGCGGCGATCTGCATCGGCGGCGGCGAAGCGGCGGCGATGATCATCGAGCGCATGTGAGCCTCTTCCAGCGGCTGTGGCATCTCCAGGGGACCGTCGGGCGCGCGACCTACGCGCTCGGCGGTCTTCTTGCGTTTGCGCTGAAGTTCGGCGTCGACTGGTCGGTCGCGCACTTCGTCTTTCATCGCCCCTGGAACCTGCTGAGCTACTGGCACCTGATCGGCGCCGAGATGCCGCCCGCGATGGCGGTGACGCTCATCGCCATCGCCGCCCCGTTCGTCTGGTTCGGCATCACCATGACGCTGCTGCGCCTGCGCGACGCCGGCGCCGGTCCGATCCTGACCGCCGGCTTCTTCGTGCCGGTATTCAACGTCGGGCTCTTCGCCCTGCTCTCGCTGCTGCCGCCGGGCTCGTTCAAACGGCGTCACGAGCCGGGTCGCGAGCGGGCGATCGAGTCGGCGTTCATCGCCGTGGTGATCACCGCGCTCTTCGCCATGCCGGTCGCGGCGCTGAGCATTTACTTCTTCGAGATGTACGGCGTCGGCCTCTTCGTCGGCCTGCCGTTCTGCATCGGCTTCATTGCCGCTCTCGTCTACGCGAGACGCGCGCCGGGCTCGAAGGTGCGGCCGTGGATCACCGCGTACGCCGCGATGCTCCTCGTCGGCGGCATCGTCCTCGCCGTGGCGTGGGAAGGCGTGGTCTGCCTCGTGATGGTGCTCCCGCTCGCGCTGGCCGAAGTGGCGCTCGGCGTGCTGTTCGCGAACGCCGTCTGCAATCGCACGCGACTCGCACACGCGTCGATGATCATCCCGGCGCTGTTGCCGCTGATGATCGCCGGCGAGGCGTCGATGAAACCGCCCGCGCCGCTGTACGAGGTGCGCAGCTCGATCGAAGTCGATGCGCCGCCGGCCGTCGTCTGGAAGAACGTCATCGAGTTTCCGGAGATCAGGGAAAAGCCGGAGCTGATCTTCCGCGCCGGCATCGCCTATCCGCTGCGCGCGCGGATCGTCGGACGGACGCGCTACTGCGAGTTCACCACCGGCGCGTTCGTCGAGCCGATCGACGTGTGGGATGCACCGCGCCGTCTGTCATTCAGCGTGACGCAGAATCCCGATCCGATGCGCGAGCTCTCGCCGTACGGCCGCATCGACGCGCCGCATCTGCACGGTTTCATGACGTCGAAGCGGGGGCAGTTCGATCTCGAGCCGCTCGACGGCGGACGCCGCACGCGCCTCACCGGCACGACGTGGTACCAGCACAACCTCTGGCCTGCGGCGTACTGGCGGCTCTGGAGCGACGAAATCATTCATCGCATCCACATGCGTGTGCTTCGTCACATCCGTAACTCCAGCGAGAAGACGAACGTCTAACTGAAAATTCACGGGAGGACTCGCATGAAACGCCTTGTGTTGTTTGCTGTCGTCGTCTTCGCCGTTCCCCTGTTCGCGCAACAGCAGCCGCAGAAGGATTTCCAGATCTTCGCGTACGCCAGCGACATCGGCATCACGTCGAGCGAGTCATACGGCACCGCGGTCAACTCGAACTTCGGTGTCGCGGTATCGAAGTTCGTCTCGCCGCGCTGGTCGATGGAGCTCGCGGTGAGCTCGCAGGGGTGGTGGGAGTACGCGTCCGATCCCATTCACTTCGGCGATCCGGTCATCCGCTTCAAGCGCACCTCGTATCCGGTTTCCGTCGACGCTCAGTACCACTTCTTCAACGACAGCCGCTGGAAGCCGTACCTCGGCGCGGGCGTCCGCTACGTCGATGCGAACGCGGAGTTTCGCGATCTCAACGCGCGTATCTCGCCGGAGATCAACGGAGGGGTGTCATTCATGATGACGCCGAGCCTCTCGCTGCGATTCGACGGCCGCGTGGCGGTGCGCTCGAACAACACGCCGGGATACGACCCGCTTGCGCGTGGGGCGATCGGTCTCGGCTGGCACTTCTGATCACGTAATCGCGTCCGCGAGGGCGGTCAGGTCGGGGAGCTCCATCCCCGGACTCCCGCCCGGCAGCGCCTGCTCGTTGCGGCGATTGATCCAGGCGTTCGGAATGCCGAGGACGTTCGTCGGAATCACGTCGTGAAAATCGCTCTGCGCGGCGTGCAGCCAGCGCGCGTCGCCGATGCGTTGCCGCGCGGCGAGGAAATGCGCGTGTCCCGGCTTGTACGAACGCAACTGCTGCGCGGTGATGATCAGATCGAAATCGACGGTGAAGTGCCGTCGCGTCGCGGCGAGGAGATCGTCGTCAATATTCGACAGTAGACCGAGCCTGATGCCGGCGTCGCGCATCCGTTCCAGCGCGGGATTGGTGTCGGGGAACGGACGCCATGACGCCAGGCTGTTGACGAGGAACGTCGCGCGCTCGTACGCGAGGCGCCACCCGAGGGCGTGCGCGACGCGCCCGGCGGTCTCCGTCAGCACATCCTGATACGGCCGGTAATCGCGCTCCACGATCGGCTCAATCTCGCCGTACAGCCGGATCACGTCGTCGCCGGAGATCGCGATCCCATCCTCGGCCGCGGCGCGCGCGAACGCTTCGCGGATGCCCGACACCCAGTCGATGAGCGTTCCGTAGCAGTCAAACGTGACGATGTCGTACGCGCGTGTCATTCCAGGCTCCTTCGTGATCCAGCTCACAATCGGCGATGAGTCGAGGCGTAAGCTTATCGCCGGTCCTCATGCACGAATCAGCCGCTCGAAATCTGCGGACGGCCGAGCGTTTTCTTCTCGCTCCGCCGATCTCCGGCGCATTTGGCGCCGCCGACGTCGCGATCTGCGACATCTCGGCGAAGGGCGCCCGCTTCCGCCACACGCAGCCGCTGGAGACCGGCAGCAAGGGGATTCTGAAGATGCCGGTCGACGGCCGTCCGTCGCCGGTGTCACTGGAAGCGGTGATCGTCTGGACGCACGCCGACAGCGCGCAGCCGGGGCGTTTCGAGTCGGGCGTACGGACGTACGGCTCGCCCGATGTCGTCAGCTCCCTCATCGCGCAACTGCAGACATCGAAGCGCTCGAATCGCATCGAAGAGCTGCGGCAGAGCGATCGCTTCGTCGTCACGCCGCCGATCGAGGCGTTCTTCGATGGACGTCCGGCGCTGGTCGAGGACATCTCGGCGCACGGCGCGCGTATCGCGGTCGACGAGCTGCTGAGCGTGGGACGGAAGGCGGTGTTTCAGCTGATGCAGGTCGGCGTGGCCGGGACAGTGGTCTGGTCAGCGGTGAAGTCGGTCGGTGTGTCGAGCTTCCGCGCCGGGATCGAGATCAACGACCGTCCGGAGTTGATGCGACTCGCGATCGGGCAGCTCTGCGACGTCAACCGCGCGACGCTCGACACGCGCTCGCTGAGCTTGAAATTGAAGATCATCCGCGCCCGCGCGCGGCAGCTCGCGCCGTCGTATCAGGCGATCGAGACGTCGGGGATTCCGGCGGAGCAGTACCTGCTGATCCAGGGCGTGCGCGAGGAGCTGCGGCTGAATCCGGAGGAGGCGCAGCACTGGTACCGGCGCGCGCGGATCACGATCGCCGATCCGAAGACGCGCGCCATTGCGCCGCCGATCGCCGATCATCCCGATGCGCTGGCAGTGTGGGAGTACCTCGACCGCTCGATCGATCCGACTCTCGTCAGTCGCGCGTTCGCGTTGCCAGACTCGCGCTAACGTTGCGCTGCATCCCCGCCAATTTCGCGCGCTTCACCGCGCTCTTCGTGAACAACTTCGAGAAATCGGCCTGCTCGTAGCGCAGCAGATCGGTGACCGGCGTGGCGCGATATTCGTCGCGCGGCGTGAATGCTTCATGCGAAGCGGCGGGCTCGCGATTCCAGGGACAGACCTCCTGGCAGATGTCGCAGCCGAACGCGTTCGAGCCGACTTCGATCTCCAGCGGCCCGCGATGCTCGATCGTCGCGTAGCTGATGCAGGCGGCGGAGGCGACCGTGCGGTCGGGGAGGATTGCGTCGGTCGGACATGCATCGAGGCATCGCGTGCACGTGCCGCATCGATCGGCGACCGCCTGCGGCGCGATGTCGTTCTCCAGTGACGTGAGCAGTGTCCCGATGAACGTGTACGAGCCGATCTCCTGGTTGATCAGCATGCCGTTCTTGCCGATCCAGCCTAGGCCTGCCTGCGCGGCGTAGGCGCGATCGGACAGCGGGCCGGTGTCGACGTAGCGCCAGGTTTTGCCTTCAACGACCGCCTCGATCGCACGGAGGATGCGATCGAGCACGTCGTGGTAGTCGTCGCCGAGGGCGTAGCGCGCGATGTGATGCGAGAGCGCGTCCGGCGGCGCGTCGGGACGATCGGGCGAGTACGGCACGAGGATCGTGATCACCGACTTCGCCCACGGGAAGCGCGTGCGCGGATCGGTGCGGATCGCGGCGTTCTTCGCCAGGTACGACATCGACGCGTGATCTCCGCGCGCGATCCACTGCTCGAAAAGCTCCGCGTGCTCGTCGTCGAGCTCGCTCGCGCCGAGGCGGATGACGCCGTGCGCGCGCGCAACGCGCTCGATCTCGGGCCACATTTCGGAGAGCTTCGGCATACTGGGCGCCTATGAAACGCATTTTCCTCCTCTGCTGTTTCGTCGCCTTCTCCGCTCTCGCGCAGAACTTCGTCGAGATCCGCACGATCGATCCGACGATCGCCGTCGAGGCGCGCTATGCGATGAGCCACAACTTCATCGGCCGGCCGATCGCCGGGTATCACGCGGAGAAGTGTTTCCTCACGCCCGAGGCGGCGAGTGCGCTAGGCAAAGTGCAGGGGGAGCTGCGCGCGTACGGGATGTCGCTGAAGGTGTACGACTGCTATCGCCCGCAGCGCGCGGTGAACGATTTCATCGCGTGGGCGAAGGACGAGTCGGATCAGAAGATGAAGAAGGAGTTCTATCCGCGCGTCGACAAGCGCGACGCGTTCAAGCTGGGGTACATCGCCGAGAAGTCGGGCCACACCCGCGGCAGCACGATCGACCTCACCATCGCCGGCCTCGACATGGGCACGACGTACGACTTCTTCGACGAGCTCGCGCACACGGCGAACCCGAATGTGTCCGCCGAGGCGCGCCGCAATCGATTGCTGTTGAAGTCCGTGATGGAGAAGTTCGGCTTCCGCGGCTACGAGTACGAGTGGTGGCACTTCACGCTGGCGAACGAGCCGTTTCCCGATACGTACTTCGACGTCGAGGTGAAGTGACGACTGGCTATACGCGCTCGAGAATCGGGCCGATCAGCGTTTCCGGCACTTTGACCGTGCCGAGCGTCTCGCTCGTCTTCACCGTGCCGTGGTCGTCGGAGCCGCCGGTGGTCATCTTGCCGCGGAAGCGTGCGAGGTTCGTGAAGCGCTCGCGATGATCGTCCGGAACGTCGGGATGGAACACCTCGACGCCGTCGATGCCGAGGTCGAAGAGGCGCGGCACGAGCTCGAAGGGATTCGGATAGTGCGACGGATGGGCGATCGACGTCACGCCGCCCGCGCTGTGAATGAGCGCGACCGCTTCGTCGATGCGGAAGCGTTCCTTGTCGACATACCCCGGCTTCGCGGTCCCGAGGAGTTTGTCGAACGCCTCGGACACGGACGAGACGTAGCCCGCCTCGACCAAGGCGCGCGCGACGTGCGGACGTCCCATCGCGCCGCCGGCGGCGAGCTGGTCGACCCGTTCGGTGGTGATGTTGTATCCGAGGCTGCGCAGGCGGTCGACGATGGCGTAGCCGCGGCGATGACGCGAGGCGCGGAAACCGCGCAGGCGCTCTTCGATCCGCTCGTCGGTCGGATCGAACGCGTAGGCGAGGACGTGGATGTCGGTCCCTTCGAAGCCGCAGGAGAGCTCGATCGCGGGGATGAGCGTGACGCCGACGGCATCGGCGTGCGGTTTGATCTCGAAGAAGGCGGCGGTGTTGTCATGGTCGCTGATGGCGACGATGTCGAGACGCGCTCGCCGCGCGAGGTCGATCACCTCACGCGGCGAGCGCGTACCGTCGGAGTGGTAGGTGTGGGTATGAAGGTCGGCGTAACGCAGACTAGATTGCCTTCGCGGCCTTCTTGAGTTTCTTGGCCGAAGCGTTGAGTCCGTCCTTCAGCGCTTCTTTCGCGTTGTCGACCGACTTGGCGAGCTGCTTCTTCGCCTGCTTCACCTTCGGCTCGGCGGCCTTGGCCACGGCCTTCTTCAGCTCTTTGATCCTGGGAGCAGCCGCTTTCTTGAGGTCCTTCACGGCCTTCTTGACGACCTTCTTGCCGTCTTTGACGGCAGCCTCGGCGGCCTTCGTCATTTTCTTCTTGAGTGCTTTCGCTTTCATCGCTTCTCCTTCAAAAGTTCAGGGTAGCACGCTATGCGGTGGGTGTTTCACCGATGGAAAGGCCTGCAACGATTTCTGTGCACCGAGCGCAGAGCTCTCCATCATTCGCGACCTCTTCGCGGTAGTTCCAGCAACGCCCGCACTTCTTTCCACGTGCCGGAGTCATGCCGATTCCGACCTTGCCGAGACCTTCGATCTCGATGACGTCGCCGCTCGCTTCCGATGCGGGCCGCATGTCGACGTGCGACACGATGAAGATCTTCGACAGGTCGACGTCGCTCGCGATCTTGCCGTCGGTGAAGAGCACGACGTCGGCTTCGAGCGATTGCCCGATCTGCTTCTCGGCGCGCGCGCGCTCGAGCACTTTCGTCACTTCCTCGCGCAGCTTGAACACCGCGTCCCACGACGTCTCCTCGGGCAGCGCTTCGAACGACGGGAAATCGGTGACGTGCACCGACTTCGCTCTCGCTCCCGGCATCGCCTCGTAGATCTCGTCGGCGGTGAACGACATGATCGGCGCCATGTAGGCGACGAGTCCCTGCAGGATCAGATGCATCGCCGTCTGCGCGGAGCGGCGGAGCGGCGAGTCGGGGGCCTCGATGTAGACCGTGTCCTTCGAAATGTCGAGGTAGACCTGCGACAGGTCGACGGTGCAGAGCTCGAGGATGCGGTGATAGACGACGTGGAACTGGTATTCGTCGTACGCCTGTTTGCAGCGCTCGAACACGCGCACGGCGCGCGCGAGGATCCAGCGATCGATCGGCTGCAATTGATCGACCGGCAGCGCGCTCGCGGGATCGAAGTCATTGAGATTCGCCAACAGGTAGCGCGCGGTGTTGCGGATCTTGCGATACGACTCGCCGATGCGGGTCAGCAACTGCGGGCCGAACGGGATGTCGGTCGTGTAGTCGACCGAGGCCACCCACATGCGGAGGATGTCGGCGCCGCTCTGCTTGATGACGTCCTGCGGCGAGAGCGCCTTGCCGCTCGACTTCGACATCTTGTCGCCCGACTCGTTGACGATGAAGCCGCAGGTGACGACGCCGTTGTATGGCGCGCCGCCTTCGATGCCGGTGCCGACGAGCAGCGACGACTGAAACCAGCCGCGATGCTGATCGTGCCCTTCGACGTAGAGCGCCGCGGGCCAGGTGAGCTCGGGACGCTTGCGCAGCACCGCCACGTGCGAGCAGCCGGAGTCGAACCAGACGTCGAGGATGTCGGTCTCGCGGCGGAACTCCTTCGCGCCGCATTTCGCGCAGCCGTAGCCGTCGGGGAGGAAGTCGTTCGGGGAACGGTCGTACCAGGAATCGGCGCCTTCCTTCGCGAAGATCGCTTCGACCCTTGCGAACAGCTCGGGTGAGGTCACCGGCTCCGCGCACGAGTCGCAGTAGAGAACGGTGATCGGGACGCCCCACAGGCGCTGGCGCGAGATGCACCAGTCGGGACGGTTCTCCACCATCCCGCTGATCCGCTCCTCGCCCCACACCGGGTACCACTTCACCTTGTGGATCTCGCGAAGAGCACGCGCGCGTAAGGTGTCATCCTGAGGCGCGGAGACGCCGAAGGACCCGTGTCCTTCAGGCGCGTCTCTTGTTGCGTGGGGTCCTTCGCCCTCTGCGGGGCTCAGGATGACAGGGCGTTCCATCGAGATGAACCACTGCTCGGTGGCGCGGAAGATGATCGCGTTCTTGCAGCGCCAGCAGTGCGGATAGGAGTGCGTGATCTGCTCGCCGGCGATCAATGCACCGCGTTCGCGCAGCAGCTCGACGATCAGCGGATTCGCCTTGAACACGTGCATGCCGGCCCAGAGCGGGACGTCGGGCGTGAACTCGCCGCGATGATTGACCGGCGTGTAGATGTCGAGGCCGTATTTGCGTCCGGTGTTGAAATCGTCGGCGCCGTGACCGGGCGCGGTGTGCACCAGTCCCGTGCCGGCATCGAGCGTGACGTAATCGCCGAGGACGAAGATCCCTTCGCGCTCCAGGAACGCGTGGCGATAGCGGAGGTGCTCGAGCGATGCGCCCTTGAACGTCTTCACCACGTTGTAGTCGTCGCCCCAGCCGGCCTTCGACGCCACGGTCTTCAGCAGCTCGTCGGCGACGATGTAGTTCGTGCCATCGTGCTCGACGATGACGTAGTCGAAGTCGGGCTTCACCGCGATGGCGAGGTTGGCGGGAAGCGTCCACGGCGTGGTGGTCCAGATGATCGCGTAGAGCGGCTTCTCGATCGGGAGGTCGAGCTGCTGGACCGAGTCGTCGGTCATCCGAAATCGCACGTACACGGACGGTGACGTGTGATCCGCGTACTCGACCTCGGCCTCCGCAAGCGCCGACTGATCGTAGGTGCACCAGTGCACCGGCTTGAGGCCTTTGTAGACCATGCCGGTCTGGATGAAGCGTCCGAGGGCGCCGGCGATCGTCGCTTCGTAGTCGTACGACATCGTCGAATACGGATTGAACCAGTCGCCGAGGACGCCGAGGCGCATGAAGTCTTCGCGCTGGATGTCGAGGTAGCGCGCGGCGAACTCGCGGCAGGCGCGGCGGACGTCGCCCGCGCTCATCTCGCGCTTCTTCGAGCCGAGCTCCTTCTCGATGGCCGATTCGATCGGGAGGCCATGGCAATCCCAGCCCGGGACATACGGCGAATCGAAGCCCGCCATCGTCTTCGATTTCACGACGATGTCCTTGATGATCTTGTTCAGCGCGTGGCCGATGTGGATGCGTCCGTTCGCGTACGGAGGACCGTCGTGCAGGACGAACTTGGGGCGTCCTTCGGACTTCTCGCGGATGAGGCGATAGAGGTCGATCTCGCGCCACTGCTCGAGCCGTTTCGGCTCGTTCTGCGGCAGGTTGGCCTTCATGGCGAAGGCCGTTTGGGGGAGGTTCAGTGTCTTCTTGTAGTCACTCGTTTCGGCCATGGTGATCGGGCAAACTAACACAGATTTTTCATTGGTTCCCTCGCCCCGCTTGCGGGGAGAGGGTGGCCGAAGGCCGGGTGAGGGGCGGTGCTCCGAGCGAAATGCGACCCCCTCATCCGCCTGCGGCACCTTCTCCCCCGGCGGCGGGGGAGAAGGAGATGGAGATCGCGATCAGGCGGGCGGGCACCGACGCCGCGCGGCGCGCGTTGAACGTGATTGTGTCGCCTGCTTTGAGCCGTCTGTTTCCCGTGCACCAGGTCGTGCGGCCGACGCGCATCGAGCCGAACGGAAACTCGACGAGGACCTCTTCGCCCGACTGCAATTTGACGCGTGCGACCGAGGTGACGACGCCGTAGTCGGCGTTCCAGCCGTCGGTGATCTCGACGATCGTGCCGGTCGCATCGACGTCGCCGGGAAGCTGCGGAGGAGCGGTCGCGCACGCGCCGTCATCACCGATCGCGCGCCGCGCTTCGATCGACGCGGTCATGTCGCGATCGATCTGCGCGATGAGCTCGCGCGTGAGCCCGTAGCGCTGCGGCGAGTTGAACGCATCCGCCGGGATGAAGACCGTCTTCGTCTTCGCGGGGTCGGAGAAGATGAGGGAGAGCGCGAGGAGGATCGGGGTCATCGATTACATGCCGCCGCCCGCCGTGAGGGCGCGCGGGGCGGAGACGCGGAGCTTTTCGCCGGCGTGCAGTTTGTGGCCGCGGCGGAGGTCGTTGAGGTCGAGGAGATCCGCGACGGTGAGGCGATGCTTCTTCGCGATCGAGTAGAGCGTGTCGCCGCGCTTCACGGCGTAGTAGACCTCGTCGTCGGCGTGCGCGAGGAGCGAGCCGAGCTCGCGGGCGCGGACCGGAAGGTAGAGCGTGACGCCTTCGCGCGCTTTCTTCGATGACGAGAGGTTGTTCATGGCCAGGATCGTGTCGACGTCGGAACCGATGGCGCGGGCGAGGCGCTTGAGCGAATCCCCCTGCCGCATGGTGAAAGAGCAAACCGCCATCGACTCGTCGTCATTCTTGAGCGTCGCGGCGCGGGCCTTCACCGCGTCGACCGCTTTCGCCGGGATGCGCACGGTCGCGCGGCCGGGTGGGAGGACGGCGTGGCGGTATTCGGGATTGAGGCTCTTCAGTTGCGATTCGTCGATGCTCGCCACGCTGGCGAGATAACGGAGCGAGACCGGTCCTTCGAGCTCCACTTCTTTCGCGTCCGATTTTTCGTCGGGATCGAGCTTGAAACCGTACGACGTTGGATCGCCGGCAATGATCAAAGTGGCGAAGAAGGTCGGGACGTAGCCGCGCGTCTCCTTCGGCACAGCGCCCTGTTCGACGAGATCCCAGAACGTGGCGGAGCCGGTTTCGGCCAGCGCGCGGCGGACGCGGCCGGGACCGCAGTTGTACGCGGCGAGGGCCAGCGACCAGTCGTTGAACTCGCGATAGAGGTCCTTGATGTACTGCGCCGCGGCGCGCGTGGAGAGCTCGGGATCGGCGCGCTCGTCGACCCACCAGTCGACGCGCAGCCCGTACTCCCGCGCGGTGTCGGGCATGAACTGCCAGATGCCGTGCGCGCCGCTGCGCGAGGTCATGGTCGGCGAGTAACCGCTCTCGATGACCGGCAGGTAGGCGATGCCTTTCGGCAGGTCGTGCTCGGCGAGCGTCTTCTCGATCAGCGCGCGGTAGCGCGAGGAGCGGGTGAGGTAGGTCTGGATGTCGCCGTGCATCTCGTTCGAGAAGAGGGCGACGGCGGAGTTGATCGAGCGATGCTCCGGAACGGGGATCGACTTCGCCGCTTCGACGTCGACGACCGGCAGGTTCACCGGCTTCTGCTCGTGCGTGAGGATCTCGGCGTAGACCTGCTCGAAGTCGCGCTTCGCGTTATCGAAATCGGCCTTGATGGTCGAGGACGCGACGACGGGAACGGGTTTCGGAGCGGGAGGTGGAGCGCTCGCGCAGGCGAGGGACAGCAGCGTGGCGAACAGCACTGGGCCGCGCAACAGCTTCATCCGCACCTCCCGACCAGACAGGCGAGGGCGCCTGTCCTACACGATTTTGAGATCGACCGATAGCGATTGGACGTTGGCCGAGGCATCGAGCTCAATCGAATGTGCCTCGGTTTGCATCGTCCCGTCGCTCGACTCAAAGGATACCGTAAGTCGGACGGCGCGGGTGCGGGCGAGGACGCCGGGAGCGGCCTGTAATGAAACAGATCGGCGAACCTCGTTCGCCGCGCGGGGGGCGGGCGCGGTGGGGTTGGGGATCTCGATGGGCACTTCTTTTTTCGGCGCCGGCGTCTTCGGCGTCGTGGCGCGTTTCCGCAGCGCCTCGAGCTCCGCCATGACGTCGACCGAAGAGCGCACCTTCACGTGCTTCACGTCGGACGCCGGCTTCGCCGCCGCCTTTTCGTTCTGGCCGAAATCGATCTCCTGCTCGACCGCTTTCTCCGGCTCGGGCGGGGCGGGGGCCGGCGGGATGTACTGCGTCGGCGGCACGATCTCTTCCAGCTCGATTGCTTCAGCACTCAAGGGCGCCTCGGCGCTCAGCGGCGCTTCAGCGATCACTGCGTCGGCGATGATGTCCGCCGGCACCGCATCGGCAGCGCGGGCCAGCGTCGAGTCGGTGAAGACCTCGTCGTCGGCGGAGACGGTCTCGATCTCCGGCTCCGGCATCGGCGGCGCGATGACCGGCGGAGCCGAAGCCATCGGCGCGACCGAGGCTGACGGCGCCGCATCCGGATTGAACGCCGGGATCTTCGCCGTCGCAACCGGCGACTGGGGCAGCGGCATCGTCCCGGCGACCGTGCGCGCGGGACTCGGCTCGTCGCCGCTGCGCACGCGGAACGCGCCGGAGTCGCGGCGTTGCGCGGCGGGACGCACCGGCTCTTCCGCGCCGGTCATCCGGCGGCGCAACGTCCGCAGCGTCGCCTTGGAGATCGTCTTCAATGTCTCGAAGACGCCGTCGCCCTTCGACGCCACCGCTTCGACCCACTCGTACCTGCGGTCGTTGTCGAGCGTGTCGAGCAGCGCATCGACCGAGGCGATGGAGGGGAGATCGCGTTTGTTCAGCTGGAGGACGAGCGGGAGCTCGTCGATGGAGAGGCCGATCTCGGCGAGGTTTTCCTTCAGGTTCTTGAAGCTCTCGACGTTCGCGTCGAGCATCGCCAGCTGCGAATCGGCGACGAAGACGATGCCGTCGACGCCCTTCAGCACGAGCTTGCGCGTCGTGTTGTAGAAGACCTGGCCGGGGATCGTGTAGAGCTGGAGGCGGGTCTTGAAGCCGCCGATCACGCCGACGTCGATGGGGAGCAGATCGAAGAAAAGCGTGCGGTCCGTTTCGGTCTCGAGGCTGACCATCTCACCGCGGCTCTGCGGCGACGTCTTCGCGTAGATGTGGTGGAGATTGGTGGTCTTTCCGCAGAGGCCGGGACCGTAGTAGACGATCTTCGCGGCCATTTGCATCGTCGCGTAGTTGAAGAAGACCATCGATCTCTAAGGCTCCGTAGTCAGCGCGAAACGGGCGATCGATCGTAGCACCCGCCGATGTAGTCCGCCAGAAGTTCGTACACTGCCGCGACTTGCGGGTCGCGCGCCAGCGCCGCGAGGTGACGCTCGATGGTCCCCTGGTCGCCGCGCGCGGCGGGACCGGTGAATCGTTCGGGGCCGGCGTGGCCGCTCCAGTTGCGGATCGCCGACTCTGCGAGGGCGACGAGATCGGAACGGACGTCGCCGATGCCGGCCCCCTTCATCAGCTCTTCCGCGATGTCGAGCACCGCTGCGACGTAGTTCGAGCCGAAGACCGCGGCGGCGTGATAGTGCGCCTTCTGCTTCGGATCGATCGAGGCGAAGCGGGCGCCGATGGCGGCGGCGATGTTCTCCGCGACGTTGCGATGGTTGCCTTCGAAGACCAGCAGCGCATTCGCCAGGTCGGACTCGACACCGACCGGCGGCAACGCGCGGAGCGGATGGAGCGAGAAGCCGCCGCGAAGCGCCGTGAGCGCGCCGCTGGCGTGGAAGACGATCGCGTTCGTGTCGGGGATCTGCTGTGCCACGTCTTCGATCGCCCGGTCGCTCACCGCGATGAGCAGCAGCTCGGCGCGATCGGCCAGTTCCGCGAGGTCGCGGCGCGGTGTTTCGAGGAGGTCGGCGATCGCGCTCTTCGACTCCGGGCGCAGCCAGACGCCGGCGATCGGCCAGCCGATCCGCCGCCATGCCGACCCGAACGCCCACGCGGCGCGCCCGCCTCCCGCGATTGCCAGCCTCATAATGATGTCGTGATTCGCAACATCGTCATTCTCGCACTGCTCGCCACCGTCGCGAACGCCGCCCCTCCGACGACCTGCGGCCGCACCGACGCCTACTCGCTCGCGCTCTGCGCGTATCAGCATCGCGATTTCATCCAGGCGCAGGCGCGATTCGCGGAGCTGGTTGAGGCGAACCTCGACGATCCGCGCACCGTCCGCTCGCTCTACTTTCTGGGACGGACGGAGATGAAGCTCGGCCGCTTCGACGAAGCGTCGACGCGCTTCATCAGAATCTACGCACTCGACACGCCGTTCTATCACGCGTGGAACTGCGACTTTTTGCTGGGCGAATGTCGCAGGGCCGTGGGAAAGGGCTGAGTTGCCGTCATCCAACTTCGAGCTGCGCCGCAAGCTCCTCCAACTCGAGGCGCTCTACGACGTCGGCCGTGCGCTGAACGCGTCGCGGCCGGAGAACGAGCTGCTCGAGGAGGTCGTGCAGCGGGCGATCGCCGTCCTCGACGCCACCATCGGCTTCGTCTTCTCCCTCGATGAGCGGCTCGAGGTGCAGCACTTCTTCGGATTCGGTCTCGACAACCTGAGCGAGCCGGCGACGCTGCTGAGCGAGCCGCCGGTGCGCGAGGTCATCGCCTCACGCGAGCCGATCGCCGTCACGGTCTCGAAATTCGCGGGGCAGGCGGCGGGCGAGATGCTGCTCGCGCCGCTGATCGCCGGCGACACCATCGTCGGCGTGATCGGCCTCGGCGGCAAGGAAGAACGCGGCGCGCGCAGCGGCAACTTCGCCGATGACGATCTCCGCTTCCTCTCGTCGCTCGCCGCGATCGGCGGTGCGGCGGTCGACAACTCGCGGCGCTTCCACCGACTCGACCTGATGCGCGAGACGCTGGAGGACGAGAACCGCTCGCTCAAGCAGCGGATGCTGCGCGAGTACTCCGACCGCCTGATGATCGGCGACTCGCTGAAGATGCAGCGCGTCATCGACCTCGTGGCGCGCGTCGCCGACTCGCAGGCGAACGTCCTGATCCGCGGCGAGTCGGGGACCGGCAAGGAGATGGTGGCGCGCCTCATCCACGGCAACTCGCCGCGCAAAGACGGACCGTTCGTCGCCATCAACTGCGCGGCGCTCCCCGAGACGCTCCTCGAATCGGAGCTCTTCGGCATCGAGCGGGGCGTCGCCACCGGCGTCGAGGCGCGTCCCGGCAAGTTCGAGCTGGCGAAGGGAGGCACGGTCTTCCTCGACGAGATCGGCGACATCCCGATCACGCTGCAGGCGAAGTTGCTGCGCGTGCTGCAGGAGCGGGAGATCGAGAAGCTCGGCGGCCGGAAGCGGATCCCGATCGACGTCCGCATCCTCACCGCGACCCATCGCGCGCTGGAGGAGATGATCGAGAAGGGGGAGTTCCGCCAGGACCTCTACTATCGATTGAAGGTCGTCGAGATTACCCTCCCGCCGCTGCGCGAGCGGAAGGACGACATCCCCAAGCTCGTCCGCTACTTCCTCGACAAGTACGGCAAGCGCGAGGGGTTGAACGACGTGCGTATCACGCAGGAAGCGCTGCAGAAGCTGATGCGCTATCCGTTTCCCGGCAACGTCCGCGAGCTGGAGAACCTGATCGAGGGAGCGCTCGCGCTGACGGTCGACCCCGTGATCGACCCCGGCGACCTGCTCCTTCCCGACGATCCGTCAGCGACCGCTGACCCCCGCGAGCTGTCCGGCGACCTGCCGACCCTCGACCAGCTCGAGGCCCGCTACATCGCCCGCGTTCTCGCGTTCACGAAGGGAAACATGTCGAAGGCGGCCAAAATACTTGGCGTCGACCGGAAGACGTTGTATCGGAAACGCGTCGAATTGTCCCAAATTGCCTCGCAAGAGACAAATTGGGACTTTCATTAGCAAGCTATTGAGCCATTGAGTTTTATAGCTGTACAGATCAACCGCTCAACCGCTTTGTGGCAAAAAGCCACACAAGCGCAATTGGTTAGAAATCCCGTTCACTTGTTGTAAACTACGGTGCGCGAAGAGGTTACGAGACTTGCAAGCGATGCGGCACGGGTGGCAGTTGGGTTGCTCTAGGGTTGGCCCGAACCAAGGGGGCAACTATGAACAACATCGCTCAGTCCCGCGTCACCAAATTCGAGTCCACCCTGCCGGCGAGCTGGGCAATGCCGGCCATCCTCGCGGTCAACACCTGCGCGCTGCTGGCGCTCGAGCAGCTCGGCGGCATCCCCATCTGGATCAAGACCGCCACCGCTCTCTTCCTGTCCTTTTAGTTCGTCACCGGAGGAGATGCGCGCCATGACCGCAGCCGCCGAGCGGCAGATGGAGCTGACGCTCCCCATGGTCCCGGACATCGAGATCGCGGCCGCACGGTCTGCCGGCAACCGCGCCCGGGAGCTGGGGATGCCGACAGACCAGGTCGACGAGATGACGCACGCGATCATCGAGGCGTGCATCAACGCGCGCGAGCACTCCGGTAGCGTCGATAACCGCATCTATGTAAGATGCCTCGGCGTCGCGAGCAGCGACGGCACCCCCCGGATCGACGTCTGGATTTCGGATCACGGCCGAGGTTTTGACCTCTCCGAAGCCCGTGGCCGCCGCCGAACGCTCGGCCCCGCGCACAAGCGCGGCTGGGGTCTGCAGATCATCGAAGCGCACATGGACGAAGTGGACATCACGTCGACCCCTGACGGAACCACGATTCACATGGTGAAGTACGGAAAGACAACATGACGGACGAATTGAGACTCGCGGTCGAACGCCGGGGCCCGGACGGCGCGATCCTGCATACCAAGGGCTACATCAACAACGTCGGCGGAGAGGAGATCGCCAGCCGCGCCTACGAGCTGATGGACGCCGGCGTCCGCACCCTCCTGCTCGACCTGCGCGAGACCAAGATCGTCAACTCCATCGGCATCAGCATCCTCATCGAGATCATCGAAAAGGCCATCGAGCGGAACGGGCGCGTCGCCTTCTGCTGCCTCACCCCGGTCATCTACAAGACGTTCCACATCATGGGTCTGGCGAATTACGCCAAGATCTTCGATTCCGAGGAGAACGCGATCTCGGAGCTCGGCCTGGCGGCCTGATATTCTCAACGGGTGCTCCGGCTCTCCGACTTCATCTCCGATCTCCAGCACCTCGAGCGCGCCGCGCAGGGGTCGCAGGCGCCGCTGATCCTCGAGGCATTCACACGCAACACGGCATTCGAGATCGGCGCGGTCTATCTGCGCGACGCAAGCGGTTTGCGCCTCGCCGCGAAGTCGGATCGATGCTTCGCTCCTGACCTTCTGGAGATCGACGTCGCGGCCGAGCCGACGAGCGACTTCCGCATCCCGGTCGAGCCGCCACCGCTGGTCATCCTCCCCATCCGCGCGCATCGCGATCCGGCGGGACTCGTCGCGTTGTGGTCGGCCGCGACGATCGGCGAAGACGACCTGCAGCTCGCGCGCGTGGCGGCGGCGTATCTCAACGCGCTGCTGACCAATCACCGCCTGGTGCACGAGATGCGCGAGGGCGACTTCCAACTCAAGTCGCGGCTGTGGGAGCTCGAGTCGCTCTACGACATCGGTCTCTCCATCGCCGCGACGCTGAACGTCGACGAGCTGGCGGACGAGGTCCTCTTCCGGATGATCTCCCTCACCAACGCGGGGCGCGCCGCGCTGTTTCTGCGCGAGGGCGATCAGTTCAAGCTCTATCGCGCGTTCGGCGATCCGCCGGCGCTCGACGACTCGCTCATCGTGCAACTGATCTCCAGCCCCGACGCCGTGACGCTCGACGACGGCCTGCTGGTGATGCTGCCGATCAAGGGGAACAACGCGACGATCGGCGTGCTCGCCGCGGCCGATCGCGAGACGCGCGAGGGAGTGGGGCGCTTCGAGGACAACGAGATGCGCCTCCTCTCGCTCTTCGCCAACCAGGTGGCGATCGCTCTGGAGAACGCGCGGCTGCATCGCGACGCGCTGGAGAAGCAGGCGATGCAGCGCGAACTCGACCTCGCGGCGACGATCCAGCGCGACATTCTGCCGAAGGCCATCCCGACCGTCGAAGGACTGCCGATCGCCGCCTTTTCGAAATCAGCGAAGCAGGTCGGCGGCGACTACCACGCCTTCTTCGAGCGCGACGGCGTCGCCTCTCTGCTCGTCGCCGACGTCTCCGGCAAGTCGATGCCGGCCGCGCTGCTCGTGTCGGCGCTCCATGCGGCGGTGCAACTTCTCTTCGCCGAAGAGCGCGAGCTCGGCGACATCGCGACGGAGCTCAACAAGCACATCCATCGCTGGTCGGCGGAGAACAAGTTCGTGACGCTGGTGATGGTCTCGATCGACCGCGAGCAGGAGACGATCGAGTACGTGAACGCGGGACACAATCCGCAGTACATCGTCTGCGGCGGCGAGATCGAGACGCTGAAGTCGCACGGCCTGCCGGTCGGCATCATGCCGAACTCGCGCTACATGACGCAGCGCCGCCAGTTCCCGAAAGGCTCGTTCGTCGTGCTCTACAGCGACGGCATCACCGAGGCCGAGAACGTCGCCGGCGACGAATTCGAGAACGACCGGCTGGAAGTGGTGTTGCGCGAGACCATCGACGCGACGCCGGCCGTGATCTGCGACCGGATCGCCGCCGCGGTCGACAGCTTCGCCTCCGGCGCGCCGCAGAAGGACGATCAAACGATCGTCGTCGCGCGGTTCGTGAGCTGAGGGGAACGACCGGGGCGCCTCCGGCGGGCGGGCGCGGCCCGTAGCGTCGGTTGGCCTAGCCTGAACTCACGTTTCTCGCGCTGAACGCGATTTGCGCGAAGACAAACGCTGCGGGCCGTGCCCGCCCGCCGGAGGCGCCCTCGTCGTTCCCCTCGAGGCTAACCGCCGCGCACGCCCATCGTCCAACGCGGAAAGGAGGACCTTTCCAGTGAAAAAACTCGTATTGCTTCTGGCTGCATCGATCATCGCGGTGGCGGCGTATGCCTCGACCACCCTCACCATCACCCCGGAGTCGATGAGGGACGGCGAGACCAAGACGTTCACCGATAACGGAACCACGGTCATCGTGAAGCGCACCGGCGACGCGATGAACATCAAGATCGAGGGCGCGGGCGAGTCGCGCACCATCACCGTCACGCGTAGCGGCGACGGCGACATCAGCATCGATCGCGACGGGCGCGGCCGCCGCCGTCTCCGCGTCATCACGCCGCCGATCCATGTCCCGAACTTCCAACATCGCCTCGGTACGCTCTTCGTCTGCCCGAAAGACGGCGCGACGCTGCGCGTCCCCGACGACAAGAAGGACGACACCTTCAAGTGCCCGATCGACGGCACGACGATGGACAAGAAGAAGGGACGCGGCTTCGTCTTCTCGTTCGACGACGAGGCGTTCGACGAATTCGAATGGTTGTGATCAGTCGCCGCTGAACTTCGCCGCCCGTTTCTCGAAGAACGCCGCCATTCCCTCGGCGGCGTCCTTCGAGCGGAACGCGGCGAGCTGGTTCTCGCTCTCCAGCTCGATCTGCGCGCGCAGGTCGTTCTTCTCGCTCGCGCGCAACGCCCGCTTGATGCCGGCGATCGCGATCGGAGGTCCCGACGCGATCGCCTGCGCCAGCCGCTCGGTTTCGTTTGCGAGCTCCGAGGACGGCACCACGCGATCGACGAGCCCGATGCTCAGCGCCTCGTTCGCGTCGACCATCCGCCCCGTCATCAGCATCTCCATCGCGCGGCCCGAGCCGATGAGCCGCGGCAGCAGCCACGTGCCGCCCCAGTCGGGATGCATGCCGATCTTCACGAACGACTGGCTGAACTTCGCCGAGTCCGACGCGATGCGGTAATCGCACGCCAGCGCCAGGTTGCATCCCGCTCCCGCCGCGACGCCGTTCACCGACGCGATCACCGGCTTCGCGATCGCCGCGATCGTGGTGACGATGTCTCGCCCCGCGTCGAGCAGTTTGCGAAACGACGGCACGTCCCCCTCTTTCTGCAGGCCCGACATGTAGTCGACGTCGCCGCCCGCGCAGAACGCCCGTCCGGCGCCGGTGATGACGATGACGCGTACCTCCGCGTCGTCCGCCGCCGCGCGCAATGCCGCGAGCAGATCCTCGCGCATCGTGCCGCTGAACGCGTTGAGCTTGTCGGGTCGGTTCAGCGTGATCGTGGTGATGGGGCCCGTTGACGCGGTGGTGATCATTCGGCCTCAGGATAAACTCTGCGCCGCATGAAACGCATCGCCAAGTGGCTCCTCTACGCGACGATTCCGGCTGCCCTCGCTCTCGAGCTGATGCACGGGAATCTCGTCTGGCAGTTCGTCATCTCGTGCGTCGCCGTGCTGCCGCTCGCGGCGTGGATCGGCGCGTCGACCGAACAGCTCGCGCATCGGATGGGACCGACGTACGGCGCGCTCTTCAACGCGACCTTCGGCAATTTCGCGGAGATGATCATCGCCATCTTCGCCATTCGCGCCGGACTGGACGACGTCGTCCGCGCGTCGGTCTCCGGATCGATCGTCGGCAACATCCTCTTCGTCGCCGGACTCTCCATGGTCCTCGGCGGCATGCGACACGAGACGCTGAAGTTCAACGCCCTCGCCGCCGAATCGCAGGCGGGACAGATGATCCTCGCGGTCGCCGCCATGTTCGTGCCGGCGCTCTTCTTCCGCAGTGCCATTCGCGCGCATCATCCGGAGCTGATCCATCCGGTGTCGATCGGTACGGCGATCATCCTGATGATCACCTACCTCTGCGGCCTCTACTTTTCGTTCAAGACGCATCGCGCGCGGCTGCAGGCGATGGTCGCGCCGCCGGAGATGGCGGATCACGAGCTCTGGAGCATGCGCAAGGCGTTCGGGCTACTCGCCTTCGCCAGCGTGCTGATGGGCTTCGTCGCCGAGGGGCTGGTGCACGCGGTCGGGGAGGCGGGGCGGGCGTGGGGGATGAACGAAGTCTTCCTCGGATTCGTCGTGCTGGCGATCGTCGGCAACGCCGCCGAGCACTCCACCGCCATCCTGCTGGCGATGCGCAATCAGATGGACACGGCGCTGAACATTTCCATGCAGTCGAGTGTGCAGATCGCGCTCTTCGTCACGCCGCTGATGGTCTTCCTCTCGTACCCGCTCGGCCATCCGCTCGATCTGATCTTCACGCCCTTCGAGATGCTGGCGGTCGGTCTCGGCGTGGCGATCTTCGCGTACCTGGTGATGGACGGGGAGACGAACTGGTACGAGGGCATTCAGCTCCTCGCGCTCTACGCGATCATCGCCATCGCGCTCTACTTCCTCCCGGCCGAGGTCCAGCCGGCGGCGCATCAATGATGAAGGCGCGCATCGACTGGCGGCCTCGCGCCTACGAGCTCGTGGCCCTGGTGAACCTCGTCGTGATCTACGTCGCCACGATGAACCGCACCGACGGTGTGCTTCTGAGCCTGCCGTCGTCTCTTTTCGCAGGCGTCTTCTCCCTCGGCGTGCAGGCGCTGGCCGGCGTGCTCATGCGACTGCTCGTCGGCGTCGTCCGCGGAAATGCCGGGCAGTACCTCGCCGTGATCCGCCGACGCGTGTGGCTCGTCGAAACGGCGCGACTTCTCGTCGCCGCGGCGCTGATGATTCACGTCTATTGCTGGATCAAAATCTCCATCCCGCTGCTGCATCCGGCGCTCTTCGATCAGCAGCTATGGAATCTCGATCGCAAACTTTTCTTCGGCATCTCGCCGAACATCTTCTTCCTCAATCTCTTCTCCTCGCACGTCGCGCTGACCGTGGTCGACGTCACGTATGGTCCGATTTTCCTGGTCGGGCTCCTTGTGGCATTCGGTTACTTCGTCTCGTCGCCCAGCAACCGGTTGCGTGTCGCGTTCGTCACCGGGCACGCCCTGATGTGGATCGGGGGAGCGTGGCTTTATGTGCTCGTCCCCTCGCTCGGGCCGGCGTATCGGTTCCCGCAAGTCTGGCTGGAGTACGGGCACAGCCTCCCCCGAACGCAGGGGTTGCAGGCGCAGCTCTGGGTGAACTACAGCAAGGTGCTGAGGCTTCGGGAAGGACTGCCGCTCACGGGCGGTCCGGTGAACATCCTGCACGGAATCGCCGCCTTCCCGTCGATGCACGTCGCGTTTCAGATGTTCATCTTTTTGTGGTTCCGGCGCGTCTGGAAATGGGGCGAGCTCCTCTTCGCCATCTTCGTGATGATGATTTTCCTCGGAGCGATGATCAACGGCTGGCATTACCTCATCGACCTCTATGCCGGAATCCTGCTGGCGTGGATCGTCTGGACCTTGACGACGCGTCGCTACCGCGTGAATCGCTTCTTGCGGCTCAGCACGATTTCGTGAATTTCACGCGGATTTCCCGCGTTATTTCGCTCATGCCCACGCTCAAGGAATCGACCCTCGGGGAGTTGTTGTCCGTCCGCACGACCGAGGGGGAGCTGTACGAGAAACTCGAAAACAAATCGCTGCGATGCTTCGCCTGCGGACATCGCTGCAAGATCCTCAACGGACTGCAGGGCATCTGCAAAGTCCGCTACAACGAAGACGGCGTGCTGATGGTGCCGCGCGGATACGCCGCGGCGCTGCAGGTCGATCCGATCGAGAAGAAGCCGTTCTTTCACGCCTATCCCGGCGCGCTCGCGTTCTCGTTCGGCATGCTCGGATGCGATTACCACTGCGGCTACTGCCAGAACTGGGTCACGTCGCAGGCGTTGCGCGATCCTGTCGCCGGCGCCGCGCCGACCGACGTCGAGCCGGCCGATCTCGTCCGTCTCGCGAAACGCCACGGCGCGAAGGTCATCACCTCGACCTACAACGAGCCGCTGATCACCTCGGAGTGGGCGGTCGAAGTCTTCAGGGAAGCGAAGCAGGCCGGACTCGTCTGTTCGTACGTCTCGAACGGCAACGGCACTCCGGAAGTGCTCGACTACATCGCGCCGTACGTCTCGCTCTACAAGATCGACCTGAAGGCGTTCACGCAGAAGGCGTATCGCGACCTCGGCGGACAGCTCGAGCCGGTGCTCGAAACGATCAAGGGATTGAAGCAGCGCGGCATCTGGCTGGAGATCGTCACGCTCGTCGTCCCCGGATTCAACGACTCCGATGAAGAGCTGACCGACATCGCCGAGTTCCTCGCCTCGGTCGACCGCGACATCCCGTGGCACATCACCGCGTTCCATCAGGATTACAAGATGACGGCGAACGCGAATACCGATGCACGCACGCTGCTGCGCGCGTACGAGATCGGCAAGCGCGTGGGACTGCGCTACATCTATCCGGGCAACATCCCCGGCGCGTTCGGCGACCGCGAGGGAACGCGTTGCCCGCAATGCGACGCGCTCGTGATCGGCCGCACCGGATTCCGCGTGACGTCGTACCACCTCACTCCCGAGGGCAACTGCACGCAATGCGGGACGGCGATTCCGGGGCGGTGGGATGGGGAGGCGGCGGTGGGGCGGAGTGGGATTCCGCGACCGGTCTCGACACTGATGTAGACTCCGCCCCTTCATGGTGGATTTCCTCGATGTCGGCTCCACGAATGAGGTCCCTGTCGCGCGGGCGAAGCTCGTCACGATCGGCGAGAAAAGGCTCGTGCTCTGCCACACGTCGTCGGGGTTTTTCGCGCTCGACAACACCTGTCCGCATCGCGGCGGACCGCTCGCCGAAGGAGACGTCATCGCCAACGAAATCGTTTGTCCGTGGCACCTGTGGGGATTCGACGTCAGTACGGGGAAATGCGGCGGCAACGCCGATCTCGCCGTGACCACGCACGAAGTTCGCATCGAAGGTGATCGCATTCTGGTGAAGCCGTGAACGCAAAGCCGCTACGTCACGTCGACATCTTCTCCAGCGCCGGCAAGCTGGAGGCGCTCTACCGCGATCTGCAGGATCCGGCCGCGGTGGCCGTGGTCTGTCATCCGCACCCTCTCGGCGGCGGCACGCTGCACAACAAGGTCGTCTTCCGCGCCGCGCGCGGACTCGAGGCGGCGAACGTCGCCACGCTCCGCTTCAACTTCCGCGGCGTCGGCGCGAGCGCCGGGAAGCATGACGAGGGTGAAGGGGAGCAGGGTGATGTGCAGGCAGCCATCGACTGGTGTTTGCGCAAGCATCCCGGAAAGAAGCTGCTCGTCGGCGGCTTCTCGTTCGGCGCGTGGGTCGCCTCGCGCGTGGCGTGCGAGCTGCCGATCGTCGACGCGATCTTTCTCATCGGCACGCCGGTGAACAAATACGACTTCGGCTATCTCCGCTTCTGCGAGAAGCCGATGCTCTTCCTGCACGGGACGCAGGACGAGCACGGCGACGTCGACAAGCTGGAGAAGGCGGTCGAGCACATACGCAACGCCGAGAGCGTCGTCATCACCGGCGCCGACCACTTCTTCACGAAGCAGCTGGACGCGGTGGAGGAGACGATGCGCTCGTGGGCCGAGGAGCGGCTGGAAGCGTAGCGGCGCGCAGAAACCGCAATCCCTCGATCGTCCTCACTCCATGCCACGTGAAGAGATGTCCGGGAAATGGTCCGATCACGTGCGCGTCGATGGCCCGCGCATCGTCTTCCGTGAACGCGTACGGCTCATCGGGGAGAAAGATCACGTCGGGCGCGAGCTCGAGCACCTCGCTCAATTCGATCGATGGATAGCGCTGGTGCTCGCCGAGGACATTCGTGCCGCCCGCGGCCTCGACGAGGTGCGAGACGTACGTGTCGCCGCCGCACCACATCCACGGCTTCTTCCAGATCGGGACGGCGAACGTGAACGTGCGTTGCGGCATGGCGTCGAGCTCGCGCTGCAGTGAATCGAGCAGCGGCGCGGCGTCGCGTTGATGAATCGCGCCGAGCGTCGTGAAGAGCTCGCGCACGTCGGCGATGGTCTTCGGCTCCGTCGCCACGACGCGCGTGAATTGCGCGATCTCATCCGCGTGCCGCTTCAGGTTTTCCTCGATGTTGACGTAGACGAGGTCGGGCTCCAGCGCGCGGATCGCGTCGATGTGCGGATTCTTCGTCCCGCCGACGCGCGGCAACGCGAGCCCCTCGGGGAAGATGCACCAGTCGGTGATGCCGACCACGCTGTCGCCCGCGCCGATGGCGAATAGCGTTTCGGTCAGCGAGGGCACGAGCGACACGACGCGCGAGGGGATCAATCGCGCGGATCCCACGGCTTGTCGTTCACGAAGTCGTAGAGCTTCTCGTCGAGCCGCGCGTCCGTTTCGGCTTTGGGCCAGGGCTCTCGATCGAGGTACATGCTGCTGTAGCCGCCGCCCGCGATGTCGAGGTAGACAGGGTGACCCCGCTTCCACCGCGTGCGGAACCATTCTTCAGCGGACATCCCGCGCGGAAGTTGCAGAGCATTCGGATCGGAGACGATCGTCGCGATCGGTTCCGCTTGCATCACGCAGCCCTGGATGAAATCGATGTCGTCGTGCCGGCTCGTGCAGCGCCAGGCGTTCGCGCGGAAGAAATACGGATCGGTGCGGCGGACGCCGATCAATCCGTACAACTGCCCCGCGACCGTGCCGTGCAGCACGAGCGATTTGAACGCCGCGTCGGCATCACTCGAGCGCGAGAGCACGCGCATTGCGAGATAGCCGCCGGAGCGCGACCCCCCGATGCCGATGTGCGGCCCCGCGAGGTATTGGCTGGTCATCAGATAGTGAAGCGCCTCGCGCTGCCGCGGCATCAGCGACATCGCGAGATCGGGAGCGAAGAGTCGCGGCTCGAATGCCGCGGTCGCGGCGGCGAGTCCGGCGAATGTGACGATCACTGCCGAGGAGAGCGCGGCCGCGCGGCGAAACGCGATCGAGCCGAGCCAGCCGATGACGATCGCCAGGAGGAGACTGGTCGAGATCGCGAAGACGGCGGCGGCATCGATGTCGTCGACACTTCTGATCACGCGGAAACCGTGAATCAGCACGCCGGCGGCGAAGACCGCCAGGAAGAGGCCGAGCGTGCGCGTTGCGGCGGTGCGCATTACGTCAGCATTTTGCGGTATTTCGGATCGAGCGCGTCGATCAGCCCGTCGCCGAGAAAGTTCAGGCCCATCACGGCGAGCATGATGGCGATCCCGGGATAGATCGCGAGGTGGTTCGCCAGTCCGAGGTAGCGCCGGCCCGCGGTGAGCATCGCGCCCCATGACGGTGTCGGCGGCTGCACGCCGAGTCCGAGGAACGAGAGCGCGGCCTCGGCGAGGATCGCGCCCGCGAGTCCGAGGGTCGCCATCACGATCACCGGGTTGATCACGTTCGGCAGTACGTGCCGCACGATCACGCGCGGCGAGCGCGCGCCGAGCGCCTTCGCCGCGGTCACGAACTCCATCTCGCGCACCTTCAGCACCTGGCCGCGCACGAGGCGCGCGTATCCGACCCAGCCGATCGTCGCCAGCGCGAGGATGACGTTGTTCAGGCTCGGCCCGAGGACCGCGACGAGCGCGATGGCGAGGAGGATGCCGGGGAAGGCGAGGAGGATGTCGGTGATGCGCATGACGATCGTGTCGACCATCCCGCCGAAGTAGCCGGCCATCGCGCCGAGCGTGATGCCGATGACCGAGGCGAGGATGACCACGCTGAAGCCGACACGCAGCGAGACGCGCGCGCCGAACAGAATGCGCGAGAGGACGTCGCGCCCGAGGTCGTCGAGCCCGAGTGGATGCTGCTTCGACGGCGGCTCGAGCCGGCGGAACGTGTCCTGCGAATTCGGATCGAACGGCGAGATCAGCGGCGCCGCGACCGCGACGAGGATCAGCGCGATCGTGAGAATTGCGCCGGAGGTGAAGGCGAAATTGCGGAGGAGGCGCTTCATTCCAGCTTGATCCTCGGATCGACCACTCCGTACAGCAGATCGGACGCGAAGTTCACCATGATGTACGTCAGCGCGATCACCAGGATCGACGCCTGCACCTGCGGGTAGTCGCGCGTGTTGATCGATTGAATGAGCAGCCGTCCTAGTCCCGGCCACGAGAAGATCTGCTCGGTGATGATCGCGCCGGTGAGGAGCGATCCGAACTGCAGCGCGATGACGGTGATGACCGGGATCAGCGCGTTTTTCAGCGCGTGCCGGAAGATCGCCTTCGCCCGCGTGACACCTTTCGCGATCGCCGTCGTGACGTAGAGCTGGTTCAGCTCCTCGGCCAACGAGACGCGGATCATGCGCGTGAGGATCGCGGCGAGCGCGAGCCCCATCGTCAGCGACGGCAGCACCAGCGAGCGCCAGCCCGCTTCGCGTCCCGACACGGGGAACCATTCGTGATTGATGGCGAAGGCGATGATGAGCAGCGGCCCGAAAAAGAAGCTCGGCATCGAGACGCCGATCAGCGCGAAGAAGCGCGCGACGTTGTCGATCCAGGAGTTTCGATAGATCGCGGAGATGATGCCGAGCGGAAAGGCGACGAGCAGCGCGACGAGCATCGCGCCGAGGGCGAGCTGGATCGTCGCCGGATAACGCTCCGCGATCGCCTGCACGACCGGATCGCCGGTGTGGAACGATTTGCCGAGGTCGCCGTGCGCGATGCGGACCAGGTAGTTGACGTACTGCGTGCCGAGCGGCTGGTCGAGGCCGAGCGCCTTGCGCACCGCGACGATGTCCTCCGGCCGCGCTCCCTCACCCGCGATCTGAGCCGCCGGATCGCCGGGGATGAGGTGGATGAGCGAGAAGACCAGCGTCAGGATCCCGAAGGTGATCGGGATCATCTGGAGGAGTCTGCGGATGATGTACTGCGTCAAGTGTGTTCGGTCTGCTTTCCCGTGAAGTTCCACCCGCGCACTTTCACGGTCGGTGCAATAGTCCCGCCGAACATGTTGAACCACGTCGCCACCCGGCGCCGCTCCTTCGTCAGCCCTTCCACCCGCCCCAGCGCCTCGACCAGCGACTGCGTCCAGCGGAGGTTCGGGAGGCGCGCCACGACCTCGCCGTCGCGGATGAGGAACGTGCCGTCGCGCGTGGTGCCGGTCATCAGCGCGGTCTTCGGCTCGAGCAGGCCGTTCACGTAATTGAAGCGCGTGACCCAGATGCCGAGCTTCGTCGATGCGATCAGCTCCTCGCGCGTCGCATCGCCGCCCGCGACGTCGATGTGGAACGCGCTGCCGTGCTCGGGCGAACCGAGGTGCCAGGCGTTCGCGGTCGGCTGCATGCCGAGTCGGTCGGCCCACGCCTTGTCGAGCACCGGTCCGCGCACCACGCCGTTTTCGATCAGCGGCACGCGGCGCTTCGGCAGCCCCTCGAGGTCGAACGGGAAGGGGAGGAAGTCGGGATCGGTGGCGTCGTCGGCGATGGTGATGTTCGCGCCCACGAGCTGCTTGCCGAGGTTGCCGACGAGGAACGACGAGCCGTCCTCGTACGCCTGGCCGGTGAAGGCGATCATGTTCATCCACTCCAGCACTTCGGCCAGCGCGGGCGGCTCGAGGATGACGTCGAACGCGCCCGGTTCGAGCTCTTCGTTGCGTCCGAGAACGAGCGTCGCCTTCTGCGTCGCCTCTTCGCCGAGGGAGAGGATGTTGACCTCGCGTGCGCGGCGCGCGCAGCGGGTCGCGTAGCCGGACGAGCCGTCGCGCAGCGCGATGACCGTGGCGTCGGAGAACGTGAGCTGCGCGTAGCGATTCACGCCGTGCGAGTTCGCGGTGGCGACCGAAGTGCTCGCGGACAGATACGCGCCGGCGAACTGCACTCCCGCCTCGCGCCCGCGCTCGAACATCACTTTCAGATCGTGCGCTTTTTCCGCCGGTGACATGCTCGCGGTCTGCTGATCGAACGTCGCCAGCTGCGGCAGCGGCTCGTGATCGTTGTAGAGGCCGGAGAAGTTCTGCAGCGGATCGGAATGCTTCGCCGCCTCGCGCGCCAGCTCCGCCGTCCGCGCGATCTCTTCGTCGTCGAACGAGCTCGTCGACGCCACTCCCATCGACCCGTTCACGATCACGCGCAACGTGAGTCCCGCGCTGATCTCCGACATGTTCTGGTGAAGGTTCGAATTCGCGAAGCGGCTGATGTTCTGATCGATGGAGATGAGGGCGGCGTCGGATTCGTCGGCGTTTGCCGCCGCGAGGGCGCGGGCGAGGATCGATTGAGATTCGGATTCGCTGAACATCAGGCCATTTCCACGTTTCGAAACCGCGCCGCCGGCGCGCCGTGCGCGACGCGCATCGTCTGCAGCGGATCGCCCTTGCCGCAATTCGGCAGGCCCCAGATCTGCCAGCTCGCGCGGTCGCCGACCGCATCGCACGAGCGCCAGAACTCCGGCGTGATGCCGGTGTAGACCGGGTTGCGCAGCAGGCGTCCGAGTCTGCCGTTCTCGATCTCGTACGCCACCTCGCAGCCGAACTGAAAGTTCAGTCGCAGGTCGTCGATCGACCACGACTTGTTCGTCTCGACGTAGATGCCGTGCTTCGTGTCGGCGATCATTTCTTCCAGCGGCGTCGTCCCCGGCTCGAGGTTGATGTTGGTCATGCGGATGATCGGGATGCGCGCCGCGCTCTCCGCGCGCACCGTGCCGTTCGACTTCCGTCCGATGGTCGGCGCGGTGTCGCGGCCGGTGAGGTAGTCGACGAACATCCCTTTGTCGATGAGATGGAATCGCTGCGCCGGCACGCCGTCGTCGTCGAAGGCGAACGAGCCGATGGAGCCGGGGATCGTGGCGTCGGCGACGATGTCGACCAGCTCCGAGCCGTAGCGAAAGTTGCCGAGCATCTCCGGCTGCATGAACGAGCCGCCTGCGAGCGAGATCTCCAGGCCCATGGCGCGATCGAGCTCGGTCGGATGGCCGCACGACTCGTGCACCTGCAGCGCGAGCTGCGAGGAGCCGACGATCAGATCGAAGCGTCCCGCCGGTGCCTTCGGCGCGGAGAGGAGCGCGATCGCTTCATCGCGGATCAGGGGCGCTTTCTTCGGCAGATCGAGCCGCTCGATGAACTCCCAGCCCGCGGCCTGATAGTCGCCGCCGAACGGATTCGGATAGGTGCGCCGCTGAAACTCGCCCCCTTCGAGCGCCGCGGCCTCGATGCCGCCCCCCATCTCCGTCGTGGTCTGCTCGATGTAGCTGCCGACGGTCGAGGCGAAGATTTTTTCCTGGCGATAGCAGGAGAGGTCGCCGCTGACCTGGTGGACGCGCTTGTCGCCGCGCATCGGCTCCGTCGCCGCGAGGAGATGCTCGATTTTTTTCTCCAGCGCGATCGACCACGGATCGATCTCGAAGGACGACGCCCAGGTCGCGACGTGCGGCTCGATGTCGCTCAACACGACGCTGCCGGATGACGCGATGTGGCTCGCCGCCGCCACTTCGAGCGCGCGCTGTGCCGTCTGCAGGATCGCCTCTTCGCTGACATGCGAGGTCGCGGCGAAGCCCCAGCCGTTTCCGACCAGCACGCGCACGCCGATCGCGCGGTCGACGGTGGCGCTGAGCGCATCGACCTCGCCGTTGCGGACGCGCACATGCTGCTGATGCGTCGCCGTCCAGCGGATGTCGGCGTACCGAAGCGCGGGATTGCGAAGCGATTTCAATGCATGTTCGAATTGCGCGCGCGTCGGCTTCATGCGGCGGCGATTGTATTCGGAATGAAACTCATCGTCGGACTCGGCAACCCCGGAGAGGGATACGCCCGCACGCGGCACAACGCGGGGTGGATGGTGGTCGACGCCTTCGCGAAGAAGTTCCGCATCGACATGGGCAAACACGAAAAAGAGTCGATGACCGGCGAGGGACGCGTCGGCGGCGGATCGGTGAAAGTGGCGAAGCCGCTGACCTACATGAATCTCTCCGGCGATGCAGTTCGGCTACTGGTCAACGCCTACCTCGATTCGACCGACGACCTGATGGTGGTCTTCGACGAGATCGACCTCCCGCTCGGGAAGCTGCGCATCAAGCCGAGCGGCTCGGCCGGGACGCACAACGGCATGCGCTCGATCGTCGAGGCCCTCGGCACGGAACGCTTCGCGCGGCTGCGCGTCGGCGTGCGCGGCGAGACGCAGCCCGACTATCGACTTCGCGATTACGTCCTCGACGAGTTCACACCGGAAGAAGCGCCGGTGGTCGAGAAGACGATCGGGCGCGCCGTCGATGCGTTGGTGCTCTTTGCTCGCGGCGACCTGAAGCGCGCGATGAACGAGTTCAATCGCGATCCGTCAGACGCGCTTTGATGCATCCGCGCGCCGCTCGCGCACGAACTCCATCAGCGGCGATGCGGCACAGCGCTCGAGCAGGAAGTCGTAGAGCTCCAGTGCGGACTTCGGGTCGCCCGTGCTGACGAATTCCTCCGCCGTGGCGATCGCCCCCTTCGCCGCGCGCACGTCGCTCGGCTGCGATTCGACGGCGAACACGTAGAGCCGCGCCGAGGTGGCGAGCCGCTTCGAATTGCGCAGCGCGTCGGCGAACGCCACCACCTGCTCGCGCTGGATGCTGAAGTCGGCATCGGCGCGGAACTGGTCGAACATCTCCGCCGCGAGGATCACGCCGCCGCTGCGCATCGCCAGCGGAATCCCCTCGCGCGCGACGGCGATCGCGTCGGCATGCCGTCCCTCCCGCGCATACGCGAACGACAGCGCGTGCAACACCGCGGGATTCGGCGCGTGCTCTTCGCGCAGAGCCTCGAGCGCGGCAATGTCGTGGTTCGTCTCGGCGACGCGTTTGCCGGCATCGAGGAGCGGAGGTTTGCGCGAGGTCAGTGGAGCCACGGGCGCCTCGCCCGTCGAAACGACGACGACAGGCGAGGGCGCCTGTCGCTCCACGCGCGCGTACTCGCCGCACAGGCCGCCGAGGAGAAGCACGGCTGCGCCGGTGGCAAAGACGACGGTGAGGGGAAGCGTGAACACCAGCGTCTTCGCGCTGAACGTCGCAAGGAGGACGACCAGCGGCAGGCAGAGCGCGACCGACGCGAAGAGCGAGCCGACGTAGAGGACGTAGATCAGAAAGACGTCGGTGCCGCGATTGGAGAAGCAGCGCGACCAGTGCGACGGGCTGATGATCTGCGTCGTCTCGCGCGCCGACACCGCGACGATCAGCAGAAGCGGCGGCGCGATGAAAATCACGAGCACGTAGAAGAGGAGGAGCGTGAGCGCCGGTCCGCTTTCTTCGCGCAGCGAGATCAGCGCGCGGATGAGGTCGGGGTGCCAGCCGACGAGCAGCATCGGCAGGAGGAGGATGACGTTCAGCAGCAGGTATTGCAGCGCGACCGGCGCGTAATCGGCGAACGGCACGCCGCGTGCGCCGCGCCAGCGCCCGTCGCGGCGATCGACCGCGGCACGCGCGATGAAGCCGGCGAACACCACCGACGTCAGTCCCGGCGCGAGCTGCTCGATGCCGGCCTTGAAGCAGATCCAGACGACCGCGGCGACGCTGAAGCCGGCGACCAATCCGATCACCAGCGCGGCAGGTGAGACGGCCTGCGCGACGACGTCACCGGCACGCCCTCCGAACGAGTCTTCGTGTGCCAAGGTTCACCTCGCTGGAATGTGATCATTCTCCCATGGCGTGGCAGAATGCCCGCAGACCATGAACATCCACACCCTCGGCGAGTTGCGCGCGTCCGGCTATCGCGTCCGTTCGGTCAAAGACGAGATGCGGGAGAACCTGCTGGCCAAAATCGCGCGCGACGAAAACACCTTTCCCGGTATCCACGGCTACGAGCGGACGGTCGTCCCCGCGATCCACAACGCGATCCTTTCCCGGCACGACATCATCCTTCTCGGGCTGCGCGGACAGGCGAAGACGCGGATGCTCCGCTCGCTCACCATGCTGCTCGATGAGCGCATCCCGGTGATCGAAGGGTGCGAGATCAACGACTCGCCGTTCTCGCCGACGTGCAAGCGCTGCCGCAGGCTGGCCGTCGAAAAAGGAGAAGACCTGCCGGTGACGTGGATGCATCGCGACGAGCGTTACCGCGAGAAGCTGGCAACGCCCGACGTCACGGTCGCCGATCTCGTCGGCGACATCGATCCGATCAAGGCGGCGAATCAGCGGCTGACGTACGCGGACGAGGAAGTGATCCACTACGGCATCATCCCGCGCACCAACCGCGGCATCTTCGCCATCAACGAAGTCCCCGACCTCGCGCCGCGCATCCAGGTGGCGCTGCTGAACATCCTCGAGGAGCGCGACCTGCAGATCCGCGGATTTCCGGTGCGCATCCCGATGGACATCGTGCTGGTCTTCAGCGCGAACCCCGAGGACTACACCAGCCGCGGCAACATCATCACGCCGCTCAAGGACCGCATCGACTCGCAGATCCTGACGCACTATCCGCAGAAGGTCGGCACGGCGATGCAGATCACGCAGCAGGAAGCGTGGCTGGAGCGCGAGGCGGTCGCGAAGATCGAGATCCCCGATTACGTGAAGGAGCTGATCGAGAACATCGCCTTCGTGGCCCGCGAGTCGGAGCTGGTCGATCAATCGTCCGGCGTCTCCGCGCGACTCACGATCTCGGCGATGGAGCTGTTGCACTCGAACATGGAGCGCCGCGCCGCGCGCACCGGCGACAAGCGGGTCTTTCCGCGGCTCGCCGATCTCGCCATGCTGCTGCCCGCGATCACCGGCAAAGTGGAGATGGTTTACGAGGGCGAGCAGCAGGGCGCGGAAGTCGTCGCGCGCAAGCTGATCGGACAGGCGGTCTCGAAGCTGTACGAGTCGAAGCTGCCGCCGGTGGAGCGCGCGGGAGCCACGCGCACTTCAGAACGCAACGCCGAGCGCGAGCGCCGCGGCTACGGCGAGCTCGATCAGGATGATTTCGATGCGGTGTTCGCGGGCCGCGGCGCGAAGACGAAAGCGAAGCCGCAGCCGCCGCGTGAGGAAGAGCGTCCCGCGCCGAAGGAGCCGAACTACGACACGATCCTCGCCTGGTTCGCGTCGGGGAATCGGATCACGGTGTCGGACGAGCAGCCGTTCGCCGAGTTCTCGGCCGAGTTGAACAAGGTGCCGAAGCTCCATGAGACTGCACAGAAATATGTGCAGCCCACGAGCGAATTCGAGCTGGCGTTCTGGATGGAGATGATCCTCGAGGCGCTGCACCAGTCGCTGCGCCTGGCGCGCGAAGACCTCGACTCGACGATCACGTTCCACGAGCTGATGAAGTTCAATGTGCTGCGGACGGTGAAGTGATGGTGAAGATCAGCGCCGAAGTCCCTCCCGAGCTGTCGCGTTCTCTCGACCGCATCATCCGCGACGGCTGGTTCCCCGATCACGAGACGATCGTCCGCGAGGCGCTCGAGGTGTTCGTCGAGGCGAAGTCGTTCCTCGGTGATTCGCCGCGCATGCTGCATCGCTTCGCCGCCGACGCGCTGAACGAATCGAAGCCCGAGGTCGCGCTGAAGTTCGCCAATCGCGCGCTGTCGCTGCTCGCCAATCAGCACATCACCGACTTCGCGCTCTACCAGGCGATCGTCGAGCTCCGCGTGCAGATCTTCCTCATCCTCGGCCGCGAGAGCGACGCCCTCGCGTCGCTGGAAGAGGCGCGCGAGGTGCTGCCCAACAATCCGTCGATCGCCAAGTGGATCGAGAAGCTGAAGCGGACCCGGCCTCGCGGCGAGGCGTGATGCGCCACCGTTACTCCCATCTCGATCCCGATCTGATCCGCCGGCTGCTGGCGGAGATGGGATTGCGGCGGCTGTTCAACCACCTGCTGCTGCAGAGCGGCGGCGACGTCGACGAAGCGATGCGCTGGATGCGCCTCCTGCAACAGCGCGGCTTCATCGACGAGAACGTCGACCTCGACGCGTTCTTCGCGCGGCTGACCGAGGAGAACGTCATCGGCCAGGACGCAAACGGCAACATGACGCTGTCAGCGGGAGGGGAGCGGCAGATCCGGCGCGATGCGCTCGACGAGATCTTCGGCGGCCTGCAGAAATCGATGAGCGGCTATCACTCCGTGCCGACGGCGGGGCAGGGGACGGAGCGGCTGACCGAGACGCGGCAGTACCAGTTCGGCGACGATCCGATGTCGATCGATTCGATCCGCTCGCTGCAGAACGCGATGAAGCACAACGATCCGTCCGGCTCGATCTCCATAAACGAGGATGACCTGGAGGTGTTCGAGACCGAGCACAACTCGAGCTGTGCGACGGTGGTGATGATCGACATCTCGCACTCGATGATCCTCTACGGCGAGGACCGCATCACGCCGGCGAAGAAGGTCGCGCTGGCGCTGACGGAGCTGATCCTCACGAAGTATCCGAAGGACAACATCGACGTCGTGCTGTTCGGCGATGAGGCCACCGAGGTGCCGATCGGCGAGATTCCGTACGTGAAGGTGGGGCCGTTCCACACCAACACCAAGGCCGGACTGGAGCTCGCGCAGCGCATCCTGCGGCGGCGGAAGCACAACAACAAACAGATCTTCATGATCACCGACGGCAAGCCGTCGGCGCTGTTCGAGAACGGGCACCTCTACACGAACTCGTTCGGCCTCGACATGAAGATCGTGAACCGCACGCTGGAGGAGGCGGACCGCTGCCGCCGCGCCGGCATCCCCATCACCACGTTCATGCTGGCCACCGATCCGATGCTCGTGAATTTCGTCGAGCAGCTCTCGCAGATCAACCGCGGCCGCGCGTTCTATTCGTCCCCCGACCGGCTCGGCGAGTACATCCTCGCGGACTACATCCGCAATCGCCGCAAATTCGTGCACTAGGAGCGCGGGCATCCTGCCCGCAGTCGTCGGGCGTCCCGCCCGACGACCACCCCACAAAGCGTAGACAACGCATTCCGAGGTATCCCTCGGAACGCATGAGAGTCCGCAAGCGCGTCCGCCACCCCCACTGGGACATCGAGAACGGCACCTACTTCGTGACGTTCAACCTATTCGACGCGTTCCCTCTTGAGGAACGCAATCGCATCGAGCATGAGCGCCGCGCGCACATCGCGATGCTCGAACGCGAACGAGGTCGAATGACGCCCGCGGAGCTCGCGGCACTCAATCGCATCATCCGCGCGGAAACGGAGCGCGTGCTCGATCGCGGCGCGGGATCGTGCTTCATGAACGATCCACGGATCG
>Ga0193696_1000106_pt1 | contig 36651 bp, 30 predicted proteins | sample L3m1metaG_FD_145074 | JGI IMG/M metagenome (GOLD analysis project Ga0193696, IMG submission 145074) | Soil microbial communities from a riparian zone of the East river system, Colorado, United States - L3m1 | ecosystem: Environmental > Terrestrial > Soil > Riparian zone | place: USA: East River... | reverse complement strand
GTCGTGACGCTCACCCGGCCTGCCAGACCCCGTGAGCGTCACGACATACGCCATCGATGTCGTCAGCACCGATGGCGATACGGTGACGCTTCGCGTGGACTGCTCCGCCGGCTTCTACATTCGATCGCTGGCGCACGACCTCGGTGAGCGCCTCGGCGTCGGCGGCCACCTGATCGCGCTCCGGCGGACGCGCAGCGGCACTCTGACGCTTGCCGACGCAGTCGGCCTCGCCGCGATCGAACGGGAGCCGGACCTGGCCGCCGGGCGCGTGATTCCACTCGCCGAGATGCTGCCGGGGCTCGCGCCGGTCGTGCTGACCTCGGACGGGGTCCGCAAGGCCATCCATGGGCGCGAGTTGGGCCCTGGGGACTGCGTGTCGGGCTTTGCGAACCGGGACACGGGACTCGCGCGACCGAGCGATTCCCGAACCTCGACTCCGGAATCCCGTCTGTACCGTCTGCTCGATCCGGCGGGGCAGCTGGTCGCGATCGCCCGGCCCGCGACCGCTGCCGGGCTTTTGCATCCCTCAGTTGTTCTGGTGTAACATGTTGATCTTGCTCGACTAACGATTTTTCGGACGTACGGCGCATCCGGTGCCGCGGCACTGGGGCGTGCGTGGAGGTGCAGCAGGTGGCGTTGACCAAGGATCGCAAGACAGAGCTCATTGGCAGTTACAAGACGCACGACGCAGACACCGGATCCCCTGAAGTGCAGGTGGCCATCCTCAGCGAACGCATCAACTACCTCACCGAGCACTTCAAGACCCACGCAAAGGATCACCATTCACGCCGCGGACTGCTGATGCTCGTCGGCAAGCGCCGCCGGTTGCTCGACTACCTCAAGGTCAAGGACGCTCAGCGCTACTCAGACCTCATCAAGCGTCTGAACATCCGCAAGTAAGCAGGCGTGCGCGCTTTCGAGGCCCACTTTTCCGTTTTAACTTTTCAGTTTTAAGTTTCGACATATGCACACTCGTGAACTCACGATCGGTCAAAACACGCTTCGGCTCGAAACCGGCAAGCTCGCGAAACAGGCCGGCGGCTCGGTCATGGTCCGCTTCGGCGACTCGGTGGTGCTGGTCACCGCCTGCCGCGCGGCGAGTCCGCGCGAGGGAATCGATTTCCTGCCGCTGACGGTCGATTACCGCGAATACACCTACGCGTCGGGCCGCATTCCCGGTGGCTTCTTCAAACGCGAAGGCAAGCCCGCCGAGAAAGAAGTGCTGACGAGCCGGTGTATCGATCGGCCGATCCGTCCGCTCTTCCCCGCCGGCTGGCGCTACGAGACGCAGATCATCGCGCTGGTCCTGTCCGCGGATCAGGAGAACGATACCGATGTCCTCGCGATTACCGGCGCCTCCGCGGCGCTCGCGCTCTCCGAAATTCCGTTCGGGAAGACGATCGCCGGCGTCCGCATCGGTCTCGTCGACGGCCAGTTCGTCGTCAATCCCACGTTCCAGCAGCGCAAAGACAGCAAACTCGACCTCATCGTCGCCGGCACGAAAGACGGCCTGGTGATGGTGGAAGCCGGCGCCCGGGAAGTCACCGAGGAACAGGCGATCCAGGCGCTCGAAACCGCGCATGCGGCCATCAAGCAGATCGTGGCCGCGATCGACGACCTGGCGCGCGAAGCCGGCAAGAAGAAGCTGGCCGTGACGAAGAAGGAAATCGGCCACGACTTCTATCGGGAGGTCGAGGAGAAAGTGTACGTGCCGCTGACCGAGGCGATGCGGATCCGCGGGAAGCTGGAGAACTACGAGACCGTCGACCAGGCGCTCAAGGATCTCGTCGCGTCGATTCCCGAGGGCGAGGTCGAGCGCAAGACCGAAGCGAAAGCGATCTTCAAGGAACTGAAGGAGAAGGTCCTTCGCGAAGAAGTGCTCACGCACAGCGTCCGCCTCGATGGGCGCAAGTTCGACGAGGTGCGGCCGATCTGGATCGAAACCGGCGTCCTCCCACGCACGCATGGCTCGGCCGTGTTCACCCGCGGCGAGACGCAGGCACTCGTCACCTGCACGCTCGGCACGGCGGACGATGCGCAGAAGATCGAGAGCTTCGAGGGAGAAACCTGGAAGAGCTTCATGCTCCACTACAACTTCCCGCCGTTCTCGGTCGGCGAAGTCGGGTTCATGCGTGGTCCCGGCCGCCGCGAAGTCGGTCATGGCGCGCTCGCGGAGCGCTCGCTGACGCCGATGATGCCGGCCGAAGAGCAGTTCCCCTACACGGTGCGGATCGTCTCCGACATTCTCGAATCGAACGGCTCGTCGTCGATGGCGTCGGTCTGCGGCGGCTCGCTGGCCATGATGGACGCCGGCGTCCCGCTCAAGAAGGCCGTCGCGGGCATCGCCATGGGCCTCGTGATGGACGAGAAGACGGGTAAGTACGCGGTCCTCTCGGACATCGCCGGCGCGGAAGACCACTACGGCGACATGGACTTCAAGGTGGCCGGCACGGCGGACGGCATCACGGCGCTGCAGATGGACATCAAGGTCGGCGGCATCACGACCGAGATCATGCGCACCGCGCTCGATCAGGCGCGCCGCGGGCGGCTGCATATCCTCGACAAGATGCGCGAAGCGATCGCGTCGTCCAGGGAGAACATCTCGGCCTTCGCGCCCCGAATCGTGACCATCCGGATTCCGGTCGACAAGATTCGCGACGTCATCGGGCCGGGCGGCAAGATGATCCGCAGCATCATCGAGCGGACCGGCGTGAAGATCGACGTGGAAGACGATGGCCGCGTGAACGTGGCGTCCGCGGACGGCGCGTCGGCGCAGAAGGCGATCTCGATCATTCAGGAGCTGACCGCGACGCCGGAGCTGAACAAAACCTATCTGGGCAAGGTGCAGCGGATCACGGATTTCGGCGCGTTCGTCGAGATCATGCCGGGCACCGACGGTCTGCTGCACGTGTCGGAGATCGCGAACCATCGCGTGAAGGACGTGCGCGACGAGCTGAAAGAAGGCGAACAGTTGCTGGTCAAGGTGATCAACATCGACCCGACCGGCAAGATTCGTCTGAGCCGCAAGGCTCTCCTGCAGGAAGAAGCAGCTACGGCAGCAAAGAAAGAGTAGGGGCTCGGGGCTAGGGGCCGGACGTGTCAGCCAGCGGCAACGAGATGCGGAACGTCGTCCCCTGCCCCTCTGCCGACTCGACGTCGATCGTGCCACCCGCCTGCGTCACAATCGTATAAACGGTCGCCAGGCCCAGCCCGGTTCCTGTTCCCGGGTCCTTCGTCGTAAAAAACGGCTCGAAGATTTTTGCCTGCACGTCGGGCGGCATGCCCTGGCCGGTGTCCGTGACTTCGAGCGTCACGCGCCCGTCCTCGTCGTCGCGCGTCGCGATCGTCATCGTCCCTCCGTCGGGCATCGCGTCCCTGCCGTTGATGAGCAGGTTCATAAGCACCTGATCCAGCAGGCCGCGATCGGCCTTCACGACCGGATGCCTGGCGTTCAGCGCCAGCGCCAGCTGCACGGTCTTGCCGAGGAGCCGCCGCAGCATCGGCGACAGCTCGGCGATGACGCGGTTGACGTCCATTGGTTCGAGGACCGCCGGCATCCGACGGCTGAACACCAGCAGCTGCCGCGTCAACGACGCGGCGCTGCTCGACGCGCGGCGGATCTCGCGGAGTTCGGCCCGCACCGGCAGCGTCACTTCGGAATCGAGGAGCGCTTCCGCGTACCCGAGGATGATCGTGAGCAGGTTGTTGAAGTCGTGGGCGATCGCACCGGTCAGCCGCCCGAGCGCTTCCATCTTCTGGCCGTGGCGGAGCTGTTCCTCCAGGTGTTTACGATCGGTGATGTCGCGCGAGTGGACGATGCCCATCGGCACCCCGTCTTCTTCGACGTAGCTTCCGGCCGACTCGAAGACGCGCCAGCGCCCGTCCTTGTGGCGCAGTCTCAATTCGATGAACGGTGTTCCTTTTCGCAACGTCATCGCGGTCGCGACCGCCGCCCGCGCCCGCGGCAGGTCCTCGGGATGTATCAGCTCGAACATGCTGCGGCCCAGACGCTCGGCCGGCAACACGCCCAGCAGACGCTCGATCGAAGGACTATCGAACAGGATGCGGCCGTCCGCGTCGACGAAGGTAATGAGATCGATCGAGTTTTCGAGAATCGCCCTGTAAAGCTGGTCGCTCACGGCCGCGCCCTCGGCGCGCTTTCAAGCGTGATATCGAGCATGACCCCCGTCAGCCGCGACACGCGGCCCGGGGCATCACCCGTGACGTGCAAGACTTCGCGGATCCAGAGAATGCGACCGTCGGCCGCCACCACCCGATAGTCGAGCATGTGGTGGCGGACGTCCTGAACCGCTGCGGCGCAGCTCTCGACCACCCACTCGCGATCCTCGGGGTGAATGAGATTGACCCAGAAGTCCGGCTCGTCGAGCCAGCGCTGGACGGGATAGCCAAGCAGGCGCTCGGCCTTCTGACTCACGTACGAAAACTGCACCGTCTGCGGGTCGGCTTCCCAGACGATGGCGTCGAGATCGTCGAGGAGATCCCGACAATCCATTGATGATGCCGCGACCAAACCGCCTCCTGGATTGCGGGCGCCGAAGGTGGCGCCCTGGTGGAAGGGGCATGAACCGGGCCACGACCTCTGCGTGAAATACGGCGGGTAAACGCCCAAACGGCAGGCCAATCAGCAAATAGCCGCCGCTATTTCGGCATCTGCCGATGGCGCCTTGACACCTTCGGCACCGCCTCCCACCATGGAAGTGGCATTGCGTGCAGGAGGCTCCAGCGATCGACCGTCAGCCGTTGGCCGTTGACGAAGCGCTGCTCCGCCTGGCGAAATCGATCGCCGGCTTCACCACCCTGAACGATCTCCTCCAGCAGCTTCCCGCTTCACTCCGCGACGCGGTGCCGTTCGACCATCTGGGTCTGGTCCTTCACGATGCAGACCGCGACCTCCTGAGGATCGCGCTTGTCCATCCGGACCTGCCACTGCCGATGCGAGAAGTCCCGGTGGATTTCGGTCCGGCCGGAGTCGTTCTGCGATCGCAGCAGACGACGGTCGTCCGCCTCGACGCCGGCGAGGTGTTGACCGGTATGATGCCGGCCCTCCGGGATCTCGGCTTTCGGATCATCTGCGGGGTTCCACTGACGACGCCCCGCGCCCGGCTGGGCGTACTCGTCTTCGGCAGCCGAGATGCCGCCAGCTACGACGATGTGGCCGTGGCCCTGATGGAGCAGATCACGGCGATGGTGGCGCTCGCAGTCGAGCACACCGTGCAGCTCGAGCGACTCGAGGCGCTCGGCGCCTCACTCGCCGCCGAACGCGATCGCGTCCAGTTCCTCCTGCGCCTCAACAACGCGATCACGTCGGAGCTCGATTGCCCGCGCGTGCTTGGCAAGATCTCGCAGGCGCTGCGCGACGTGATTCGGCACGACTACGCGAGCATCGCCTTGTACGACGCGGAATCAGGGCAGATTCAGCTCCATGCGCTGACCTTCACCGACCAACGGGGGGTGCGCCCGGCCGACCATCTGCTGCCGCTCGACAACTCGCCCGACGGAATCACGTATCAGCGCGGTGTCGTGTCGATATTCGGTGAAGCCGACCTCGCCGCCTTTGGACCGGCCGGCGCGCCGACCCTGATCGCCGAGGGCATCAAGTCGATTTGCTGCGTGCCGCTGATTACAGCGCGGAGCGAGCTAGGCGTCATCAGCGTCGCGAGCCGCAGCGCGAACGCGTTCTCGGCAGATGCCGCGGCGCTGCTCGGACAGCTGTCGTCGCAGATCGCCATCGCCGTCGAAAACGCGCGCGCCTATGGCGAGATCGCGGTGATCAAGGACCAGTTGGCGGACGAAAAGGACTACTTGCTGGACGAAGTGCGCCTGGCGCACGATTTCCGCGAGATCGTCGGCCAGAGCGCCACGCTGACGCGGGTGCTGCAGACGATCGCGACCGTCGCCCCCACCGATTCGACCGTTCTGCTGCTCGGTGAAACCGGCACCGGCAAGGAACTGCTCGCCCGCGCGCTTCATAATCTGAGCCGCCGTCGCGATCGCACGTTCGTGCGCTTCAACGGCGCGGCGCTGCCCACCAGCCTTGTCGAAAGCGAGCTGTTCGGCTACGAGAAAGGCGCCTTCACGGGCGCGGCGATGCGCAAGGTCGGCCGGCTGGAACTGGCGAATCGCGGGACCCTCTTCCTCGACGAAGTCGGCGATCTGCCTCTCGACGTGCAGCCCAAGCTGCTGCGCGCGCTGCAGGAACGCGAATTCGAGCGTCTCGGCAGCACGCGCACGCTGCGAGTGGACGTCCGCCTGATTGCCGCGACGAATCGGGATCTTGACGCCATGGTCTTGAACGGGCTGTTCCGCAGCGATCTGTTCTACCGTCTGAACGTCTTCCCCATCCACGTGCCGGCGCTGCGGGAGCGCCGGGAAGACATTCCGGCTCTGGTCAGCCACTTCGTGGCGAAGTTCGCGCGCGAGATGAATCGGCGCATCACCACCATTCCGGACGACGCCATTGCCGCGCTCGGGCGCTGGCACTGGCCGGGCAACATTCGCGAACTGGAGAACGTGATCGAACGCGCGGTCATCCTGTCGAGCGGCCCGGTGCTAAACGTGCCGCCCGGGGCGATTCAGCCTCCGCAGGCGAAACCGGAGGCGCCGAGCCGAGCGTCCACGGCACGACTCCAAGACACCGAGCGCGACGCCATCATTCGGGCGCTGCGCGAATCGAACGGCGTCGTCGCGGGCCCGAACGGCGCGGCGGCGCGGCTTGGCGTGAAGCGGACCACGCTCCAGTCGAAGATGCGCAAGCTTGGCATTAGACGTCCGGGCTACTGAACGGCCAATGGCACGGCTCAGGCGTCGTACAATCGTGGGCACGATGCGGTTCCGGGTTCGGCCTCTGCTGTTACTGGTGGCGGCCACGTCGGTTGTCGCCGCGCAGGACCAGGGACCCACCACACGTACGTTCGCGGTCACTGCGCATCGCTATGCGTTCAGCCCGTCCACGATCGAGGTCAACCAGGACGATCTCGTGCGGCTGACGCTGGACGCCGACGACATCGCGCACAGCCTGACCATCGACGCCTATCGCATCGCGAAGCGCGCCAGCCCGGGCCAGCCAACCACCTTCGAGTTCCGCGCCGACCGGCCGGGAACATTCGCCTATTACTGCAACTTGCAGGTTGACGACGGCTGCCGCCGCATGCACGGTGAGCTCATCGTCAAAGGTCGGAAATAGGCGCTAGCTCAACCGCGAGCTGATCGGTACGAGCGTTGCACTTCTCGACCGTATGACGATGGACATGAAAGTCCTCGAGTGTGGGAACTGCGAGCCGTTGAAGCTGGGCGTGCATGCAGCGGCGCTCGGAATCGCTGCGCTGTGTGGCGTCTACAACGCGGCGGCGTGGCTCGTCCGGCGTGAACAGCACCTGGCGATCAACGCCGTGCTGTATGCCGCGCTGATCGCGTTCGAGCAACGGCACGTTGTGCACCACATCGCCGAGCTTCGGCGTCCAGCGGGCGCGGGCGCGTCGGATGCTGAGGTCGCGGAGCCGGCGGCCATGCCAGAATCCGCAATCGCAGCCTGAAGCCCGGTCCTGGTTACGGCCAGGTCAGCCAGCAGGAAGGCGGCGCCGATTGCGCGACGATGACAGGCCGGCGATCAGCTCTTGAAGCCTTGGGCGGCCGCGATGCGTTCCTTGATCGGGGGGTGACTGTAGAAGAGCCACTGCACCATCTTCGACGGCTGGTCCTCGGCCAGATTCTGGGCGCCGAGGCGGCGCATCGCGGAGATGAACGCCGACGGGTTGCGCGTGAGATGGAGGGCGTAGCGATCGGCGCTCCTCTCGAAGCGGCGCGACATGGCGTGGGCGATCGGCACCATCGCCAGGGATACGCCGCCCGCGGCGAGCAGCAGCAGCGGCAGTCCCGCGGGGTCGGCGACGCCGCGCAGGCCAAGGGGACTCACCAGCACACTCAACGACCGCGACGCCAGATAGAACCCCGCCAGGATCAGCACACTCTCGAACACGACACCCTTCCAGATGTCGCCGTGCACGTGATGCGCGAGCTCGTGGGCGAGGACGACCTCGATTTCCTCGTCGCTGTACTCGGCGAGCATCGTATCCGACACCAGGATCCTTCGCGTGTTTCCCACGCCGGCCAGCGCGGCATTCGCTTTCTTCGTCTTGTTCGCGAGTCCCCACTCGTACGCGCCGAGCACCTGCGCGCCGGCGCGCTCGGCCAGGGCGATCAGCCGGAGCCGGAGGCCGTCTCGCGCGAGCGGCTTCACCGTGTAGAACAACGGTAGGAGGAGCACCGGCGCCAGGTTGGTCAGGCCCACGATCAACACAGCGAACGCGAAGCCTGCCGCGAGCCACCAGCGATCCGGCGATAAGCGAATCAGCCAGTAGACGAGGGCAGCAGCGGGTCCGGCCAGCAGCAGGCCGATGCCGAACGACTTCGCCTGGTCGCGCAGCCACGCGCCCAGCGTTTCATTGGAGAGGTCGTAGCGGCGCTCGAGGATGTAACCGCTGTAGAACGCCAGCGGCAGGCTGCCGAGCTCGTTGAGCATCGAGAGGAGGGCGACGTAGGCGAGGATGACCGCGCCGGGCTGCCAGGAAGGCGGAAGGGCGCCAGCGGCGGTTTCCGCCGTGTTCCGCAACCAGAGGCTCGCCCCGGTCGCGAGCACGCCGGCCAACAGCAAACCGGCCCAGAGGAGTCCGATGACGCCCGCCTGCCGCTTCAGCCGGTGGTAACGGCTCGCCCGGTCTTCATTCACCGTCTAGTTTTCAGGGTCTTGACGGTCTTGACTTCCGCGTCGTCGGCGTCGGTGCTGGTCTCGTCTCCCGCCGCCTTCGAGCGGAGCCGGACGCCGCCATTGGTGGTGTGCAGCTCGATGGAGGTACCGCCGCCGTTCAACTTACCTTCCAGGCGGCGGCGCGACTGCTCCGAGATCTCGAGCTTCACGCCCGTGACGCTGATGCCGCCGTTGGTGCAGGACGCGGTGATGTCGGCCTTCGCCGACTCGGGCACGGTGAGCGAGACGCCGCCGTTCGTGGTGCGCAGCGCGATCCGGTCCGATCCGACCGACGCGAGCTCGATGTTGACGCGGCCGTTGGTCGCCGCGGCGTCGACGCCGCCACTGAGGCCCTTACCGGTGACGCCGCCATTGGTGGTATGGGCCCGGACCTTGCCGCTGATGTCGGTGACGGTCACCAGCCCGTTGGTATTGGACGCGTCGATGACCGCGTTCTTCGGTGCGCGGACGTGATACCGCACCTCGAACGACGCTCCGAACATGATGCCGCTCATGCGCGCCGTTTCCACCGACACGCGATCGGGGCTGATGTCTTCCTTGATTTCGATGCGCGGCAGCAGTTCCTGCGCGGCGGTATCGGTCACTCCCCTGGCGATCCGCTCGGCGCGGATTTCCACTGTGCTGCCGTCGATGCCCTCGATCTCGACCTTGCCGTTGGTGTTGCCGATGCGGACCTGGCCACCGGCGGTCAGGGGATAGGTGTGCGTCCATTCGTCCGTGGCCCGGCCGGCGAGGTTGCCCAGGTGCACGTCGCACGCCGAGAGGACGAGGGCCAGCGGGGCGGCGGCGAGAACGCGGAGCACACGTGAGTCCATTGAGGGCCTCCTCATCCTTACATACGGGAGGGCGGCAAGCTCAGTTCAATTGGACCGAAATCAGCTTGGACACGCCCGGCTCCTCCATTGTCACCCCATAGAGCCGGTCGGCGATCTCCATTGTTTTCCGATTGTGCGTGATGACGATGAACTGGGTGTGCTGCTGCATGCCGCGCAGCATCTCGACGAACCGGCCGATGTTGGCATCGTCGAGCGGAGCGTCGATTTCGTCGAGCAGGCAGAACGGGCTGGGCTTGAAGCGGAACATGCCGAACATCAAGGCGATCGCCGTGAGCGCCTTCTCGCCACCCGACAGGAGCTGCACGCTCTGCAGGCGCTTCCCCGGCGGCTGGGCGATGATCTCGATGCCGCTCTCGAGCGGATCGTTCTCGTCGAGCAGCGTGAGGCCGGCGCGCCCGCCCCCGAACAGCGTGCTGAACGTCTCCTGGAAGTTCCGGTTGATGGCCGAGAACGCCTCGCTGAAGCGTTGGCGGGTCGTCTCGTCGATCCGCTTGATCGCCTCAGTGGTCTGCGCGATCGATTCGACCAGGTCCTTCCGCTGAGTGGTCAGGAAGGTGTGCCGCGACTCGAGCTCGTCGAACTGCTCGATGGCCATCATGTTGACCGGACCGAGGCGTTCGATCTTGGCGCGCAGGGCGGTGATGGCTTCCTCGGCGGATAGCGCGCGCTGCTCGGCGGCCACGACCGCCGCCGCGGGAAGGGTGAGATCGGACTCGGGACGCGCGTCGTCCTCGTCGGGCTCCTCGCTGCAGATGACCGCCGCGTCGGGGACGGCCTTGCCATCGCGCTCGAGTCCCTCGACCTCGACGACCACCTCGTCGATCGTGGCGTTGACGGCGTCCTCGCAGGTGTGCCGGAGATGCGAGAGATCGGCTTCCGCGGTCGCGCGCGCGACGTCGAGCTCCGACACCACGGCGCGAACGCCGTCGAGCACCACGCGCGCGTCCCTGATCGCCGCTTCGTGGGCGTCGCTCCGGGCGCGCATCGCGGCAACTTCCTCGTCGAGCCGCATCATCGTCTGACGCAGCGCGTCGAGCTCGCGGACGTCGAGATCGAGCTGCATTTCGCCGGCGGCGATCGCCGCCCGAAGCTCGTCGGCGCGGCCGCGCGATTCGGCGAGCTCGACGCCGAGCGCGGCGGCGCGCTGTTCGAGCTCGGCGGCGGCTTCTTCGAGGCGCTGAACCTCGAGCGTCAGCGCGCCCGCGCGCTCGACGAGCGCGGCGTGCGCGGCGCCGGCTTCCGCCGCACGACGGCTCAAGTCTTCGGCCGCTTCACGCGCCTCGAACAGGAGGCGCTGCGCGACGGTCAGACGCTCGTCGGCGAGCCGCTGGTCGTTGTCCAGTCTGGTGATCGAGGCGCGGGCCTCCTCCTGCCGGCGATCGAGGGTGTGGCGCTCCTCTTCGGCTTGATAGCGCTCGCGGGCGAGCTGCTCCGCTTTTTGCGCCAGCCGTGCCTGTTCGTCACTCGCGTGCTGCAGCTGTGCGTCGTGGCCGACTACAGCTTTTTCCTGGCGGTGGTGCTCCGCATTCAGCGCAGCGATCGCGCTCGATGCGTGCGCGATGACGGTTTCGATCTCCGCGGTGTCCTGGGCGAGACGAGCCAGCGCGTCGCGCTCGGACGCGATGCGATCGCGCAGCACCTTGATCTCGCGTTTCGTTTCGAGAATGCCGCGGGCCTCGGCGCGATCGCCGCCCGACACGAGATGGGGACCGCGAAAGAGGTCGCCCTCCATCGTCGCCACTGGCCACGGCGTCAGCGCGCTGGCCTCGGCCGCACGCGCGTAGGACGGCGCGATCCAGGCGTCGCCGATCGCCGAGCGAATTGCGCCGGCGAAGGGACCGTTGATCCGTACGACGGACGAAAGCGCGTGAATATCAGGAGGGATCGTGTCGCCCTGGCCGAAGCCGGACGCCATCGAGTTCCGGACGTGGGGTTCGGCTTCAGCCGGACCGACATACGACGGACCTGCGGGCGCGACCACCGCCGACGTCACGAGGAAACCGCAGCGGCCTGCTGACGCCTCCCGCACGAGCTGAAATCCGGCCGCCGCGTGCTCGGGACGCTCCACGACCACGTGCTGCAACAGATCGCCGAGGCACGCCTCGACCGCCCGTTCGTAGCCGGCGTCCACCTCGAGGTAGTCGGCAATCGCGCCGCGCTGGCTGACGGTGCCGTTGGCCTGCACGAGAACGGTCCGCGCGGCGTCGCCGTAGCCGGCGCGCGCGGCGTCCAATTCCTCGAGCGACTTCAGGCGCGCCTCGAGTCCCGCCAGATCGTGCTCGCGCGAACGGACGGAGCGGGCGCGCCACTCGTGTTCGATTCGCGCGCTCGCCAGCTCCGACTCGCGCGCGGCGCGCGCGATCCGCACCGCCTCGATGGCCTCGTGCGCGCGGCGCAGCGATTCGACGGCCGCAGCGCGGTCGGCGGCCGCGCGATCCGATTCGATTCGGATGTCGTCGGCCTCGACGTCGAGCTTGGAGAGAGTTTCGCCCACCCGATCGCGGGCGGCGGCCGCATGCTCCAACGCGTGGCGGAGTGCCGTGGCCGAGTTGATCGCCGAGAACACCTCGCTGCGCGCCGCCTCGACATCCGCCTCGAGCCCTTCGATCTCGCGATGCGCCGTGTCGTAGGCGCCAGACTCGGCGGCCAGCGCCGCCGCCGCTTGGTCGCGCTCAGAGACCGCGTCGATGGCTGCCGTTCGCCGTTCGGCGAGCAGCATGCGGGCCGGCTCGCGGCGCGCTTCGAGCACGCCGAGTTCGGCAGACACCGTGGTCGTCCGCGCCTGAAGCGCCTGCACCTGCTCACGGTCGAACGCAATCTGCTGCTGGCGGCGGTTGATGCCGAGCTCCTGCGCGTGCGCCATCTCGCGTGATTCAGTGGCGCGCGCTTCAGCCTCGGCCAGCTCGATCCGCACGCGCCCCAGATCCGACTCGACCTCGGCGACGCGGCCCGCCGCTACCGACTCGCGTTCGCGGGCGTCGCCGAGACGGGCGCGCGTCGACTCGATCGTCTCCGCCAGCTGCCGGTACTTGCGGGCGAACAGCACCTTCTCCCAGCGCCGCAGCTCGTCGCGCAGCTTCTGGTAGCGCCGCGCTTTGGCCGCCTGGCGCTTCAACGTCCCGCGCTGCTTCTCCACCTCGAAGACGATGTCGTCGATCCGCGTCAGGTTCTGATGCGCCGCCTCGAGCTTGAGCTCCGCGGCGCGCCGGCGCGCCTTGTATTTCGTGATGCCGGCCGCTTCCTCGATCAGCTGCCGGCGGTCGGTCGGACGCGAGCTGAGAATCAGCCCGATCTTCCCCTGCTCGATGATCGCGTAGGCCTTGGCGCCGAGCCCGGTGTCCATCAGCAGGTCGTGCACGTCGCGCAGGCGGCAGACCTGCCCGTCAATCAGGTACTCGCTTTCGCCCGAACGATACAGACGGCGCGTCACCTCGATTTCGCGCGCCACCGAGCGAATCACTTCTTCAACCGCGGAGCTCGCGGCGACCGCAGAGAAAACAGGCGGGTTCTCCCCCGCGAGCTCCGCGTTCTCAGCGCTCAGCTGTGCGTGGTGGCCATTGCCGTTGTGGCCGTTGCCGTTCGCGTGGCCGTTGCCGTTGCCGTTGGCCGCTTCGAGCTCCGGAAAGGCAGGCCCGCTGACTGATTTGAGAAAGCCGCTGAACTTGAGACGCACTTCAGCGGCCGCTGTCGGCTTGCGCGCGTCGCTTCCGCTGAAGATGACGTCTTCCATCCGATCGCCGCGGAGGCTCTTCGCGCTCTGCTCGCCCATCACCCACGTGATGGCGTCGGCGACGTTGCTCTTGCCGCAGCCGTTGGGGCCAACGATGGCGGTCACGCCCTTGTCGAACGCAAGCTCAGACCGGTCGGAAAATGATTTGAACCCGTTGATCTCGAGACGCTCAAGGCGCATGGGTCACCCAATGCGGATCGCAAATTGCGGATCTCGGATTGCGATCGATCAATCCGAGATTCCGCGATCCGCGATCGGCAATCCGAAATGCGAGAAGTCTGAGTGGTGGTTGCTGGGAGCGACCAGGCAAATACGACCGTTTTGCGGCCCACTTCGTTTCCCGTTCGAAGGAAACGGCCCCGGGGCCGAAAGCGGTCGTCAGTGTAACAAGGCCTACCTGTAGGGGCAAGCGCAAACGCGACCCTATCCATTGTGGTCGCTTGCCCGAAGCAGGCGCGCCGAAGCGCCAAGGCTCGAAGGCGGCCTAATGCGCCTTGGTCTTCGAACCTTTGCTCAGTTCGGTCAGCTTCTGCGCCTCGGCGAACATCGTCAATCCCGCCTGTGCCTGCGGGTCCACGCCGATGAGGTGACGCCGCGCATCGGCGACACCGAACACCGCGTTGTCGATGTCGAACCGGATCATCGCCTTGATGAAGTCCAGGTCCTTCGCGAAGCCTTCCTCGTCGATCTTGATCTTGTCGGTCTTGAGCTGCTCCCGGAAGTCGGCCATCATCGCGTCGTCAACGACGAAGTTCGGCTTCACGGTCTTCCGCCCGTTGCCGCGTATCGACACGCGCGCATCGCCTTCCGCCGCATATTTCTGGGCGTAGTTCGGAAATACCGACCGGGCGTAGAGCATGCGGCCGAAGCGGCCGGGATTGAAGCCTTCGATCGGTCCGGCGACGCGTTTGTCCGGCTCGATGCCGCCGCCGCTGTAGACCGGCCGGCCGGCATCGGTGTGCTTCAGATCGGACGGGTTGTGCGGTTTGTTGGCGTCCTGGTCGCGCAGCGAGTAGCTCAGATACTCGTCGAAGCTCGCGTCCCACGGACGCTGAATGAGACGCCCGCTCGGCGTGTAGTAATGCGCGGTGGTCAGCGCGAGGCCGGCGTTGCCGCTGATGCGATAGACCGACTGAACGAGGGCCTTGCCGAAGGTCGTCTCGCCGACGATGTAGGCGCGATCGTGATCCTGCAGCGCGCCCGTGACGATCTCCGACGCGCTGGCGCTGTTCCGGTTGGCGAGGGCGACGATTGGCATCTCGGTGAACTCGCCGTCGTCGGTCGCGCGGTAATCGGAATCCGAATTGGGCACGCGACCGCGCGTGTAGACGATCATCCGGCCCTTTGGCAGGAACTCGTTCGCCACCTTGATCGCCTGGTCGAGCGGCCCACCGGGATTGCCGCGGATGTCGAACAACAGACGCTTCATGCCCTTGGCCGAGAGCTGGCGCAGCGCGTTCTTGACGTCCCGATCGGTGTTCTCGCCGAAGTCCTGCATACGGATGTAGCCGGTCGTGTCGTCGATCATGAAAAAGGCCGGGACGGTCGGAATAATGACCTCGTCGCGTGTCACGACGAGACGAATCAGCTCGTCGTAGCCGCGACGCTTGAGGCCGATGTCCACCGTCGTGCCCTTCGGGCCGCGCAGCTTTCGCATCGCCTGCTCGGTGGTCCACCCTTTGGCGTCCTCGCCGGCAATCCACGCGATGACGTCGCCGCGGCGAACGCCCTTCTTGTAGGCGGGCGATCCCTCGAACACGCCCATCGCTACGACGTCGCCGTCGGGGGTGTTCTGGATGGTGATGCCGAGGCCGTAGTAATGCCCTTCCTGGCGTTCGCGCATCTGCGCGTATTCCTTCGGGCTGAAAAAGCTCGAATGCGGATCGAGCGTGCCAAGCATCCCGCGCACGGCGCCGTAGACCAGGTTCTCGGAATCGACCTTGTCGATGTAGTTGTCCTGAATGGCGCGGAGCGCCACGCTGAACGCCTGGTAGTGTTCGGGAATCTTGTCCTCGGTCGCGAGCGCGTTGCGGCCGAACAGGCCGCCGACGAGCGCCGAGACGAGGATCGCAAAGACCACGGCTGGAAGAGCGCGGTAACGTCGCATAGATCGGATCGTAGCAGATAACTTCCTTATGAGCAACGACTTCTGGGCATCGATCGGTGCAGATTACCTTGACCCGCCCGGTCGGCGGTTCCTATAATGGCGGTAAGCGGCCCCGCCCTCGTCAGTGAAAGTAGGAGACCTATGTTTGGTTCCATTGGAATGCCCGAGCTGATCATCATTTTCGTGATCGCGTTGATCATTTTCGGGCCCCGGAAACTGCCGGAACTGGGCCGTTCCCTCGGCAAGAGCCTGGCTGAATTCAAGCGCGCCTCGAACGAGCTGAAGAGCACGCTGGAAGAGGAAATCCGGCTCGAGGAACAGCGGACGACTCTCGAGGAATCGAAAGCGAAGGCCGCAGCGCAGGCGGCCGCGACCGCAGCCGCGACGACCGAGGCTCCACCGCCACCGGTCGAACAGCCGGTCCCGGCGCGAACGGCCGACCATAGCGCCTAAGCCCATCTGTCATGGCCCTGGTGCCCTTCCCAGGCCCCCAGTCGGGGGCCCACGCGCTTGCTACGAACGACGAGGACGAAGACCCCCTAGCGCCGGGGGCCAAGATGTCGTTTCTGGAGCATCTCGACGAGCTCCGGAAACGGATCGTCCGTTCGTGCCTGGCGGTGGCGTTCGGGATTCTCGCGACGTTCTACTGGATCCAACCGATCTTCAATTTCATTCTCGCGCCGACGCGCCGGGCGCTGCCACCCGGCGTCAAGCTGATTTACACGCAGCCGGGCGAGGCGTTCTCGCTCTACATCACCGTCGCCTTGATCGCAGGCGCCGTCGTCGCCGCGCCGTTCATCATGTATCAGGTCTGGATGTTCATCGCACCCGGCCTGTACTCGAATGAAAAGCGGATGGCGTATCCGTTCGTGTTCTTCACGACCGTCGGATTCATCGCCGGCGCCGCGTTCAACCACTACGTGTCGTTCCCGTTCATGATGGCGTTCTTCGCCAGCTTCAACACGCCGGATCTGGCGTTCATGCCGAAGCTCGAAGACGTATTCGGCCTCTACACGAAGATGCTGCTCGGCATGGGCATCGTGTTCCAGATGCCGACCGTCGTGTTCTTCCTCGCGAAACTGCGGCTGGTGTCGGCGCGGTTCCTGCTCAAGCAGTTCAAGTACGCGCTGCTGATCATCTTCATCGCGGCGGCGGTCATCACACCGACCGGCGACATGATGACGCAGGCGATCTTCGCGGCGCCGATGCTGGCGCTGTATTGTCTGAGCATCGTCATCGCGTGGGTGGTCGGACCCAAGCGCAGCGCGGACGACACTGATTCGTAATTCCTGATTCCGCAGTGGCCATCAAGGCCTCTTCCTCCAGACAGATTGACGGGCTCGTCACGGACCTCGCGTCGGTGGATGCCGTCAAGCGCGAGGCGGCGATCGCGCGGCTCACCGTACTGGGGGCGCGCGCGGTCGAACGCGTCGCCACGCTGGCCGCGTCCACCGCCGCGGGCCCCGCGAGAACCGCGGCGTTCCGGACACTCGAAGGCATCGCCGATCCTCGCGGGTTCGAACCGGCGCTTCACGCCCTCGCGGATGCGGATCAAGGCGTCGCGGTCGCCGCGATCGCCGTGGTGCGGCTGTTCGTCCGGAGCGCGCGGGCGGCGGCAGCGGTCGACCGGCTCACGGCCGTCACCCTGGACCGCCGCCGGCCCGAACCCGTCCGTCTCGCGGCGCTGCGAGCGTTGCGGGATCTGGGGGTCGCGACGATCGCGCCGCTTCTGAAGTCGCTGTCCGCCGATCCCAGCCAAGCCATTCGCGGCGCGGCCGCCGCGCCGCCCGCACAGCGGCTGACAGAGCGCGATCCGCTCGACGCGATCGCCCACGCCGCGAACGAGGGACTGCCGGAGGATCCGGACGCGATCCGCCTGGCCATCGTGCAGGCCGGCGGCATCGCGCCGCTGCCGCACCTGCTGAAGATCGTCGAACGCGTCCGCGATCGCGCGGGTTCGCCGGCCTCCGGCCGGCGCGGCGACAATTGGGCGGCGGTCCGGGCGTCGGCGCACGTCGCGCTCGCGGAGCGGGACAGCCGGCTCGGCGTCTACGACCTGAGGGAGTCGCTCGAGCGGTCGCGCGCGCCGCTGCCGGTCGAATTCCTGACGGCGCTGTCGCTCGTCGGCGATGCGTCCTGTCTCGAAGCGATCGCGCGGGCGCATGCGGACGCGCGCGACGCGTGGTGGCGGGATCACCTGGCGCGGGCGTTTCAGGCGATTGTCACGCGCGAGCGATTGACGAAGCGACACGCCGCGATGAAGCGCATCGCGAAGAAGTGGCCGGGAATAGTCGGGAGTCGATAGTCGGGAGTCGGGAGTCGAGTCAGTAGTCGAAAGTCTCGTCGGTAGTCGAAGTCAGTCAGTAGTCGAGAGTCTTTATGATTGGCGACGACGTGACTACCGACCGGACTACGGACTCCCGACTCCCGACTACTCTAATAGGCCTTCGCGAACCACGCCTCAGCGACCGCCGGCCGGTCGCACCGAATGCATTTCCCTGACGGCGTCTGGCGGTTGAGCGGCATGTTCCGGATCGTCGCCTGCGTGTCGTTCTTGATCTGGGTTTCGCAGTCGGCGGCCCCGCACCACGGCGCGATGATGAATCCCGGCCGGCCGTCCATGGTCTGTTTGAAGGCTTCGTAATCGGTCACGCGCTGCGTGTGCTCGTCGCGAAACTGCACCGCACGGGTGAACAGCGTCTTCTGGATGTCGTCGAGCAGCTCGCGAAGGCGGGCGGCCAGGCCGTCCATCGGTACGCTCTGCTTCTCGCGCGTGTCACGACGGGCGATCAGCACCGCCGACTTCTCGATGTCCTTCGGGCCGATCTCGAGGCGCAGCGGCACGCCGCGAAGCTCCCATTCGGCGAACTTCCAGCCGGGACGCTCGTCGCGCTCGTCGAGGGTGACGCGGATGCCGGCGGCAACGAGGTCGCGTTTGATCTCCTGCGCCTTCGGCAGCACTTTCTCGCGCCAGTCATCGCGGCCGATCGGCACGATTACCACCTGATACGGCGCGATCCGCGGCGGCAGCACGAGCCCGCTGTCGTCGCCATGAACCATGATCGCGGCGCCGATGAGCCGGGTGGTCATTCCCCACGACGTGCCCCACACGTGCTGAACGGACTTGTCCCGAGCCTGAAACGTGATGTCGAAGGCCTTCGCGAAGTTCTGTCCCAGATTGTGCGAGGTGCCCGCCTGCAGCGCGCGCCCGTCGCCCATCAGCGCTTCGATGGAGTACGTCCGCAGCGCTCCGGCAAATTTTTCGCTCTCGCTCTTGAGCCCGTCGACGACCGGCACGGCCATTTCGGTTTCGACCGTGTCCTTGTAGAGGTTCAGGATCTTCAGCGTTTCCTCTTCGGCCTCTGCTTCGGTTTCGTGCGCGGTGTGCCCCTCCTGCCACAGGAACTCCGTCGTGCGGAGGAAGGGACGCGTGACCTTCTCCCACCGGACCACGTTCGCCCACTGATTGATGAGAATCGGCAAATCGCGCCAGGATTGAACCCACTTCGCGTACATCGTGCCGATGATCGCCTCGGACGTCGGGCGCACGACGAGCTTCTCTTCGAGCTCTTCGCCGCCGGCGTGCGTGACGTACGCGACTTGCGGCGCGAACCCCTCGACGTGCTCCGCCTCTTTGGTCAGCAGACTGTTGGGGATGAACAGCGGGAAGTAGGCGTTCACGTGACCGGTCGCCTTGATTCTCGAATCGAGCGCCTGCTGAATCAGCTCCCAGATGGCATAGCCGTACGGTCGGATGACCATGCAGCCTTTCACCGGCGAGTAGTCGGCGAGCTCGGCACGCCGGACGACGTCGAGGTACCAGCGGGAGAAATCCTGCGAGCGAGGCGTGATTTCGGTGACGAACGATTCCTTCTCGGGTTTCGGCATCGGGGTTTCTTTCAGCGCTGATCGGACACCAAGGACACAGAGGGCACAAAGGGTTCATTTTACCGTTTATCTACGACGTGTACTTTCCAGTGCGCGTCGTCGCGCTTTGGACAGTCCGCGCGGAAGTGGGCGCCGCGGCTTTCTTCCCGGCGGAGCGCCGCGCCCGCGATGAGACGCGAGACGGTCGTCAGACGACGGAGACTCCGCCCGTCGGGCGCATCCGGCTGAACAACGGCCGACGCCGCCTCCAGCTTCGCTACCGCTTCCTCGAGACCGGCGCGATCGCGGAAGAGACCCGCGCGCCGCCACATCAAATCGCGGATCTCCGTCGCCGTCAGGGGCTCGGGGCTGGGGGCTGGCTGGCGGAGATCGTGACTGGTCGCGGCTAGCCCCAAGCCGCTACCCCCGACACGGTCCGGTTTCAGCGAAGCCGCCTGTGGTTTGTCCTGCATCGCGGCCGCCGCGCGCGCGCCGAACACCAGCCCCTCGAGCAACGAGTTGCTCGCGAGCCGATTGGCCCCGTGAACTCCCGTGCACGCCACCTCACCGGCTGCGAACAGTCCCTCGAGCGATGTCCGGCCCCGGTCATCCGTGTCGACCCCGCCCATGATGTAGTGCGCGGCGGGTCCGACCGGAATCGGATCGCGCGCGAGATCGAGGCCGATGTGACGGAGGGTCGCGGCGATCGTCGGAAACCTGGTCGTCACGTAATCCGGATCGAGATGGGCCAGGGTGAGGCGGACCGGGCCGCCAGAGCGCTCGACCTCGCGCGCGATGCCGCGGGCGACGATGTCGCGCGGCGCCAGATCGCCCGCTGGATCGTACGCGGACATGAACGCGTCGCCGCGAGCGTTGACCAGCCGCGCGCCTTCTCCGCGCAGCGCCTCCGAAATGAGAAATCGAGGGGCGCCCGCCACGTCGAGCGCCGTGGGATGGAACTGGATGAACTCGAGGTCGGCGACGCGCGCGCCCGCGTCGTAGGCGAGCGCGATGCCGTCGCCCGTCGCCACGACCGGATTGGTCGTCTCGCGAAACACCTGGCCGGCGCCGCCGGTGGCGAGCAGCGTCGCCGCCGCGCGGACCTCGTGCGACGCTCCGGCGGCGTCAACGTAACGAACGCCGGTGACGCGGCCGTGTTCGACGACGAGCTCCGTCACCAGCGCGTGATCGATGGTCGCGATCGACGCCAGCGCCCGCGTGTGCTCCCACAAGACGCGGCCGATCTCGCGGCCGGTGGCATCGCCGGCGTGCAGCACGCGCCGCACGCTGTGGGCCGCTTCGCGGCCGAGCGCCGGATTGCCCCCGGCGTCGCGATCGAAGCGGGCGCCCCAGGCCAGCAGCTCACTGACGTACGCCGGTCCCTGCTCGACCAGCACCCGCACCGCCGCCTCGTCGCACAGACCGTCGCCGGCGCGAATGGTGTCACGGGCGTGCAACGCCGGCGTGTCGTCATCGCCGATAGCCGCCGCGATGCCGCCCTGCGCGTATCCGGTGTTGCTCTCCGCGGGTTCGGCTTTGGTAAGAATCAGGACGCGTCCTGCGGGGGCAAGACCGATCGCGGCGCGCAGGCCCGCGACGCCGCCGCCGACCACGAGAAAGTCGACCACCTGGGTGCTATCCTACCAAAGCACTTTTCATGGAGCCCGTCCGCCTCGAGGTCGCGACGCCGTCGCGCGCCTATCCCGTGACGATCGCCAATGGCGCCATCGATGGCCTGGGACGCGTGCTCGACGACGCGCGCGCGCCCGGACGTCGATTCGTGGTCTCGAGTCCGCTCGTCTGGCGGCTCCATGGGAACGAGCTCGCGCGGGCGCTCAACGGCAGCGGCACGCCTGCGGAGCCGATCCTCGTCCCTGACGGCGAGCGCTACAAGCAGCTGGCGACCGTCACGCGCATCTACGACTCGCTGGTCACCGCGAAGGCCGACCGCTCATCGACACTGATCACGTTCGGGGGCGGCGTCATCGGCGACATGGCGGGTTTTGCCGCCGCGACCTACCTGCGCGGCATTGCGCTCGTGCACGTCCCGACGACGCTGTTGGCGCAGGTCGACAGCGCAATCGGCGGCAAGGTCGGCGTCAACCATCCGCTTGGCAAGAACATGATCGGCTCCTTCTACCAGCCACACGCCGTCGTCGTCGACCCGGCGGTGCTCGGCACGCTGCCGCGGCGCGAGTTCCGCGCCGGGCTGTACGAAGTGATCAAGTATGGAATGACGTCGAGCGCGGCGCTGTTCGACCGGATCGGGAAGGAGCGGAAGGCAATTTTCGCGCGGACGCCCGAAGCGCTCATCGCCATCATCAGCGAGTCGTGCCGCATCAAGGCCGACGTCGTTTCCGCGGACGAACGTGAAGCCGGCCCGAGGCGGATCCTGAATTTCGGCCATACCGCCGGACACGCGATTGAAGCGGTCACCAAATACCGCCGCTACCGCCACGGCGAAGCGGTCGGCTACGGGATGCTGGTCGCCTCCGAGCTGGCGGCGGCGCGCGGCGCGCTCGCCGATAGCCATCGACAGGCGCTCGCCGACCTGGTGGCAAGCCTGGGTCCCCTGCCCCCCATCGCCGACGTCGCGGTGACGCAGATCGTGGATGCCATGCAGCACGACAAGAAGATCGTGTCCGGACGGCTGCATTTCGTGCTGCCGACGGCGATCGGCGCGACCACGATTGTCGACGATGTCACCGAGAAGGAAGTGAAGGCGGCGCTGAAGAAAGTCGGCTTCAGGCCGTAGGCGACTGCGCGTCGAGGCCGTAGTCCTTCAGCTTCGACACCAGCATCTTGTAGCTGATTTGCAGCATCTCCGCGGCGCGGTTGCGGTTGCCAGCCGCCTCTTTCAACGCCTGCTCGATCTTTCGCCGCTCGACCTCGCCGATCACGCGGCGCGACGCCTCGGCCATTGTCCCGGACAAATCGATCTGCGACCACGGGCTAACATCCTCTTCCACGGCCGGGGCGCGAAACGACAGGTTGAGATGGCGTGGATGGATCGTGTCGCCTTCCGTGAGAATCGCCGCCCGCTCGATGCAGTTCTGCAGCTCGCGGACGTTGCCGGGCCACGGATAGGCGAGCAGTTCCTGTTCGGCCGACGGCGACAGGCCAAGCGGCAGCTTGTTCAACTCGCGGCAGAAGCGGTCGATGAAGTAGCGCGCCAACGTGATGATGTCCCTGGCGCGCTCGCGAAGCGGCGGGATGACGATCGGAAACACCGACAAACGGAAAAACAGATCCTCCCGGTATTGACGCGCCGCCACCGCGGCCTTGAGGTGCCGATTCGTCGCCGCGACCACGCGCACGTCGACCTTGAGCGGCAGCGTGCCGCCGACGCGCTCGAACTGCTTTTCCTCGAGCGCACGCAGGATCTTCGGTTGCAGCAACAGCGGCAGCTCGCCGATCTCGTCGAGAAACAGCGTCCCCCGATGCGCCAGCTCGAACTTGCCGGGCTTGCGCGCTGACGCGCCGGTAAAGGCGCCCTTTTCGTGACCAAACAGCTCCGTCTCGAGCAGCGTTTCCGGAATCGCGGCGCAGTTGATCGCCACGAACGGTCCGTCGGCGCGCGGGCTGAGCGCGTGCAGCGCACGCGCGAAGAGCTCCTTGCCGGTTCCGCTTTCACCCTCGAGGAGCACCGTGGTATCGGTCGCCGCCGCGCGGTGCAGCGCCAGCGACACCTGCTTCAGCTGCGGATCCTCGCCCACAATCTGCGGCGCACCCCGCCGCTGCGCCAGTTCTTCCTTCAGAATCAGGTTTTCGGTGGCCATCCGCCGCTGGGTGAGCGCGCGCTCCACCATCAAGAGCAGGTGATCCGGATCGACCGGCTTGGCCAGGAAGTCGAGCGCTCCCTCCTTCATCGCGGCGACCGCGTCCTGGATGCTGCCGAACGCCGTCATGACGATGACCGGCAGCTCGGGGTCGAGCTCCTTTGACGCGCGCAACACCCCGAAGCCGTCGCCCTCGGTGAGCCGCAGGTCCGACAGCACGACCGCGGGCCGGCTAGCGCGGAGCGCCGCCTCGGCCTCGGGCTGATCGCGCGCCTCGACCACGGTATGCCCCTGGGCCTCGAGAGCCAGGCGCAGCATGGCGCGAAGCGAATCCTTGTCTTCGACCAGCAGGATGGGTGGGACGACCGACGGCTGGCCGCGCATGCTCACGCTGCGACCGCTTTCGGGAAGGCGGTGCGCATGCCGAAGCGTCAGCGCAGCCAACCGGGCGGAACGCCCGCGCGGCGCGCTTCTTCTTCGAGGTCGGCGACGGCCTTCTTGCCGTCGACGACGGCTTGTTTCAAGCGGGTAAGCTCCGAAAGCGCTCTCTGCCGATCGCGCTCGATCACCGATCGCTGCGCCGGATCGTCGCGATTCACGAAATCGGTGCTGAGCGCGTTGATGCGCGTCTGCATTGCGTCGACCAGCGTCTGGTTCTGCTCGAGCTGATCCTGTAGTTTCTTGAGGCGCCCGGACCAGTAGGCCTTGTCCTTGGCCTCCTTCCCGTTCGCGTCGTTCGCTGCCTTCGGATCCTTTGCGTCCTTGGTGTCCTTGGCGTCTTTCGCGTCCTTCGCGTCTTTGGCGTCTTTGGCGTCCTTTGTGTCCTTTGTATCCTTTGTGTCCTTTGTGCCGCCGGCCGGGATTGACGGGGCCGGCGCGGCGTTCAGGTCCTTGTTGGTATAGACCTTCGCCGCTTCAGGAGTGGCTTTGCGGCGCGCTTCTTCTTTCCTGGCCACGTCGGCCAGCGATTGCGCCTGCGCAGGCATCGCACTCAAGAGGAAGGCGGCCGCCGTCACGACGGTGAAATGATGTGCACGCATGACACACTGGCTGATTGACATATCGGTCTGAGCGCCCCGATCCAGTAGGGACACCCGTAGACCGTGTTCAACGATTCGAAGCGGGCTGAGCTCTGCTGAGTGAGTCCAGATACAGCTTGAGCTTCTCCGCATCGGGCGACCCGGGTTCCAGTTCCAGAAACCGTCTGTAGCTGCGTATCGCATCTGACATCCGACCATCCCGTTCGAGGGCAATGGCCAGCCCCAGATGCGCCCGCGCGTCCGAGGGCGCGAGCGTGATGGCCTTCTCGAACTCCGGAATCGCCGCCGCGTCGTCGCCCTTCTTGTGCAGGGCCAGCGCCAGGTCGAATTGCGTCGCCTGATCGCTCGGCTGGATGGCCCTCGCGCGCCGATACGCGGCGACGGCCTGATCCCACAGTAGAAGCTGGCTCGCGGCGTGGGCCAGATTGAATTGATACAACCATTTGTCGGGCGCAACGGCGGCCGCGCGCTCGAACCGCGGCACGGCCTCGTCAATCCGGCCGAGCGCCACCAGCGTCTGCCCCAGCTTGTTCAAGGTCTCGGCGTCGTCGGGACGCTGGACGAGCGTCTTCTCGTACGCCGTTCTCGCCGCCGCGGGGTCTGCCGAGGGCGTAGTCGCCGCGCGCGGCGCGCTCACAAACCCCGGTTCCACAATGGACGGCCGACCCGAGCTGGCCGGCGATGCCTCGCTCGGCTCAGCTGACGGCGGCGCCTGCTGGGAGGCTGCCTTCGGCGCCGACTGCGCCGGGCGCGCGACGTCGTCCACGACGGGCGTCGCGCGCTCCCAGATGATGGCACTGAGCAGCAACGCCCCAAGGGTGAGCACGACGCCGACAATGAGCGTCCGGCCCTGGGTCAGCCACGACTGCGGGGCCTCCGGAGCATCGACGGGCAGGGTTTCGAAGCACCGGAGGCAATGACCCCGACCGGCCTTCATGCGGGTACCACACGCGGGACAGACGACGTAGCCGCTCATCGAACCTCGCGCCAAGACAGTACACGGAGCCCGGGCTGGCCAGCGGCCGGGCGCGCGACCGTCATCTCGACACTCATGTGGACTCCGCGCGGACCGAACGACTCGGCGCGCAGCACCAGAATACCAGCGCCGGCCGCCTGACCGTCCTCGAGCGGCCGCGCATCCGTTTCCGACGGATCGTCGCCCACGAGGACGCTGACATAGTACGGTGAATCGATCGACTCGTTCGGCAACAGATCGCTCAGGCGGCCAGAGGCGTACAACTGCCATCGCGGATTGTTCGGCCCCCACGGACGCTGCGCCGTGACAGCATCCATGTCGGCATCGGCGCACGGCTGGACGCTGCCGCAGTCTGCCATGTTGACGACGTGCCCGAGATCGATCGTCGATCCATCGGCCAGCACACGCGTGCCGCCAGGCGCGCCGTCGACGAATGTCGAGCGGACCGTTCCGTTCAGCACGGCATTCCAGTTCTCCGCTGCCGCCAGATCGGCCAGGGCGCGCTCCACCGCCGCTTCGGCCGCATACGCACCAGCCGCCTGGTCGCGAAAGTTCGACGCGATGACCGCCTCCGAAGAAGTCGCCAGGACGAGGGCCATCCCGAGCGCGCTCGTCAGCAGCGTGGCAGCCATCGCCATCACCATCGCCATGCCGTCGTCGTGGCGGATGTCCATCGCGTCACCGTCCCGGATTCAGGTTGCGCGGTGAGATCTGAAACCGGATTTCGAGATCCGGTACGAACCGGCTGCCGCCACTCGACGTGCCGGGATTGGCGAACAGCGCGCCAGCCGGTCCGCGCAACGCCGCGACCGCCGCCTGTACCCGAAGCGTGACACCAATCCTCCGAATGCGCAGGAGGTCCGCGTCCCAACGGTTGGGATTCGCGTCGTCGGGACACCAGGGGCCGTCGGTCAGTTGCGCAGGGGGAAGCGGCACCATGGACCGCGATCCGTTGCCAAGCGCCGGAAGCCGCGGCGCGGGCGTCGGCGAGCCGTCGTTTACGAACAGGCAGTTCTCGCCGGCGGCAAACGGCGGCGAGACGCTCCGCGGCGGCGCGCCATACGTCGTCTGAGGCGACGACACGTCATCCAGCGGTCTGGTCATCGTCGGTGGCTGCGAATCGCCGTCGTACTCGAACCGGAGGCCGACCACATTGTCCACGATCGGCACGTCGGGGTTGTTGCTGCCGTCGTAATGCATCAGCTGACCGCTCCTGGCCGCCACGTCGGTCTTCAGATAATACGTATGGCTCTCGACTTCAACCACTTTCGATCCGGCCGGATACGAGGTTGTCATCGTGTTGGACGCTCGGTTGAGCGACAGGTGAGCGATGCCGCCGTTGACGGCGGTGATCGTGAACAGATCGTAGTGGCCGGATTCGTCAAACACCAGCACCTGCGCGTTGGGCGAGAATCCGCACATCGGATCGCCCACCCCACATCCGCCGTCGTCAGCGCCCGCAGGACTGAACGTCAAATCGCCTGGAGCCAGCGGTTGACTGAGAACGGTCTGGGCCGTTGTCGCCGCGACCGAGAGAATGGTGATGCGGTCGGATGCGAAGGTGCCGATCGGATCGCCGCCGCGCGCGCCCTCGCGAAACGGCAGCACGGGCGGAACGTACATCACGAGCGGCCCGCTCTGCCTGCCGGCATACACACCGGCGCCAGCGGCCATGAGACTGCGGGCGAGCGTGCCCTCGGCTACGCGCAGCCGCTGTTGCATGTCGGCTGATTCCAGTCCGCTGGCGAACAGCCCGTTCGACGGTTGCATCAGGGCGAACACAGCCGCCGCGACAACCAGTGACAGCATGGCCGCAAGGAGCGCTTCGACGAGCGAGAAGCCCTTTTCGCCCTCCCGCCGGTCCGCCATCGCACCGTCGAGCGTCATGGAGCCTTCCGCGTCTTCACGCTGACGAGCCTCGCTTGTTCCGCCGATCGTCCACCAGGGCCGATCCTGTTGTCGGCCGCATCCCGGTGACCCGCACGCATGACAAGAACCTGAAGCACCATCGTGTTGGCAGCGGACGGAAGGGACTCGACGGACCATCGCCGGATGTAGGCAGTGCCAGGCGGTGGAACGGTCGCGGCCCCTCCGAGCGACGCACCGCTGGCATCGACGTAGTCCACGTAGCCAATGGTGTTGGCCGCAAGAGCGCCGGGAGGCGACGACTGAAGCCCGGCGCCGCCGCCGGGCAATTCCGGCTGAACGGTGATATCGGTGTCGACATCCGTCACCGCGCCTCCCCCCGGGTCGAAACCATACGCAAGGCCCCGAAGCTGCTCCATCTTCTGCTGCGCGAGCACGGCGGCATACGTCGTCGCTCGCGCTCGCGCGTTCGTGTACGCGGCAAAGGTAAACAGATTCGCGAGGCCCGAGACGGCCACGCTGAGCACGACCAGCGCAAAGAGGACTTCGACGAGCGAGAATCCGCGTTGCGAACGTTGGATGTGTCCTGGCAATGTCCTTCACCGACGTGTGGATCAAAACGGCTGTCGGTCAAACGTGGTGCAACGGACGGTCCAGCGCTCGCCGCGACGCGGCAGATGGCAGAACGTTCCAGGGATCGGCAGTTCTGAGCGTCGCGATCGCGGCCAGGATCGCAGTCGCTGCAACGAACACTGCCAACCCGGCGATACGACATGACGAACGAGGTCCGACAACGCCCGGTCACTGACTGCATGGAGAGGTCGTGAGGATGAAGGCCCTAAGGACTGACGCCTCGAGTTTCCCGCAGATGCGATGCCTTAAGTCCTTGTTGGCGTAGCTGTTATTCGCCATCACTCGGACAGGGGCAGCGCGATGATCAGGCTCGCACCACCAAACGGCGACGTGCCGATCGCGACGCGGCCGTTGTGAAACACGATGATCTTCTGGACCAGCGCGAGACCGAGGCCGGTGCCGCTCCGCTTCGTCGTGAAGAACGGACGGAACACCCGCTCGCGCAGCGCCGGCGCGATACCAGGCCCGTTGTCGTTCACCGAGATCTTCGACACACGTTGCACGCGATCGAGTTCCGACTGGATCTGGATGCGCGGCGGGAGCGCGCCACCGGTCGCCGCTTCCACGGCGTTCCGGAGCAGGTTGCTGAACGCCTGCCGGAGAAGGACTTCGTCGCCGTCGAGGTCACCGAAATCGCCCGACACTTCGACGTCGCCACCGAGCGCCCGCAGGTCTCCTCGAACTTCGTCGGCGGCCCGGTCGATGATCGCCTTCAGGCTCACACGCGTCAGGGTGAGCTGTGCCGGCCGTGCGAAGGTGAGGAAGTTGGTGACGACCTGGTTGAGCGATTCGGTCTCGGATCGGATTCCTTCGACATAGGGCCGGTAGACCGGCGGCAGCGCATTCAGATCGAACAGCTTGCTATACCCCTGAATCGTCGCCAGACTGTTGCGGAATTCGTGGGCGATGCCGGCGGTGAGCTCCCCCACCGCCGCCAGACTCTCCTTCAGACGCAGCTGCTCCTCGAGATCCTTCACGGCCGTGAGGTCCGTGAAGAGACAGATGGCGCCGTGGAGCGTCTGCTCGTCGAACAGCGGCGACACCGTCACGCCGAGGTGCGTCACGCCGTGGCCGTTTTCCGGCAGCGTCACACCGCGGCGCACGATGGCGGCGCCAGACTTCAACGATTCGTCGATGACGTCGAGCAACGGCTGCACGCGCGCGGAGCGTTCGAACGGTTCGGTCGAGGCGGCCTCCGGCAGATCGAGCATCCGCCGGCCGGCCGGATTCAGAATCCGCACGTCGCCGTTGAGCTCGACCATGACCAGGCCGGCGGTCAAGCTCGAAATAATCTCGCCGTTCAGACGCTCTGAAGCGTCCGCGCGCGCCGCGTTTGCACGCTCCTGAGCCTTCAGCTTCGTCACCGCCTCCTGCAGCGCCGCAGACAGGAACGCCGTTTCGGCGCCGGCGCCGTGAAGGCTTCGTCGCGTCTCGCGCGCCGCGGCCGCGAATTTCAGCATGGCGAACATCAGGACGGTGACGAGCGCCGCGACCATCGCGGTGAGACCGAGCAGGGCGTACGCGGAGGGCGTCAAGGTCGTAGCCGTTCGGGTTGATAGTGGTAGAGCGCCGCCAGCGCCGTCAGCTCCTCCTGAATCATCCGCCGGTTTTCATTCGTCATGGTCTGCGTCACCTCGATGCGTTCTCCCGGCACGCTCGCGAGGTCGAAGGCATACTCGCGCCCGTCGACGGTGTCGACGACGTACATCAGCCTTCCGTTGTCACGGAGCATGCCGTAAACCGCGCCATAACTCGACGCGATCAGGAACGACTCGCGTCGGCGCGACGTCAGTTCACCGTTGTGATCGACGAACAGCGGCCGACCGAAAAGCGACCCCAGATCGCGCGGCGTGTAACCGAGCAGCGCGTAGAGCGTGGGCGCAATGTCTGTGGAAAACGCGACAGCGTCGACATCCGTCGTCACGCGCGTCTTCAGCCACGACGGCAGGTGCACGATGAGCGGCACACGCATCACCTCGGGATAGAGATAGAAGGCGTGGCCCCAGCGGCCCTCTTCGCCGAGAGAGTCGCCGTGATCCGAGGTGAGGATGATGACACTGTCATCGTACAGATGCGCACGCTTCAGGTAGCTGACGAAATGACCCACGCAGGCGTCAACTTCGTGGACACCTGCCGCCACCTTGTCGAAAAAGCCGGGATACCGCTCGCCCGCCGGCATCTTCCGCAGCGCCGACGTGGCGATGTGCGCGTTCTGTGGAAGCGCATAGAAGAACACGGGCGATTCGTGCGGTCCGCGCGTCTCCAGCGAGCGCTCCAGTTCGGCGAGCGTGCCGCAGGCATCGAATTCAGTCTTGCCCATCCTCTCGCCGAGCCGCTGCAGTTTCGCATCGCGGGCGATGAAGCCCTCGACAATGTTGTCGACGGTCATCATCTGGGCGTAGTCGTTGGCATCCACGAGCTTCATCAGCGTGTTGCGCCGCGCGAACGCCGACTGTTGCACCACGTGAATGATCATGCCGCCCGCCCAGATCGACGGCACCGACATCCCGGTGCCCGAGTAGCGGGTGAACGCGCGCTGGAAGACAAAGCTGTCGGCCGCGAGCTTGCCGATCTCCGGTGTGAACGTCACAGCCGGGTTGTAGGCGGACACGTAGTCGCGACGCATGCTGTCGACGACGAGCAGAAACACGTGGGGCTTCCGGCCCTCGGCCGGCTTCAGCGGGCTGACGAAATCGATGTCGACCGGGTGGACGCGCGGCGGCGGCACGAGCGTCTGCGAGTGCAGGAACGCATAGTATTCGGCGGTCTCCGCCGAGCGCATCGTCCTGGCGGCGCGGATCAGGCGGAACGACGGATCGACCGCGGCGTAGCGCTCGAGAACGACACCTGGTTCGACAGTCGCGAGACCGCCGTAGAGCGCGAACGCCACGAGAGGTGTTGCCGCCAGCACCGAGGGATGTCGATGCGCGCGAGGCCGATCGCCAGCGGCCGCGTAGGCAGCGCAGAACGCGATGAGCCACACGGCCAGCACGCTCAGCTTCTGCATCAGAAAGTTCCAGTCGAATTGCACGACTGCCGCCGCCAGGCCGTAGGCCACGAATGGCAGCACGACGAGGACGGACCACGCGGCGATTTGCGTGCCGCGGCCGGCGACGGACCCGGCAAACACCGCCAGAGAATCTGGAGTCGCGGCTGAGGACTGGGGGCCGGCTGTGCGTGCGTGCGCGCGCACACGCGCAACGCCGGCCCATGTGGCGGCGACCGCAATGCCAAGCGCCGCCGACGCGACCCACGCGTCGCGGCCGGTGAAGGCGAGCGAGGCGCCGACGAGCCGCGCCTCCACGAGGGTAACGGAGGCAGCCAGCAAGACCAGGAAGCCCCAGTACTCGAGCGCGCCCACAAAGCCGCACCGCCGTTGGTGACCCACCGCCCGCGCGAGCATCATGACGGCCGCGAACGCTGCAAAGAGCGCCATGAAGACGACGAGATCGGACAGGAGCGACGAGATGAGGCCGATGGCGATATCGCGCGCGCCCAGCGTGATGCCGATGGCTCGCGTCAGCCGCCATGGAAGAGCGAGCGCGTAGATCGCCCACACCGCGAACGCTGCCAGGCCGCAAGCGGCTAGCGCACGCGATCGATCGGCCGGCCGGGTTTCCGCGGCCGGCCAGATTCTGTGGTCGACAATCGCCAGCCAGACGGGCACCGCCAGGGCGATGAGGCCGGTGACTAATGCGCGCCGCGTGTTGCCGATGTCCGCGAGCGGCGCTCGGACCAGCATCGCCCCGCCCAGGAGGGCCACGGCGGCGACATACGTCCGCGCCGCAACGGCGCCGCGCCCGCCGCGAAGCGTCTCCATGAGCGTCAGCAGCGTGATCAACTGCGTGACCAGGAACAGCCACGGTGTCAGCTTGACGAAGTCGGTCAGCGCTGGCAGGACGTTCGGCTTGATGAACTGAAAATATGCGAACGGCGTGTATGCGAGGAAGCAATAGCTGCCGACGGCAATGGAGTACGACGCGTTGACGACGCGGGCGGCCGCGACGGCGCCAGGACTACGTCCGATCGCACTCACAGCAGACCCAGATACCAGGTCAGTAGCGGAGAGCCGACAGTTGCGGCGGCCGCGGCGCCCAGCGCCAGAAACGTGCCGAACGGCAGCGCGTACTTCATCCCACCCCGGCCGCTGACGATCAACGACAGCCCGATGACCGTTCCGCTGAGAGACGCGAGCATCAGCGTGAGCAGCGTCAGCTTCCACCCCAGGAACGCCCCCACCATCGCCAGCATCTTCACGTCGCCCATGCCGAGCCCTTCTTCGTGCCGGACCCGGTAGTACGCCTCCGCCACCCCATACAGCACCCCGCCGCCAACCAGCACGCCGACGAGCGACGCCATCCACCCGGGCTCGGCGAAGAAGCTGAAGACGACTCCAACGATGATTCCGGGCAGCGTGATCGCGTTGGGCAAGAGCTGATGTTCCAGGTCGATCGCGAACAGCACGATGAGCGCGCAGCCCAACACCAACCGCGAGGCCAGTAGCACGCCCGGGCCGTAGTACCACCAGGCGAAGCCGAACATCGCCGCTGTCAACGCTTCGATGATTGGGTAGCGAACGCCGATCGGCGCCGCGCAGGTCCGGCACCGGGCCCGCAGCGCCAGCCAGCTGAGGACCGGGATGTTTTCATACCAGGACAGCAGGCGGCCGCAATGCGGACAGGCTGACGCCGGCCACACGACGGACTTGTCGAGCGGAAGGCGGTAGATGCACACGTTGAGGAAGCTGCCGACCAGGGCGCCAAACGCAGCCGCAAACCCGATCAGCAGCGGCGCGGGGAAGTCTTCGAGCGTCAACGCGGCGTCACCTCGGGCGCCTGGACCTTACCCGGCTCCTCGGGCAGAGGAGCGAGCGGCGACGAGGCGGCGAGGCGGACTCGGCCCTGGGCGGTCAAATCATACGGGGTGCCTGTAGGATCCACCGGGACGCCCCGAATTCCGCGCGCACGGCCAAACTCCGGCCAGTCCGCCGGCGGGTGCCCGGCACTGCGCACAAAGGCATCGACGGCCTCCTGGAGCTCGTCGATGTCGTCGAGCGCACGAAGCTGCTGCAGACGGCGTTCGGCGTCCAGGCGCAGCCAGTCGATCGCAGCCGACTGCCGGATCGCCTCCCACATGACCCGCGACGACCGCCGGTCGCCACCCTGTGCAATCGTGGTCGCCGCCAGCGAGCGCAACCACCACGGGGCCCCGGGGACCTCGCTGGCCTTCTGAAACCAGCCGGCCGCCGCCTGATAGTTGTGCTCGTACCAGTAGTGCACGAACCCGGCGTCTTCCATGTATTCCCACTTATCGGGCTGTGCGCGTATACCCTTTTCGAGGAGCGCCACTGCCAGGTCCGGCCGGCCGGCCCCCCGTGGGCGCGCCTCGGCAAGGAAGACCGCCCCGAAACGATAGGCAATCGTGAACCGCGGATCGAGGCTGGTGGCCAGATCCAGCATGGGGTAGAGCAGCGAGTAGTCGTCCGACGGTGGCGCCGCCAGCGTCGGCGGTGGCTCCGGTATCCACGCCTGCTCCTGCAGCCGCTGCTTCGTGCCGCCGTAGTACTGGAGGGCGCGAATCCAGTAGCCGTCGGCCGCCAGCGTCGTGTAGGCACCGCTCAATCGCCGAACCGCGGTGGCCGAACGAAGGTACATCGCATCGGCATCACCCGTGGACGGCGGAAAAAGCCGTTCGCGTGTCGCCTGAAGCTGCACGGCGCCCGCCAGAAAAGCCAACGCGATTGCAACGACGCCAGTCAGTCGAATCAACGCTCGGCCTCTGTGTCCTTTGTCAGCCTTTGTGTCCTCGCCTTCATTTGAAGTCACGGCGAGCGAACACGAACATCGAGATCACCAGCAGCATCGCGATGTAGCAGGCCGCATAGGCGACGGTGACCGCCATGTAGCCAAGCGGAACCGGCTGCCCGTGGACGACGTCGGCTTTGATATCGAACTGAGCCAGGTTCGGCAACACCCAGTACAGGCCGCGGGCCAATCGCGCGGCTGCGGGCGAATCGACGGCATCCTGGAAATTGCGCAGATCGCTGCTGAAGTGCCCGACAATGAACAGCCCGAACGTAAAAGCGGCCGACAGCATCGGGGTCGAGAAGGTCGAGAAGAACAACGCGATGGCGGTCACGAGCATCAGCTCGACGAAGATCAGCGACACCGCCTTGAGCAGCGCCGGATCGAGCGCCGGAGCGTCCCACGACTGCGCGGTCGTTTTCGGCACGCCCCACGACATGTAGAAGAGGACAGCGTAGAGCGCCGCCGCCATGACCGCCACGTTGACGGCAAGCGTCAACGTCAAACCGCAGTATTTGCCGAAGACGAATTGCGGGCGGCGAATCGGCTTCGCGAGCAGCGAGTAGACGCTGCGCTTGTCGACTTCCTTGGAGACGAGGCCGATGCCGATGAACACCGCGATGAAGAGGCCGAACACCGAGATCGCGGACAGGCCGAGGTCCTTGATGATCTTGATGTCCTGCCCCGCCGTGAGCTGGCCGATCAGGTACGAGGCGCCGATCAACACGACCGCGAACAGCACCAGGTTGTAGAGCACCTTGTCGCGGACCGATTCGCGAAACACATTCACCGCAATGGCGGCAACGACCCTCATGCGTCGAGGCCGCGGCTCGTCGCGAGCACGCCGGGCGCGGTCACCTGCTCGACGAAGAAGTCCTCGAGCGTCTGGCGGACCGGGTTCAGCGACACCAGGTGCGCACCGGCCCGTGTCAGATCAGCGAGGAGATGCTCGGGCGCCGGTTCGAGCGGCAGGTCGAGCGTGTAGCGCCCCTCGCCGATGCGAACGGCGCGCCGCACGCGCGACTCGACCGCGGCCAGCGCGGCTTCGCTCACACCTGCGACCACCAGCTCCCACCCGCGAGCGCGAAACGCCAGCATGTCGCTCAACCGGCCGCTGGCGACCAGGCGGCCCTTCGCGAGAATGGCGACGCGGCTGCACAACGCCTCGGCGTCGCTCAACACATGCGAGCTGAAGAACACCGTGCAGCCGCGATCGCGCAGCGCGAGAATCAGCGCGCGGACATCGCGCCGGCCCAGCGGATCCAGTCCCGACATCGGTTCGTCGAAGATGACCAGCTCCGGGTCGTTGACGAGCGCCTGCGCGATCCCGACGCGCTGCAGCATGCCCTTGGAGAATTTCCTCAGCTGCAGACGGCGTTCCGCGCCAATGCCGACTTCGTCCAGCAATCGCGACGCACGCGCCCGGCGGTCGGCGGCGCGATAGCCGAACAGGCCGGCGAAATACGTGAGCAGTTCCTCTGCGGTCAGGTAGTCGTAGAAGTACGGGTTTTCCGGGAGGTAGCCGATCCGGCGCTTGACGTCGAGGTCCCCGAGTGGACGGCCGAGGATTTCGGCCCGGCCGCCAGTCGGAAACACCAGTTGCGTCAGCAACTTCAGCGTCGTCGTCTTGCCGGCGCCGTTGGGGCCGAGAAAGCCGAAGACCTCTCCGGGCTCGACGCTGAGCGTCAGGCGATCGAGCGCGCGATAGGGGCGCTTTCGCCAGAAGCCGACCGCGTAGTCCTTTGTCAGATCGTGAGTGGCAAGCGCGGACACGTCATTTCGGGGCGTGTTGTAACTCGTAGGCGATCGCCTGATCGAAGAATTGCGGCTGCCACGAGCCTTCGATCTTGATGCCGTTGATGAAGAACGTCGGCGTTTGCTGCACCCGCAGCTGCCGGCCGAGGGCGACGTCGGCTTTGACAGACTCGAGCGTCGACGCATACTTCGCGTCGAAGTCGGTCACCTGGCCGATGTCACGCGCGGCCTGCCGGACGACCGGCGAGGTCATCCCCTGCTGATGCGTATACAGCCACTCCTCCATCGCCTCGCCGCGCCCGTGCTGTTTCGCGAGGCGCACGGCCACCGCCGCATCGCACGCCGCCGGGTGAATCATCGTGGTGAGGTTGGCGTTGCACGCCGGGTTCAGCGGGTAGTCCTGCATGACGACCTTGACCATGCCCGGCGCGGTCGCTTCGTACTTGGCGAGGATTGGCTTGTACTGCAGGTACGACTGTCCGCAGGCCGGGCACTGGTAGTCGTTGAACTTGACCACCAGCACCTTGGCGCCGTCGGCCGGGATGACGAGCGGTGTTCGCGGCGCCGTCGCCATGAAGCGTTCGAGCTCGGATCGCTGGTCCTGCGTCGCTTGGGGCGGCGCGCCGGTGGCAGCGCTCCCTTCGCGAGGGAAGAACGCGAGTGTCGAGGCGGCTCCGGCAAAGAACAGCACGACGAGGATCATCGCGAGCGGACTGGTGACGAGGACGCGGACATCCCCGGCTGCGCGGCGTGGCAAAGTGGTCATAGGGAATGAAAAGGCCGCACCAGCGACCAGAAAGAGTCCAATCACGGCGGCGTATGTGGTGACACACAGGACGCACACCGCCTTCAACAGGAAGAACGACGCGTAGCCCAGATAGAGGACGACGGCGAGCGCGACCGTCGACATGACGAAGAGATAGCCGGGCACGCTTTCCCGCACGCTCTGCCGCGCGGTGAGGCCCGTCACCGAGAGCAGCGCGGCGACCGCGAACCACATCGCGCCAAAGATGGCGACGGGGACGCCACGCACCGTGCTGAAACGGCTCTGGTAGACCTGCGTGCAACTGATGGTTTCGCTGACGTCGCAGAAGCTGCGGTACGACGGGTCGTACAGCATGTGGTAGTGGGTGTAGGCGGCGGCCCCGGACGCGCCAAGACCGACAACGGCGCAAATGAGGGCGAAGAGAGCCGCGCGTCTACTCATGGAACGTACGATTTGTAGCTGAGCGAGGCGTCGGCGTCAAGCATGGGCCGAAAACGCGAACAAGGCTCCAGGTCGGGGTCCGCTGAACCCCGACCTGGAGCCTCCGGTCTCAGCGTGGCCGTTTACTACGAAACCGGCTTGACCGTGCCGGCGGTCGCGAGAGGCTCCGCCAACACGACATCTGCCGTATTCTGGAAAATCGTGCCGCGGGTGTCGGTGGCGAAGTGCCGCGTGCCGGTCCCGTTCCAGGTCTGCGGATCCGCCGT
>Ga0193696_1000104_pt1 | contig 37137 bp, 37 predicted proteins | sample L3m1metaG_FD_145074 | JGI IMG/M metagenome (GOLD analysis project Ga0193696, IMG submission 145074) | Soil microbial communities from a riparian zone of the East river system, Colorado, United States - L3m1 | ecosystem: Environmental > Terrestrial > Soil > Riparian zone | place: USA: East River... | reverse complement strand
TCTCGATCTGACCGCTTGAGCTCCAGCTTTTCCATGCGGTTGAGAACAATAGTCTACTGGTCCCAATTGCATGTTTACACTCCACTAGTAGGCCCCCTTCCGCAAGTTGATCCCGTACTCCAGAAACGCCTTCAACGCGCTCAGCATCTGCGACCAGCCCATGCAGTTGCCGTACGAGAGCTCGAGTCCCTTCTGCGTCTCCGGCCACCCCGATTCGCTGATGCTGACCAGCGTCTCGTTTTCGCTCAGCGCTTCGAACGCGACCTCGACGCGGCAGACGATGTTGCCCGGGTCCTTCACCTCGCCCGCGGCGTCCCATTCGAACGCGATCAGCTTGTCTTGGACGACCTCCTTCACGCGCACCGGGAAGGCACCGGGGAAATCGGCGAACTCCCACATCACCGTCGTGTTCGCGTCGAGCGGGGCGCTGGCACCGCCCGTGGTGAAGTACCGCGAAAGCTTCTCCGGATTGCGCACGCCGTCGAAGACCTCGCCGACCGGCTTCTGAATCTTCGTGTGCACTTTGAATTTCAGCTGCATGGGTTCCTCCTGATCTTGACGATATGTTATATTTTTATAACATGTCAAGGTCGTCCGAGGAGGCGGTGTTCAAGGCATTGGCGGATGGGCGGCGGCGAAAGATGCTCGACCTGCTGAAGGATGCGCCCCTGACCACCGGCGACCTCTGCGCCGAGTTCCCTCAGCTCAATCGCTGCACCGTGATGCAGCACCTCGGCGTCCTCGAGCGGGCCGGCCTGATCATCGTCAAACGCGAAGGCCGCCTGCGCTGGAACTACATCAATCCATTGCCCATCAAGGCCATCCACGACCGCTGGATCAGCCCCCACGCGCGCAACGCAGTGTCGGTGCTGGAACGGATGAAACGGGTCATGGAGAGCGATTAATCGGCTCCTGTACAATCCCGCCGCAATGGAACGGTCCTCTGAATACAAAGTCGTCGTCATCGGTTCCGGCCCCGCCGGATGCACCGCCGCCCTCTACCTCGCCCGCGCCAATTTCGTCCCGCTTGTCCTCGAAGGGATCCAGCCGGGCGGACAGCTGACCATCACCACGGACGTCGAGAATTACCCCGGTTTCCCCGAGGGGATCCTCGGGCCGAAGCTGATGGATTTGATGCGGCAGCAGGCGGAGCGCTTCGGCGCCGTCTTCAAGATGGAGAACGTCGAGAAGGTGCAGCTGACCTCGCATCCGTTCCTCATCACCACCGATCAGCGCGAGTACGAGGCGCAGGCGGTGATCATCGCCTCCGGCGCCTCGGCCAAGATGCTCGGCATCCCGACGGAGAAGGCGCTGCAGGGCTTCGGCGTCTCGTACTGCGCAACGTGCGACGGCTTCTTCTTCAAGGGGAAGGAGATCGTGGTCGTCGGCGGCGGCGACTCGGCGATGGAGGAGGCGACGTTCCTCACGAAATTCGCCAGCAAGGTGACGATCATCCACCGCCGTGAGTCGATGCGCGCCTCGAAGATCATGCAGGAGCGCGCGCTGAAGAACCCGAAGATCGAGTTCATCTTCAACTCGACGGTCGACGAGATCGTCGGCACGAAGGAAGGCGGCGTGACCGCGCTCATGGTGCGTAACCTCGTCACGAACGAGGTGACGGACATGAAGACGCAGGGGCTCTTCGTCGCCATCGGTCACACGCCGAACACCTCGCCGTACACCGGTCAGCTCGAGCTCGACGACAAGGGCTACATCTGCCTGCCGCACAAGAACTCGACGAAGACGAACATCGAAGGGGTCTTCGCCTGCGGCGACGTCGTCGATCACATCTACCGCCAGGCCATCACCGCCGCCGGCAGCGGATGCGCCGCCGCACTCGATTGCGAGCGCTGGCTGGCGCACGAGCGAATCACCGAGCGCTGGGACCTGCCGCAGGGCGAAGAAGACCGCGTCGAGTGATCTCGTGATGCTCGCGGCGATCCTCTTTGCGCTGAACCTCGAGCTCGCGCGTGCCGCCGCGCAACAGGTCGGCGTGACGACGATCTACGATCCGTCGTACGTGCAACTCCGCTATCCCGGCGGCGACCTGCCGCTGCAGCGGGGCGTCTGCGCCGACGTGATCATCCGCGCGTTCCGCAAGCTCGGCGTCGATCTGCAGCGCGAGGTGCACGAGGACATGCGCGCGCACTTCTCCGCCTATCCGCAGAACTGGGGACTGCGCGGCCCCGACAAGAACATCGATCACCGCCGCGTCCCGAACCTGATGGCGTTCTTCAAACGCAAAGGAAAGTCGGTGAGCGGCGAGTTCCAGGCAGGCGACGTCGTCGCCTGGAGCCTGCCCGGCGGCTACTACCACATCGGCATCATGGCCGACGACGGCAAGCTGGTGATCCACAACATCGGCCGCGGTGCGCAGAAGGAAGACATCCTGCACGCGTTCCCGATCATCGGGCACTACCGTTGGTGAGCTATTGAGCTATCGAGCGGCTATGAGTTCAAGAGCTCAATCGCTTTCAGCCGCTCAACCGCTTCAAAACGCGTTGAGGATGTACTCGAGCGGATTGACCGGGTTGTTGTTGAGGCGCACCTCGTAGTGCAGGTGCGGTCCGGTCGAGCGGCCGGTCGAGCCGACGTAGCCGATGACGTCGCCACGCTTCACGTGTCCGCCCGGCTTCACCGCGTAGCCCGACAGGTGTCCGTAGCGCGTCGAGTAGCCGTAGCCGTGCGAGATGTAGATCACGTTGCCGTAGCCGTTCGCCCACTCCGCCTTGACCACGATGCCGTCCGCGGGAGCGCGAACCGCCTGGCCGACCGCGGAGGAGATGTCGACCGCGTTGTGCGTTCCCTGCTCGCCCGTGAACGGGTCGGAGCGGCCGCCGAAGCCGTCGGTGAGGATGCCGCGGACCGGAGCGATCGACGGCGTGGAGGAGAGCAGCTGGGCCTGCGCCACGAGGCGCTGTTCGAGGACGGAGAGGTCGCGCTCCAGGTGATGCGAGCGGAAGCTCATCTTGTCGACGTCGTCACGATACGGATTGTTCGAGTTCTCATCGTTGCGCGCGCCGCCGACGCCGCCGAGGCTCTGCTCGTCGAGGGTCGTGATGCCGGCGATGATCGCCAGTTTGCGGGTGCGGTCTTCCACCGTATGGAGCTGGCCGCGGAGCGACTCGACCGACTTGCTGAACTGTTCGTTGGCACTCTGCAGCTCGCGGTTCTCGTGCTGCAGTTTGGAGAGCTCGTGCGTCTGGGAAAGGGAGGTGAAGTACTGAATCGAGAAGAACGTCGAGAGGCAGAGCGAGGACGTGAGCAGCGAGAGGAACGAGAAGAGCAGCCGGTGGGACACTTTCAACTTACGGAACTTGGCCCGCGCGTGCGGGACAAAGATGATCGTTGAATACCGCTTGTCCATTACTGGCTCCTGAACTATTGAACTGGATATGTAAAAACCGATTGGGTCAGTGGATGCGTATTCTATGAATCGAGACGGGCGAGTCAATGAAAAATCGGCGTGAAAGACACCAATTTCGGCACCACCCCGAATAAACCTAACCTCTCGATTTGCAGGCACTTCCGGGCCATGAATATGTGGGTATCCCATAAACGGCCGTGATCGCGCGACGTTTCCGTCCGTAGCCGCTAATAACTACTTGTGATTGGGTCGCCTGATACAATCCTGCGCATCTATGCGTGCTGGTTGGAACGAATACTTCATGGGCATCGCCCACCAGGCTGCCACCCGCTCGACCTGCTCCCGGAAGCATGTCGGTGCCGTCATCGTCCGCGACCGGACGGTCCTCTCGACCGGTTACAACGGCTCCCTCCGCGGCCTCCCGCACTGCGAGGACGCCGGCTGCATCATGGAGGACGGGCACTGCATCACCACCGTCCACGCCGAGGCCAACGCCATCCTCCAGGCGGCCAAGAACGGCGTCTCCATCGCCGACTCCGAGCTTTACACCACCGCCTCCCCCTGCTGGAACTGCTTCAAGCTGATCGCGAACGCCGGGATCAAGCGGATCTACTACGGCGAGTTCTACCGCGACGAGCGTTCCCGCGAGGTGGCGAAGGAGATCGGCATCGAGCTGGTCGATCTCGGGATGCCGGAGAAGGTCGCCGCGCAGTAAGCTCTCACCTCGTGCTGATCCTCGCCGCCGACTCCTCGCTCCCGATCCTCTCCGTCGCTCTTCTCGCCGACCGCTCGCTCCTCGGCGCGATCTCGCTCGAAGGGAAGGGCTCGCGCAACGAGAAGCTGCTGCCGGCGATCGACTGGATCCTCGCCGAGGCGGGCATCGATCGCCGCGACGTCGAGCTCTTCGCCACCACGCGCGGACCCGGGTCGTTCACCGGCGTCCGCATCGGACTCGCCACGATTCAGGGCCTCGCGCTCGCCCTCGGACGTCCCGTCTGTGCGATGTCGACCCACGAGGCGATCGCCCTCGGCGATCCCGATCCCGGCCGCATCGCGATCTTCGACGACGCCGGACGGGGCGAGTTCTACGTCTCGGTCTTCCATCGCCACGCCGAGATCATCGCGCCGCGGCTGGCGACCGCGGTCGAGCGCGATGAGCTGACGGCGAAGGCAGGACTGGTCATCCCGGTCTCCGAGTTCGTGCAGCACGGCAACGTCGCCGTCGGATGCGCGCGCCGCGCCCGCGAGCTCGCCGACACGCCCGATGCGGAGCGCTACCGCGACGTCACGCCGATCTACGTCCGCCTCGCGGAGGCCGAGGTCAAACTCCAGCAGAAGCAGGGGCAGTCGTGAGCGCGCGCCCCGAAGTCCCGGGCGTTTCGATCCAGTTCGCCACCGCGCGCGACGTCGTCGCCGTGCACAAGCTCGAGGAAGCGTCGTTCCCCGCGCCGTGGCGGAAGGAGTTCTTCGAGAGCGAGCTGTATGCGAGCGGGCGATTCAATCTCGTCGCGCGCCGCGGCAACATGGTGATCGGCTATCTGTTCGCGATGTGGTTCTTCGACGAGATGCACGTGAACAAGATCGCAGTCGACGCGGAGGAGCGGCGGCAGGGGATCGCGCAGGCGCTGATGGAGCGCTGCATCGAGTTCGCGCACGCGAACCACATCAAGACCATCTCGCTCGAAGTGCGGAAGTCGAACCGCGGCGCGCAGGAGTTCTACAAGCAGCTCGACTTCGCGTCGTCGTACATGCGGCCTCGCTACTACCCCGACGGCGAGGCGGCGGTGGTGATGACTAAGGTTCTCTGAGCGCGATCCACCGCACCCGATACACCTGCTTCGGCTTGATCTGCTCGATGAACGCGGTCGCCACTTCGTCCGCATTGACCGCGACCGCCGCGCGCCGCGGCTCATGCGCCATGGCCACCGGATCGAACTTGTCCTCGCGAAATGCTGCCGCGAGCGGATCGGGCGTCAGCCAGCGACCTTCGAGCGCGGTGAGCGCTTCGACCGGCGATGTGACCTCCGCGCGAACCACCATGCTGTCGATCCGCTTGAAGCCCTCGATCGACGTGTACGCATTCGGCAGGCGGATCGTGATGATGCCGGGAAACGGATCGTTCACCCGATCGGCCAGACTGAGAAAGCGCTGCTGTGCGTCCTTCTCCGGCGCCGTCTCCGAGACGCGCATCATCGCCGCGCGCAGATCGACGATCAGATTCTTCTCTTCCTCGGTCGTCGCGACGATCACCTCGTCTGACTCCGCGAAGATCTGCGCGAAGGCCGACTCCGCGCGCTGGGGATGCGCATCGAGATAGCTGTAGAGATGCCGCGCCGCCGCGATGTAGTCGACCAGCGATCGCGACACGACCGTCACGCGACGCTGAAACTCGTCGCGTTCGTCGCGTGTCGCGCGCGTGCTCGTCGCCGGATAGATCACCAGCTCGTTGACCCCTTCGGCCTGCGTGAAGCGGATCGTCATGTCGACGTCGGCGAAGAACTTCTGGATGTCGTCGACGTTGATCAGCGCCGAGTGCTCGACCGTCGCCACTTCGCCGTGCGCTTTCTCGAACGTGATCCGCTCCGACGACGGCTGCACGAGATCGAAGCGATGCTTCCAGTGATCCTCGAGCGGCGAGACAGTGGTGATCGTGACGCTGCCGTGCTCGTTGAAGGCGAGCGTCACCTTCTCGCGCTGGTCCGCACAGGCGAAGGCCAGCAGCGCGAGGGCGAGGATGATGATGAACTTCATGCCGCGTCTCCGCGCAGAATGAAAGTCGGAACCCATCATTCCTCCCGGATCGCGGCGATCGGATCGAGCCGCGACGCCACACGTGCGGGATACCACGTGGCGACGATCGACAGCACGATGGCGATCACGTTCACGCCGATGACGTCCATCGGATCGATGCGGAACGGCAGCGTCCGAAGAAAATACGCGCCGCTCGGCAACGGGATGAGGTGATAGCGGTCGGCGAGGAACGACACGCCGAGGCCGATGATGTTGCCGATGACGGTGCCGGTGATGCCGATGAAGAGGCCGACCTGCATGAAGACCGACATGATCGTCCGGTTCGTCGCGCCGAGGGTGCGCAGGACGCCGACCGACGGCCGCTTTTCGAGCACGAGCATCGCCATCGACGAGACAAGGTTCAGCGCGGCGACGAAGATGATCAGCGAGATCGTGGCGAACATCACGATCTTCTCCAGCCGCAGCGCGAGGAAGAGCGGGCGGTTGATCTCCTTCCACGTCTTGACCTGCACGCCCGGAAAGCGCGCCGCGATCTGCGGCTGAATCTCCTCGGCGCGCTCGGCGCTGCCGTACATCTCGATCGACGTCGGCTTGCCATCGGTGCCGAAGAGACGCTCCGCCTCGCTCATCTCGAGATACGCCTCGGCGCCGCGGTCGTCGCCGGTGGCGGTGACGAGTCGCGCGATGCGGAACTTCTTCCACACCGGCACGGGACCGAACGGCGTGAGCCGCGTGCGCGGCGCGACGATGGTGACGAAATCGCCGAGGTCGAGGCCGAGGGCGGAGGCGGTATCACGCGTCACGAAGATCGACGGCTCGTTCGGATCGATCGGCCGCGACGAACGGCGCACCATCCGATCGGGCGCCGGCTCGCTGCCGCGCTCGTAGGAACGGATGCGCAGCGGACGTCCGCGACGTTCTTCGTCATTCGCTCCCCAGCCGATGCCGCTGATGACCGCGTGCACGGTCTTCATCCCGCTGCGCTTTCCGTCGGCGCCGATCGCGGCAAAGTCGTCGATCGTGTTCCTGCCGATCGGCTCGATCAACAACTGCGGACTCGATGCGATGAGCTGTTCTTTGATGTGGCCCTGCAGGCCTGAGAGGAGCGCGATGGAGATCAGTAGCGCCGCGACGCCGAGCGCGAGCCCGGCGATGGAGATGGTCGAGAGGAACGCCATGTGACGCTCTTTGCGAGCGGCCCAGAGGTAACGGCGGGCGATTTGGCTTTCGATCACGACCGCGGCCGCATCAACGGAAACAGGATCACGTCGCGAATCGTCGGCGAATCGGTAAACACCATCACCAGGCGATCGATGCCGATGCCTTCGCCGCCGGTCGGTGGCAGTCCGTACTCGAGCGCGTTGACGTAATCCTCGTCCATCTGCATCGCTTCTTCATCGCCGCGCTCGCGCTCTTCGAGCTGCTGGCGGAAACGGCGGTCCTGCTCGTCGGGGTCGTTCAGCTCGGAGAAGGCGTTCGCCAGCTCCATGCCGCCGATGAAGAGCTCGAAGCGCTCGACGTAGTTCGGATCGTCCTTCCGCTGCTTCGACAGCGGGGAGATCTCGGTCGGGAAGTCGGTGATGAACGTCGGCTGGATCAGGTGCTTCTCGGCGACCGCTTCAAACAGTTCCGCGATCAGTTTCCCGTCGCCGAGCTTCTCGACGTCCTTCGGATCTTCATGCTCGCCGTGCCTCTTCACCAGCGCCACGAGCTTCGCGCGATCCGCGAGGTCGTTCACGTCGATGCTGCCGAAGTGTGCGATCGCTCCCTTCATCGTGAAGCGGGCGAACGGCTGCTTGAAGCTGATCTCGTTGCCGCGATACGTGACGGTGTCGCGCTGCAGCACGTCGCGCGCGATCCCGCTGAGCAGCTCCTCGGTCAGCGCGATCAGGTCGTTGTAATCGGCGTACGCCCAGTAGAACTCGAGCATGGTGAACTCGGGGTTCCAGCGGTAGCCGATCCCTTCGTTGCGGAAGTTGCGGTTGATCTCGTAGACCTTCGACATCCCGCCGACGATGAGCCGCTTGAGATAGAGCTCCGGCGCGATGCGCATGAAGAGGTCCATGTCGAGCGCGTTGTGATGCGTGACGAACGGCCGCGCCGCGGCGCCGCTGGCAATCGGCTGCATCATCGGCGTCTCCACCTCGATGAAGCCGTGGTCGTCGAAGTATTTGCGGATGTAGCTGATGATCTTCGCCCGCGTCTCGAACGTCGCCTTCACGTCGTCGTTGACGATCAGGTCGACGTAGCGCTGGCGGTAGCGCTGCTCGAGATCGGTCAGGCCGTGCCACTTGCTCGGCAGGGGACGGATGCCTTTGACCAGGAAGTCGATCTTCTCCGCCTTCACCGACAGCTCGTTCGTCTTCGTGCGGAAGACCGTGCCGTGCGCGGAGATCCAGTCCCCCGCATCGAGGTTCCGGTAGAGCTCCCACTCGCGCTCGGAGAGCATGTCCTTGCGGCAGTAGACTTGGATGCGCGCCGTTTTTTCGGAGAGGACGAGGAACGCCGTCTTGCCGAACTCGCGGACGGTCATGATCCGTCCGGCGATCTTCACGTGCACCTTCTCCGCCTCCAGCTCCTCGGCGGACTTCGCGCCGTACGTCGCGACGACGTCGGCGACGGTCGTATCGATGTCGGCTTTGGTCGGATAGGGGTCGTATCCGAGCGCGACGATGCGCGCGAGCTTCTCGCGGCGGACGCGGATCAATTCGGATTCGGGGACTTCGGGTGCTTGCTCTTGGTCGGTCATAGTTTCTTCAGCGCGGCAACCGCTTCCTCGATCGTCTCGAGCGACGTCGAGAATGACACGCGCACGTGTCCTTCGCCATGCGGGCCGAAGACGACGCCGGGAACGGAGGCGATGGTGGTGTGCTCGAGCAGCGTCTCCATCGCTTGCCAGGAGTCGTTGCCGAGGCGATCGCGGACGTCGGGGAAAAGGTAGAACGCGCCGGGAGGGGGCGCGCAGCGGAAACCGGCGTCGGCGAGGCCGTGCACGAGCAGGTCGCGTCGGCGGCGGTACTCCTCGCGCCACGCGGGATCGAAGCCGTGCGCGATCGCGGCCGCGGCGGCGAACTGCGTCGGCGTCGAGACGCCGTTGATCGAGTTCAGTACGAGCTTGCGCAGGCCGTCCATCCACGTCGCATCGGCCACGAGGTAGCCGGTGCGCCATCCCGTCATCGCGAAGCTCTTGCTCAGCGTGAAGACGGTGATGGTCCGCGCAAACATGCCGGGGAGCGTCGCCAGCGAGACGTGCGGCGTGTCGTACACGAGATCTTCGTAGGCCTCATCGGAGATCACGGCGAGATCGTGCTCGCTGGCGAAGTCGGCGATGGTCCGCAGCTCGGCGATGGTCAACATGTTGCCGGTCGGATTCGACGGCGTGTTGACATAGATGACGCGCGTGCGGTCGGTGCGATGTTTTTCCAGCAGTGCGCGCAGATCGCCGGAGTGGACGTCATCCCACGGAATCAGGACGGGATGTCCCCCGCAGTAATTGACCTGGTCCTTGATCGGTGTCCAGTAGGGCGAGAAGAACATCACGTCATCGCCCGGATTCACGGTGGACTGGAACGCGCAGAAGAGTCCGTGCGCGCCGCCCGAGGTGACGATCACGTTCGACTGGTCGACGCGCAGGTTGTTCTGCTTCGCGAGCTTGGTGACGATCGCGTCGAGGAGGCGCGCCACGCCCGACGACGGGGCGTAGCGCGTTTCGTTCGCGTCGACGGCATCCTTTATCGCCTGCTTGACGTAGTCGGGCGTCGGCATGAACGGCTCGCCCCCTTCGAAGCGGAGCACGCGCATGCCGCGCGACTGCATGTCGAGCACGCGGTTGCGGATGCGGACGATGTCGGAGAAGCCGAGGCGCGACATCCGCTCGGCGGGAGAGAGGGTAGAGGCTCGCAAAGCCGGGGGATTGTATCGTGGGAACCATGCGATACAGCGACACCTACGCGAACGGGATGTCGAACCACCTGCCGATGGCTCTCCTCGCCATCCGCCGCCTCGGCGCGACCGAAGATCGCGTGCGCGAATTCGAGTCGTTTTACGCGCGAAGACTGCGGCCGATGAGCGCGGATGAGGAGGCGGACGCCGACCGCCTGGCCGCCGAGCTCGCGCGCGATGGACGCGAGGCGTTCCTGCGCAACCATGTCGCGCGACTGACGCCCGGCATCGGCAGCGCGGCGTTTCACGGCGTCATTCGCACGGCGTACGCGGTCGACACAGACGATCTCGCTGACGCGGTCGCGTCGTGGCAGCGCCACTACTCCGTCATCCCGAGCGACAGCGAGGGACCCGGGCGTGCGGCCGGCGAAGTGTTCGAAGCCATCCAGCACGATGCCCGTTTCGGCGACGCCTTCGAAGGCACGAGCATCGTGGACCGCATGGAGAAGGTCGTGAGCATGCCGGAGTTTCACGAATACGTGATGAAGACTCCCACGCTCCCCGACCTCACGCGCATCGCGTTGAAGATCTACCTCGCCACCGCGAACTTCACCGCTCTGCATCTCGTCACCGGATGCCACGCCGCGCGCGTGCTCGGGCCGTATCTCGCGCCCGGCGCGCTCGATCACCTTGCGACCGCGATGCTCGCCGGGTACGTCACGATCGGGCGGCCTTCATTCGACATCGCAACGTTCGACGCGCCCGACTGGGACACGCTCGCGAAGCTGGCGATCGCCAGCAACGACGATCACGATCTGAAAATGGTCTACAGCTGTCGCGAGGAAGACGAGGCGTACTGCTGGGGCCTCCACCGGATGGCGGCGGCCCTCAGATTGCGGACAACCTGAGAGGTTGTCCTACGTGTCTGCGCGGCGAGCCCGAGATCTCAGGCGCGTTGCGCCGCTCGAAGCCGAGACTCGCGGACACCGCAGCGCTCGTGCTGAAGGCGGAGCGATCAACGCAGCCGGCCGGGCCGGCTCAGGGCTTCGGCTTCTGCGCGCCCGGATCGGTGACCGGCGGCGCCGGCGTCACGATCTGGGTGGCGGTCGGCTGCGGCGATGCGGCGGGCTGCTGCTGCGGCACGCTGGAGTACGCGGGCGGTGCTCCCAGAAGATCGATCGCGTCGCGAGCGTGATTCTTCGGATACGCCTTGAGCAGCGCGAGCGCCATCAGTTTGCTGTCGAGCACGCGCGGATTGACGCGTACGTCGAGCAACTGGTGATTGATGGTGATCGCCTTCGCGTAGTACTTGATCGCCTGCTCCTCGTTCTGATGCTCTTCTTCCATCAGCCCGAGCTGGAACAGCGCCTCGGCATGCCCCGGCTTGTGCCGCACCGTCGCGAGGTAGTCCTGCCGCGCGGCGAAGAAATCGCCCTGGCCGGCGCGGAGCTGCGCGCGGTTGTAGTACGCGGGATAGAAATCGCGATCCGCGCGGATGGCGCGGCTGAACTCCTTCTCCGCGTCATTCGGAAAGCCCTTCAGTACCAGGAGCTGCCCGAGGTCGTTGTGCAGTGAGGCGGAGTTCGGATTCGCGCGCAGCGCGTCGACCGTGTGCTGGATCCGCTGATCGAACGGATCGTTCGGATTGAGGTAGCGCTGGTAGAAGAGCGGCTTCTCGTACGGATTGTCGCCGCGATGAAAGTCGAGGTTGTGCATCGATGCGCAGCCCGCGAGGGTGAGAGCCGCGGCGGTGAGGAGGAGTTTTTTCATCATCATTCCTGAAGTGGTTTCGCTTTCAACTTCACCTTCCCATCGACGGTCTCGACGCGGAAGGCGACGGTGCTTACGTGATATTTGTTCCGCACGGCCTCGGTCTGTTTCTCGACCATCTGCGTCAGCTGCTCAACGGTTACGGGGGAGACCTTCCCCATCTTCAGATGTTCGCGCTCGATCTGGTCGTGCAACCTCTTGATCGCCTCGCCGTTCGTGCCCGGCGTCACCTTTACATACGGATCGGCGCCGTTCGACGTTACGCGTGCCTGCGGCGCGGGCGGCGGCGGGGGAGGGGCGATCGGCTCGTCGAGTGCGGCCTTGCGGCGGCGGAACTCCATCGGACCTTCCTCCCGCTCGCGCATCCTGCGGCCCCAGAGCTCGCGGTACTGGTTGTAGCGGGTCAGCAGTTGCTGGTAGCGGAAGCGGCGCGCGTTGTCGCGCATGCGCTGCTTCCCGATCTCGAAGATGGCGATCTCGATTTTTCGCCGGTCCATCATCGGAGGAAACTTCTGCATCCCGGCGAAGAACTGGTCGTACTTGTTCTTCAGGATCCGGATGTCTTCCTCGAGCTTGTCGAGCTCTTCGTCTTTGATGAACTTCGCCATCGACCCAGAGTGTATGCGTAAAGCGTGACCGGGCCCAGTCAAGACAGCGGCGGCTACAATGCAGCGCACTGATGAGTCAGACGCTTAGATCGATTCCGTCCGTCGAACGGATACTCTCCAGCAGTGCCTTCGCCGCGCTCGTGGAAGGCTTCGGCCGCACCCGCGTGAAGGAGGCCGTCACCGCCCATCTCGATGAGCTCCGGACCTCCGGAGGCGCGTGGGAAGAAGGGGAGGCGGTGGCGGAAGTCGCGATCCGCCTTCGCGCGGCGATGGCCTCGACGCTTCGCCGCGTCGTCAACGCCACCGGCGTGATCATCCACACGAACCTCGGGCGCTCGCCGATCGATCGGACGCTCTGGTCGGATGCGGCGGACGTCGTCACCGGCTACTCGAACCTCGAATTCGATCTCGATCATGGAGAGCGCGGCGCGCGCGACGAACATCTGGCCGAGATTTGCCGCTCGCTCTTCGGATGCGAGTCCGCGATCCTCACGAACAATAACGCCGCGGGAACGCTGCTGATGCTGGCCGCGACCGCCGCCGGGAGTGACGTGCTCGTCTCGCGCGGAGAGCTCGTCGAGATCGGAGGCTCGTTCCGCGTGCCTGATGTGATCCAGCAGGGCGGCGCTCGTCTGCGCGAAGTCGGCACGACAAACCGGACGCGCGCCCGCGATTACGCATCGGCGGTCGACGCGCAGACCGCCGCGATCCTCCGCGTGCATCGCTCGAACTTCAGCATGATGGGCTTCACCGAAACGGCCTCCGTCGCTGAGCTGATCGAGGTCGCGCGCGACAAGCGCGTCCCGCTGCTCTACGACGAAGGCACAGGCCGCGTCGTCGACATCAGCAAATACGGCTTCGAAAAGAAAGAGACGGTTCGCGAGCTGATCGCCGCCGGCGTCGATGCCGTCGCCTGCTCGACCGACAAGCTGATCGGCGCAACGCAGGGAGGCCTGATCCTCGGGCGCGAAGAGATCATCGCGAAATGCCGCAAGCATCCGCTGATGCGCGCGCTGCGGGCGGGGAAGGAAAGCTACACCATCATCGCCGAGACGCTGCGCGCCTTCGCCACCGATCGCTACGAAGAGCGCGTCCCGATCTACCGCATGCTGTCGACGACCGTCGATGCCTTGCGCGAGCGCGCACAATCGCTCGGCGCCACCAGCATCATCGACAGCCGCTGCGCCCTCGGCGGCGGCACGACACCGATGGAGACCATCCCCTCGATCGCCATTCACGTCGAAGGAAACGCGAACGAGCAGTACACGCGGTTCCTGAAGAACGATCCGCCGATCGTGGGACGCATCGTCGACGATCGCTTCATCCTCGATATGCGGACGCTGCTCGAGGATGACCTTCCGCACGTCGCGCGTGTCATCGCGACCCATTGAGATCTCGCGCGTTGCTTTGAGGATGTCGCGAGTTGTTTCGAGGATCTCGCAAGTTCATGAAATGACTGCACATTCACATACGAATTTCCATTCTCACGTAAAAATGTAAGGTGATGCCGGTTCTGCTTGCTTGTGTAATGGCGCTGCCGGTGATGGGAGTTGAGCCGGGCTCCTCCCCCCGCGTCCGATCCACAATGAGCCCCGAGGATGCGCTACTGGAGTTCGCCGCCGACGCGGTAGGCGAGCTCGCCGCCGAGATGCGCACGATCATCGACCAGCGGATGGAGAAGGTCTACCGCGACGCGCTGGAGGTCTACTACGCCACCGAGGAGCTGGCGCGCGACCCGGCAAACGCGCACCTCATCCCGCACGTCGAGGCGATGAGACGAGGGCATGAGAGGGATTATGGGAGGGCGATTCCGCCGCGGGAGGGGTGAGGGGGCGGTTTCCCATGCGCCTACGCCTCATCTATGCCAGCGAGAGTGCGTAGCGATTTGCTAACTCTCGCAACGCACAAGCTAGATGTTCCGACGTGTTCGTTGCTGCGTCAATTACTTCCTCGAATGCACCGGCCAACTGATTGACGAGATCGTGTGCGACGGTAACTTCGGCAGCTTCCCGAAACGCCGATTCGACCGTTTTGAAATATGCGTCTTCCTGAATCCCGAAGATCCGCATGAAGCGCAGAACAGCGGAAACATAATAGAGCGTGAGCCCAACGATGTCTTCATGCGAGGCCGCGACCTGCTTATATGCGCGGAGGATTTGCCTGCCTTTCGATGGTCGTCCGGTCGGGTTGCGAGCGCAGGTATAGAATTCTTGATCAATTTGCCGCACATACTTCGCGAAACTCTTGGCACTAGAATCAATTTCTAATCGGGCCTCAAGATATTCACGAACCGCCGGAAGGCGATCGTAAAGGATGAGAATCTCTTCGGTAAGCTGCTGAGATGATCGGGACGCGAGGAACTTGCGGAGCTCAGTTTTCGACATTTCTGTCGGCGATTATCCATAGAATCGACGTACTTTGCGGCACCTGCATGTGCCTGCGAGCGCAGAACGCAGGCCTCGAGAAAGACCAATGAAAAAGGTAATCTTCTTCGTCCAGGTTTCACTGGACGGCTTCTTCGAGGGACCGAAGAAGGAGCTCGACTGGAATATGGTCGATGACGAGCTCCACGCCCACATCCTCGAGGAGCTCAGGCCGATGGGAGCCTTCCTGAGCGGACGGGTCACCTACGAGCTCATGGCCGGATTCTGGCCGACCGCCGACGCCGACCCCGGGAGCACTCCTTTCGTGAAGGAGTTCGCCCCGATCTGGCGGGACATGCCCAAGGTGGTCTATTCGAAGACCCTTACCTCGGCGGGGTGGAACACGACGATCGTCCGGGACGTGGTGCGGGAAGAGGTCGAGGAGCTCAAGCTCCGCGCCCGTGGGGATCTCGTGGTCGGGGGAGGGGACCTGGGCGCGGCCTTCATGAGCCAGGACCTGATCGACGAGTACCGGATCTACGTCCACCCGATCCGGATCGGGGAGGGGAAGCGCCTTTTTCCCCCTTCGAAGGAGAAGGTCCTGCTCCGCCTCGCCGAGACCCGAACTTTCGGGAACGGGGTCGTCCTTCTCCGGTACGAACGACCCCATTGAGCCTTATTGACCTTCTGGGGGTTGCCAGAGCTCGATGCGATTGCCTTCCGGGTCCTGAACCCAGCCGAATTTCCCGTATTCAGACTCGTCGACCTTGTCGTCTACAGCGCAGCCTTCTGCTCGAAGTGCTGCGATCAGTGCGTGAAGGTCTTCAACCCGGAAGTTGACCATGAAGCTCTTGCCTGGGCCGAAGTAGGAAGTGTCTTCCTTGAACGGATTCCAGATCGTGGTGCCTGTGCCCGTCGGGTTCTCAGGAGTGACCCATTGGAATGACACTCCGCCCCATGCTTCGACGTTCAGACCGAGGTGCTCGCGATACCACTCGCTGAGTGCCTTCGGGTCCTTTGCCTTGAAGAATATGCCGCCGATCCCGGTAACACGTTTCATGAGAAGCCTCCTTGGTGCCTGACGAACGTTATCAAACCCACCGGAACCGCTTCACCGCGAACAGGAACGACAGCGCGGCCCAGGCGGCGAGGATCGCCAGGCCGGAGGCGTGACCTTGCAGCGTGGCGCCGTCGTTGTAGACCGCGCGGAGGGCGCGGAGGAACGGTGAGAGCGGAAGGATCAGAACCGCCTTCTGGATCCATTGCGGGGCGTTGTCCAGGCGAAAGTAAACGCCCGAGAGCAGCATCATCGGAAAGAACGCGAGGTTCGAGACTGCGCCGTACGTTTCGACCGTCGAGGCGAAGCTCGAGAGGGCGAAGCCCATCGCAATGAACGTGGCGGTCCCGAAGATGACCAGGGCGGTGAAGACGAGGTACGAGCCCTCGTTTTTGATGTTGAAGCCGAGCCATGCGGCGAGCAGCAACAACGCAGTCTGCAGCAGCACAGACGTCACGCGCTGCAGGATCTGTCCGCTCAGGAAAACCCATTTCGGGAGCGGTGTCACGGCGAGCCGGCGGTACTTCCCCTTCTCGCGATACGCCACCGTCACCATGCCGACGGCAAAGAGACCGGTACTGAGGAGATTCAGCCCGACCAGACCGGGAACGAGGAACGCCGCGTAGTTCGTCGAATGCGCATGTCCCGGGCTTTCGATGACCATCGGAATCCGCTCCGGCTCCGCTACGCCACGGACCCGTGCCTGCGCCACGAGGAACGCCTGACTGGCGGCGAGCGCAACGACCTGTCCCTGCGCGAGGAGGTAGCTGTTGAGATGGAGCCGGTATCCATCGCCCACGCTTTCCAGCTGCGCCGTCGTCTCCCCCTTCTTCCACCGCTCCTCGGCCTGCTTCGCATCGAGCGTCACGACTTTGAGCCGCCCTTCCTGTAGGGCCTTGAGGAACGCCTGATCGCGCGCCGTCTCGTGCGCCGGGGCGATGCGCACCAGCGTCAACGCCGGCGGGCCGCCGGAACGGAAGATCACGCCGAAGCCGAAGAGCATCAGCAGGGGAAAGAGGAACGTCCAGAACATGGCGGCGCGATCGCGCACGTAAAGCCGCCACTCGATCTTGAACTGACGCCAGAGGAGCGCAAACGGGTTGGGGAAGGCAGTCGTTTCCATTCGATTCACTCCCGCAGGCTGCGTCCGGTCAGTTGCAGAAACACATCCTCGAGCGTTGCGCGGCGGACGTGCACCTGCTGGTAGTCGAGCTGCTCGCTCTCGATCGCCGCGAAGAGCCGCGGCAGCAGCGTCTTCGGGTCGGTCGTCGGAATCTCCCAGACGTCGCCGCGCGCCTCGACGGCGCTGCCGAGGCGGCTCGCCAGTGAGCGCGGATCGGGAGCGGGGCCGTCGAACGTAAGCTCGACCACGCTGGGGATGCCGAGGGAGGCGATGAGCTCGGCCGGTGTGCCGGAGCGGAGAATGGTGCCGTGATCGAGGATGGCGAGGCGATCGCAGAGCGACTCCGCCTCGTCCATGTAGTGCGTGGTGAGAACGACGGTGCGGCCCTCGCCTTTCATCGCCCGGACGACTTCCCAGAGTGAGCGGCGACCCTGCGGATCGAGCCCGGCGGTCGGCTCGTCCAGGAAGACGACTTCGGGATCGTTGACCAGGGCCAGCGCGAGGGCGAGGCGCTGTGCCTGTCCGCCGGAGAGGGTGACGTGGTATGCGTCGGCTTTGTCTTCGAGTTGCACGAGCCGCAGGAGCTCGTCGGTGCCGCGCCGCTTCGGGTAGTAGCCACCGAAGAGATCGAGCGCCTCGCGCGGCGTGATCTTGTTGTAGAGACTCGTCGCCTGCAGCTGGACGCCGATCAGCGAGCGGATCTCGTGGGCATTCTGGTTCCAGTTCAGCCCGCGGATCGAGATCTCGCCGGCATCGGGCCGGGTGAGCCCCTCGATCATTTCCAGTGTCGTGGTCTTTCCGGCACCGTTCGGACCGAGGAGGCCGAAGACCTCGCCGGCGGCGACAGTGAGGTCGACGCCGGCGACCGCGAGGACTTTCGGGAACTGCTTGCGCAAGCCTCTGACGACGATCTGTTCGGGCATACGAGGCGACAGACTAGCAGGAGTTGCGCGCTAAAATCGCACCGCCCATGGTCGAACCCCTCGTCTCGGTAATCCTGCCCGTGCGCAATGCCGAGGCATCGATCGTGCGGGCGATCGAGAGCGTGCTCGCGCAGACGTACCGGCAGTTCGAGCTCATCGTCGTCGACGACGGCTCGACCGATGGGACGCGCCGCGTCGTGGAAGGAGTTGCCCGCGATCGTGTGCGGCTGCGTGTGAGACTGATCGAGCAGCCGCATCGCGGCGTTTACGCCGCCCGCAACTTCGGCGCGCGCCACGCACGCGGCGAGTTGATCGCGTTCATCGACTCCGACGATGCCTGGCTGCCCGACCGGCTGTCGTCACAGGTACCACTGCTGCAGCGCGAGGAGGTCGGTCTCGTGTTCGGCGATGCGATCCATCTCGACGAACAGGGCAGACGCTCGAAGCTCTCCTGCTTTCGCGTCGCGCCGCCGCGCCGCGGACGCGCCGCGAGCGCGATGGTGCGATGCAACTTCGTTCCGACCATTACCGTTCTCGTTCGCCGCCGCTGTCTCGAAGAGATCGGTGGATTCGCGGAGACCCTCCCACTTTCGGCGGACTACCTGGCCTGGTTCCGCGTCGCGCTGCGCCACGAGATCGACTACGTCGACCGGCCGGTCGCGCACTACACCGTGCGCGGCGGAAGTCTCAGCGCCGACCTCGGCCGCGCGGTCGAAGCGCGCATCCTCCTCTTCTCCGATCACCTCAATCGCACGACCAATGCCGGCGAGCGCGTCCTGCTGCGGCGGTTGCTCTTCAATCTCTCGCTGCAGCTCGCACTGGCGGCAATCCGGGGGCGTGCGCGCAACACGGAGCGTCCACTGCGGCTCGCCTGGCGCACCGCCACTTCGGTCGCGGGACTCCAGGCCGCGCCGTGGACCGCCGCGTTCGCGCTCCATCAGCTCAGCGTCCGGGGACGGCGGCTCTTCGCATGAACACGCCGCTCGTTTCCGTCGTCATCGAGACCGTCACCGCCCGCTTCGATTCCACGAGCGGTTCGCTCCCGAACGATCTCGCCGCCACGCTGGCGGCGGTCGAGCAGCAAACGTATCCGCGCGACCGCATCGAGACGATCGTGGTGATCGACGATGAGGTTCCTGCCGCGGCCATCGACGAGCTGCGCCGGCGCTACCCGCACGTGAAGCTGGCGTCGTCGCAGACGAGCAACTACTTCGACGCGAAGAACGCCGGAGCATCGGCATCCAGCGGCGACGTCATCGCGCTGCTCGACGGCGACTGCGTGCCGTCGCCGGACTGGATCGAGGTGCTGCTTTCGCGTTTCGAAAAGGGAGTCGACGCCGTCGCCGGGTGCACGCGCTACGAAGGCCGCAGCGTGAAGGCGCGCACGTTCTCCGTCCCCGACTTCGCGTACGTCGTGGATGACGAAGACGGCGCGTCGGGATTCAACATCAACAACGTGGCGTTCCGGCGCGACGTGCTGCTCGCGCATCCGTTCGATACACGCATCCGCCGCAACGGCGGCTGCTTTTTTCTCTTTCACCAGCTGCGCGCGGCGGGAGCGCGGATCGTCTACGAGCCGCGGGCCAGCGTCGCGCACGGCCTCGACATCCACGGTCTCGGATTCGTACGCAAGCATTTCGAGCGCGGCTACGACGGCGTGATGGTCTACCGCCTCGACGACCGGGCCGTGCTTCGCGGCACGCGCTACTTCCGGCGTGCCGGGCCACTGGCGTTGATCGCGCTTTACGCGCGCCGCGTCGTCGTCGACTGGGTGCGCATGCTGCGGAACCGGCGGCAGATCGGCATCCGCTCGTACGCCCTGCCGTACTTCGGCGCGGTCACCGCGATGACGCGATCGATCGAGCTGGCGGGCGCGCTGACCGCGGCGAGAAAGAAATAGGAGACGAGCGGGTGCGCGACGCGAACGTCATCATCCTCTCGTCCGTCGACTGGGACTTCAATCGTCAGAACCCGCAGGAAGTTGCGCTCGGCCTGGCCGCCGCGGGGCATGGCGTTCTGTTCATCGAGAATACCGGCGTGCGCGGCGTGCAGTGGCGCGACGTCCCGCGGATGTGGTCGCGGCTCAGAAACTGGTGGCGCTCGCGTGGCGGCTTTCGTTCCGGTACGGCGGGGGCGATCGACATCCATCCGCCGCTGCTGTTGACGCTGCCGTACTCGCGAACGGCGACCGCGATCAACCGCCGCATGCTTCTGCGCGTCATCCGCCGCTGGCTGCAGCGCAGCGCGCGGAAGGGACCGTTGATCGTGATCACGTTTCTGCCCACCCCGCTGGCTCTGGAAGTGATTGCCGCGCTGCGGCCATCGCTCGTGGTTTATTACTGCATCGATCAAATGGCCGAGAGCTCGCCCGCGGCGCGCCGCGTCGCCGCCTCGGAGTCGCGGCTCCTGGCCGGCGCCGATCTGGTGCTCGTCACCTCGCGGGAGCTGTTCGAAATGGCGAAGCCGCTGGCCTCGCGCGTGGAGTTGCTCGTGAGCGGCGTGCGGTGCGAAGAATTCGCGGCAGAGAGAGCGCGCGCGCGGCAGCCGCATCGCCTCGACGTGATCCCGCGGCCGCGTATCGGATTCGTCGGCAGCCTGCGCGGCGCGATCGATCTCCCGCTCATCGCCGCGATGGCGAGACTGGCGCCGGATCTCGAGTTCGTGCTCGCCGGACCGCTCTTCATCGACACGAGCGTGTTCGCGCCGCTGCCCAACGTTCATCTTCTCGGCCCGATCACGCATGCCGAAGTGGTCGAGTCGATGGTGCGGCTCGACGCGGGAATCCTTCCCTACATGCTCAATCCGTTCACGGCGGCGGTCATGCCCGTGAAATTGAAGGAGTACCTGGCGGCCGGACTGCCCATCGTCGCGACGCTGCTGCCCGAGCTGGTTGCATTCGCCGAACGGCATCCCGGCCTGATCTCCTTCGCCGGCGATGCCGAGTCGTTCGTGCGCGAGCTTCGCGCCGCGCTCGCCGCGAACACCGCCGGCGCGGAAGAGCATCGCATGACCATCGCCCGGGAATACGATTGGCAACTGCAGATCGATTCGATGATCGAGGCGATGGATCAGACGTTGTCTCAGTCGAACGCGAACCACGACCGCATCGCCCTCTCTCGATGACCGCTCCTCGCCGGCGTCTGGCCCATGCGAGTTTCTGGACCATGGCCGGCACGGGCGTGCATCTCGGCGCCGGAATGCTCTCCTCGATCGCGCTCGCCCGTCTGCTCGGACCGGTGCGGTTCGGCGAGCTGGCCATCCTTCGCACGACGCTGCTCACGGTGACGCTCGTCGTCGGTGCGCAGCTCGGGGTGGCAACGACGCGCGCCATCGCCGCGCTGCGCACCACCGATGCCGCCCGCGCGGGCAGGGTGCTCGGCATGCTCTCGACCCTCGGCTGGTCGAGCAGTGCGCTCGCCGCGCTGATCTGTCTCGTCCTGGCCGCGCCGATCGCGAGACAGCTCGGCGCGCCGGGACTCGTCATTCCCGTGGCGTTGCTCGCTCCCGCCATGCTTTTCGCGTGCATGAGCTGCGTGCACACCGGCGCGATGAACGGCTTCGAGACCTTCGCCGCCGCCGGATCTCTGCTCGCCGCGGAAGGCGTCGTCACTGCCGTGCTCCTCGTCGCCGGCGCCTGGGTCGACGGAGTGCGGGGCGCGGTCCTGGCGATGATCGCCTCGGCAGCGCTGTTCTGGTTTCTCCGCCGCCGTACGGCGGCATCGATCATCCGCGAGCACGGCGTCGTCGTGCAGCGGCCGCCGAGGATCCTGTACGAGTTTCGTCTGATTCGCAGCCTGGTGCTTCCCACGGCGCTGTTCGGATTGGCCACGCAGCCGTTCGCCTGGCTCGCGCGGGTGATGCTCGCGCGCTACGGACTGGCGGAAGTGGGTCTCTTCAGCGCCGCCTATTCGTGGGGCGCGGCCGTGTTCACCGTGCCCGCGCAAATCACGCGTCCGGCGATGTCGATCCTCACGAACCTGCTCGCGCAAGGCGACAGGAATGGATTCAGGCAGCTGCTGCGGGACACGATGCTGGTCGCCTGCGGCGCCGCGCTCGTCGTGGCGCTGCCGCTGATGCTCCTCTCGCCGTGGATCATGCGTGCGTACGGATCGCGCTTCGCGACCGCGGCGCCGGTGCTGTGCGTGATCGCGGCCTCGTCGATTCTGGCGTCGCTCTCCGCCGCGCTCCGCTCCGCGCTCGTCGCCAGCGGCGAAGTGTGGGGACAGGTCGTGCAGTCGTTGCTGTGGGGATTCGCGCTGATCGGGATGTTCCTCGCGCTGCGCGAGCGCGGCGCGATGGCGCTGGCGATCGCGTACACCGTCGCCTACGGCCTGACGCTGCTCATCCAGTTCGTTCTCACCGCGGCGGCGCTGAGGAGCGGACGCCCCTCGCGCTCGGCCGTCGACCTCTCCGATCCCGCCATCGCGGAGACGAGTGCGCTGCTCGACGATCCGGAGGCCTCGTGATTCGCGCGATTGCCCGCCGGGTATACGAACGTCTGCTCGCGCCATTCGGCGCGCACGCCCTGGAGCGAATGCGCGAAGAGGGATTGCCGCCGCGTCTCGCGCAGCCGCTTCGCTTTCTGTTCAACGGCGATGCCCCGGCGAGCGCGGTAGGGGCCGCTCGCGCGATCGAGCGCCGGCGCGCGGAGATCGGCGCGCGGCAGGAGAGCTATCGCTTCGCGTACGTCGACAGCGCTCTCGGACCGGTGAAACTGGCGGAACGGACGGAAACGAACGACGGCGCGATGACGGCGCGTCGGCTGGCGCATTCGGTCAGCATCCCCAAACGGTGGGGCATGTTTCTGCACCTCTGCGCCGAGGCATTCGATGCGAAGAGCATCCTCGAGTTGGGCGCATGCGTCGGCATCTCCAGCGCATACCTCGCTTCCATTCGTTCTCGTCCGCACCTCATTACGCTGGAGGGTTCTTCGCCGCTCGCGCAGCTGGCCGAGCAGTCGCTGGCCGAGGTGTCGGATCGCGGCGAGGTCGTCGTCGGAGCGTTCGAAGAGTCGCTGCCGCGCATTCTCGATCGTCTCCACGACGAGCAGCTGCAGGTCGTCTTCGTCGACGGCCATCACGAGGAAGCGGCCACGCTGCATTACGTCGGCGCGATCGAATCTCACCTCGCCCCCACCGCGCTGATGATCCTCGACGACATCTATCTCTATGAAGGGATGTGGCGCGCGTGGCAGACGCTTTCCTCGCGCGGCAACGTCGTCGCCGTCGACATCGGCCGCTTCGGACTGCTGATGTACGAACGCGGACGCGCGGCCGGACGTCGATACGATCTCGCCCGCTACACCGGTCGATGGCGCGTCGGCGGCGTGCGTGCCTGACGGGCGGGGGGATTGACCTCTCATCATCGATCGATCGTCCGGCCGAGTTGATCGGGTCCCTAAAATGACACAGTGTTCGCGAAGTGTTCGCAGGGCCCACGGCCATCCTCGGACATCCCGGGACGCTCGTAAACCTGAAACCACGGACATCCCAGGATATCCATGGACGGGAAGCGTCCTTCACACGGTGGAGGTCAACGGTTCGAGTCCGCTAGCGTCCTACCAATCTAAACCACTCACGCCGCTCAGGTCAGTCAGACCGAGCGGCGTTTTCTTTGCCCGAAGATCCTCGAAGTGATTCGGTCCATCCGAGCGTCACGTCTGGCTGCACTCGCGAGTACCCTAGAACGCGAACATGGCCGATGCTCCGCGCAAGCGCGTCCTTTCTGATCACAAGAAAACGCGCAAGAAACTCGTGCCGCCGATCACGAACCTCTTCGGAGACCGACTTCAGCTCACGTCATGGCCGCGCACGGGTATTCCCGAGTTGATCTGGTTGGCGCTCCTCCACGATCACGACGAGGAATTCGGCGTGCGAGCAGTAAACCAACTGGCGCAGATCGCCCGCTCCGTTCTTCCGACAAGTAAAACGCCGTTCTGTTTCATCAGCCATTTTGCCAGTGTTGGCGCCACTGAAGGCGGAGCGATATGGGCAACGTTGCCAAAAGATGATCAGATCCTGCTGACATCAGCGTTGCAGCCGCTGCTGGCCGGATATCCGGCGTGTCCGTTGAACCGCATTTTTCCGACGACGACAGAACCGCCGCAGCTGGAACGCCTAAAGCGTGTCCTCAATTCGGTGTTCGATAAAACGAGCCGCGCCTCGACTATAGCGCTCGCCACGCTGCTATACCTCACAGTTAATGCTGGATTGCTGTATCTGAATCCGCAATCCCGACTCCTCGACTTGGAACCGATTCGCGATTACCCCACGACTCCAGCCTCGAAGGCGATGGCGTCGGAACTACGCTCCCTGACCATCATGAGTTTCATGCCGCCGCAGTACGAAGAGCATCCCTGGCCCAGGGAGTTTTGGAATCGAGGCCTCGAACTCGAATCGTGCACATATGAATGACAATGACGTCGCAAAACTCTGGCGTATCGCACATGACTTCACGGACGCCGCTCGGGCGGAACTAGAGGCACGATGGCGTAGTTGGCCGCTCGATCTCGCCGCGACTGAGGTGCATGAAGTCGTTGGGGCACTGCTCGCGCGTCAGGTCACGCTCGCACGAACGATTATCAGCAACCCCGGAACGTGGACAGCACACGCTGCTCCCATCTTCCTGCGAGTGATGGCGGACGTACGCATCTCGCTTGAGTGGATTCTCGGCGTGCCGCAAGAGCGCGCGCAACGCTACATCGAGTATGGCCTCGGCCAGATGAAACTCGAGGTGGAACACCGCAAATCAGTGCTCGACGCGGACAACCCTGATCCCGACCAGCAATTTCTGATCGAATACCTTCAAGCGTGGATTGACGAGCAACGGTTTCACTTCCTGACGACGGTGGATCTCGGCTCTTGGTCGGGCATCACGACGCGTGCGATGGCAGAAGAGGCAGGCTGCCTAGACTTTTACAACTGGGTCTACACGCCGTTTAGCGCGGCAACACATGCCACGTGGCAGCACGTCGGACGATTCAACGTCAAGACGTGCACGAACCCACTCCACCGGTACCACCGCGTCCCGGCCGACGAGGACTTCTCGCTCGACTTTACGTATCCCGACCTCGCGGCGAAATACCTCGCGCAGACATTCGAGAAGTTCGACGCCGCAACCAACGTACACATCGACCTGCCTTCGTCGGCGCAAACGTATTACGACGCAATGACAAAGGAATTCGCAGGCGAAGAGAGCGAATAATCGTCAGCGTTTCCAGTCGTCCTCGTACGCGTCGAGTCGACTCGGAAGAACTGGACGGCGATTCGTGCGGCCCGCGAGCGGACGAAGGATTGCCGCTCGTCAACTGCTACGGTTCCGGGTTCAGGTGTGGTCTGGTGGATCGATACCGAGGTCACGGCAGATCTTGCGCACAAGGTTATCGCGGATCTCGGGATGAGGGACGGCGGAGCGACGATTCAACGAGCGATTGACGAACCAGGAGTGGCGGCTCCCCTCCCGGTCGAGTTCACAGCCATGTGCGCTGAGCCAGCGGTCGAGCGCACGCCGTTTCATACGGCGATGCGAACCTCCTCGAAGTGTTCCGAGGCTGCGGAGCGCGCGTCGGCGCGGTTGAATGCGAGCGCTTCCTGCAAGGTGATCCGCAAGGTTTCGAGAAGCGCGTCGCGGGAGGATTCCTGGCAGTTCACGCCGGGCACCTCTTCGATCCAGCCGATCCACCAGTCGCCATCCTGCTTGACGATCGCCGTGTATTCGCTCATGTACCAACCATCCTAGCACCCGGTCAAGACAGCGCTCGGGACTCCGAGGTCACTTCCCTTCCAACTCCGCCCTTCTGCTCTCGCTCGTCCCGAACACCCCGATCATCTGCTCGATCTGTGCGCGCGACTCAGTCGCCAGTCGCTCCTTTTCGCGGAGCATGGTGCCCTCGCAGGGGATCATCTCGCCGACTTTCACCGTCACCTTTGCCGGTGTGATGCGTTTGGCGCCGACGCGGAAGACGTCGTACGTGCCGTCGACGGCGATTGGCATCATCGGCATCTGCGCCTTGATCGCCAGGAGGAACGCGCCGCGCTGGAAGGGGCGCATCTGGCGCTCGCGGGAGCGTCCCTCCTCGGGGAAGATGACGATGGTGTTGCCGCGGCGGATGCGCTCGGCCGCGAGGTCGAACGACTTCACGGCGTTGCGACGGTTCTTGCGGTCGACCGGGATGAAGCCGGCGCGCCCGAGGGCCCAGCCGAAGATCGGGATTTTGAAGAGGCTCGCCTTGGCCATGAAACGGATCGGCTGCGGCACCGTGGCGAGGATGCAGGGGATGTCGAAGTACGAGTAGTGATTCGACACCAGGACGTAGCGCTTTTGCGGATCGATCTTCTCCATCCCCTCGGTGTGCAGGTCGACGCCCGCCGCGCGCAGCAGCGAGCGCGCCCACCAGCGATTGATCGTGTCGATCAGCGGCGACCGGTCCGAAAAGAGCGACACCACCATGACGGCGAAGCCGGCGGAGGCCGAAACGATGATGGCGACGAAGGCGGCCCAGAGGGTGCGCAACATCGCCGGGACTCTAGCATGTCATCGGGACGGCCGTGGCCGCGGCGGCGGCTCATCGCTGACGCGCCGCACCACCATGACCTGCGAGTCGCCGGCGTCGAATAGGTACGACGGGATGATGTACGCGAGGGTGCCGCGCGCCGTGACGATCGAGTCGACGCCTGGGAGCGATGATGGGTCGATCAGCGCGATGCGCGAGCCGGTCCAGACCGCGCCGGCGATCGGCTGACCGGTCGTGTTGTGCAGCGTTCGCGTGCCGTCGTTGTGTGGATCGAGAACCAGCGACCAGGTGACGATCGTCGACGTGCCGTCGGTCACCACGTCGATCGGCGTTTCGTCGTCGCGCGGACCGCGCGCGGAGAGCACGCGGCTCGAGCGTACGCGGAACTGATCGTCGAGCATGGCCAGCGCGACGTCGGTCGTATCGCGGCAGATCACCGTGAAGGCGCCGGCCTCGGCGATGGCATGCGCGGGCGAATAGGCGAGGGCGATGCCGTCGCTGGTCTTCACCGCCTTCGCATTTTTCTGAGAACCCTCGCCGAGGTCCACTAGCTCGATCGTCGCGGAGCGGAGATCGTCGTGGATTGTGGCGGCGTAGATCTGCTCGCGCCATGCGCCGCAGGCGCTCGACTGTACGGGCGTCCAGCGCGTGAAGAAGACGACGTAATTGCGGCCGTTCCAGATGATCGAGTCGGGATGATCGATAGCGATGTCGATCACCCGCGGCGTCGACATCGGGCCGCTCGTGCCGAGGTACGCGATGGAGAGCGATGTGCCGCCGGTGGCGACGAGAAAATCGCGGCCATTCGTGCCGATCGCCGCACCCAGGCCTTCGAGCGCGATGCCCTCGCCGTCGATCGGCGTGTCGCCGCGGACACGACCGAGGCGGCGCCGGGAGCTCGGTACTTCCCACGAGGCGAGGGTCGTTCCGTCATCCGCGGTTGCGATCAGCGGCGCGCTTTGCGGGATCGCGATGGTGGCGATCGGCTGAAGCGGCGTCGCATGCAGCGTCGGCCGGTCGGCGAGGCTGAAGCCGTTCCGTCCGACTACCAGCACGCTCTGCTTCGAGGTCGCCAGCCACGGGTTGATCATCGCCGGCACCTTCGCGCTGGTGAGCACGTTCGCGTTCGCATCGAGTGCGAGTAGCGTCCCTCGATTGCCGACCGCATATGCGCCCTCGGTGATCGCCGCGAGCGTCTCGCCCTCGGGGAACGGCGTCGTGATCGCACGCACGTTGCCGTTCCGATCGAGCGCCGCGATTTTGTTCATCCAGCCGAGCAGATATCCGTTCCCGGTTGCCGCGAGATTCTGCCGCGCGAAGAAGTTGGTCTCGTTCGTGTCGAGAATCGCCGGCGAGCCGGGCACGCCCGCGGCGGAGACCGGGGTCACTGTCACGACGCCTCCGGCGTGCAAGGTCGCGACGAGAAAGCCGTCGCCCGACGACGCGATCGAGAAGAGGAATGCCGCGCCACTCGCGATCTTGAGCTCCCAACCCCAGGGATGTTCCCCGCGTGCGGAGAGCAGCATGCCGGTGATCGTTCCACCGTCGTTCCACGCGAACAGATACTGCCGCCCGTTCCATGCGACGCGCGCCGGGAGATACGGCTTGATCACGATGCGGCTCGTGACGCCGTCGGTTCGCAGAAACCCGGGGCCGGTCGCGTCGCTGAACGCGATCAGTTCGTTCGCCACGTTGCCGACGAACGCGGGCTCACTCACGCGTAGACCGGTGTGATCCGGCCAGGTTCTTCCGTCTTCGTAAACATGCACGAGGGAGAAGCCGTGCGGCGAGCCGTATGCGACGAGAAAGCCACCCTCCGGCGCGGAGAGCATCGGGACTCGTTCATCCGTGGCGATCGCCACGACGTCGTTCGGCGAGGCAGGCTCGAGTGCCGGAGTCGAAGGAATGACCGGCGGACCGAGGGTCACGAGGAAGAAGAGGGCGAGATTCAGCACGTGATTGATACGGAGCTCGCGGCGAGTTCGGCCACACAATCGAAATAACTGATCCAACTTCCCTGCTGTAAAATCCGCAAACGATTACCCCACCAAAAAAGGAGAGCGCCGTGTCCGATACCCTCACTGCGACTGCCGTGCTCGATGAGCACGAGGCCGCTTCCGAGCCGCTCGTCAATGACCTGACGATTCACGTGGCGACCGTGAACGGCTCCGGATCTCAGTCGTCGAACAACGTCCTCATGCGGTCGATCTTCCAGATGGGCGTTCCGGTCAGCGGGAAGAACATGTTCCCGTCGAACATCGCCGGACTTCCCACCTGGTTCACGATCCGGGCGAACAAAGACGGCTGGATCGCGCGCAAAAAAGAAGTCGACCTCATGATCTGCATGAACGCGCAGACCGCGCGCGACGATGTCGACGGCCTTCTGCCGGGTGCTCTCTGCATCTACGACGCGCCGCTCGGCTGCAAGTCGTGGCGCGACGACATCAACTTCTTCGAAGTGCCGTTCGCCAAGATCGCCACGGAGCTCAGCACCGACTCCCGCATGCGCAAGCTGCTGACGAACATGATCTACGTCGGCATCGTCGCCGAGCTGATCGGCATCGAGCGCGACGAGATCCTCGCCGCGATCACGAAGCAGTTCAAAGGCAAGCAGAAGGCGATCGATCCGAACGTCGCCGCCATCGACAAAGGGATCGCGTACGCGAAAGCGGAGCTCCCGAAGCAGAACCGCTGGCGCATCGTGCGGATGAACAAGACCGCCGGAAAGATCATCATCGACGGCAACGCCGCCGCGGCGATCGGCGCGATGTTCGGCGGCGTCACGGTCGTGACCTGGTATCCGATCACGCCGTCGTCGTCGCTCTGCGAATCGCTGATCGACTACTGCCGCCGCTTCCGGATCGAAGAGGACGGCCGCGCGAACTTCGCTATCGTCCAAGCCGAGGATGAGCTGGCGGCTGTGGGCATGGTCCTCGGCGCCGGCTGGGCGGGCGCGCGTTCGATGACTTCGACCGCCGGACCAGGCGTCTCGCTGATGGCCGAGTTCATCGGCCTCGGCTACTACGCCGAGCTGCCGGGAGTGATCTGGGACATCCAGCGCGTCGGCCCGTCGACCGGGCTCCCCACGCGCACCGCGCAGGGCGACGTGAACCAGGTCGCCTACCTCTCGCACGGCGACACGCAGCACATCGTGCTCATCCCGTCGAGCGTGAAGGAGTGCTTCGAGTTCGCCAGCGAAGCGCTCGACCTCGCGGAGATTTTCCAGACGCCGGTCTTCTGCCTCTCCGACCTCGACCTCGGCATGAACAACTGGATGTCCGATCCGTTCGAGTATCCGGACAAAGCAATCCGCCGCGGCAAGGTGCTGAACAAGGAACAGCTCGACAAGCTCGGCGGGAAGTGGGGCCGCTACAACGACATCGACGGCGACGGCATCCCATACCGCACGCTCCCCGGCACCGATCATCCCGACGCGGCGTACTTCACGCGCGGCTCGGGGCACGATGCGTTCGCCCGCTACAGCGAGCGCGCCGACGACTACAAGAACAACCTCGACCGCATCGCGCACAAGTTCGAGACGGCGAAGCAGTACGTGCCGAAGCCGGTCGTCGACACGCGCGAGAACGCGAAGATCGGTTTCATCGCCTACGGTACGACCGACTTCCCGCTCGAGGAGTCGCGGCATCAGCTGAGCAGCGAGAGCGGCATCGAGACGAGCTACCTCCGCCTGCGCGCTCTGCCGCTGACCGAAGAGGTCGCGCAGTTCGTCGCCAATCACGATCGCGTCTACGTGGTCGAGCAGAATCGCGACGGACAGATGGCAGACATCATCCGCCTGCACCTCGGCGAAGATCAGCGCAAGCTGCGCAAGATCCTGCACTACACCGGTCTGCCGTGCGACGCGCGGTCGATCACGGAGGCGGTGGTCCAGATGGAGGCGTCGGCGGAGTATCCCGAGATGCTGCTCCTCGTACGCGCAGAGCCGCCGAAGAAACGGGTAACGACCATCGTCACTCAGAACATCGCGCGCGGGGCGGAGGACTAACCAATGGCCGAAAGCACACTGAAAACCAGCACAACGGAAGTGCCGAAAGAGAACCGCCGCGGATTGAAGGCTGCCGATTACGGCGGCGGCAAGTCGACGCTTTGCGCCGGCTGCGGACACGACGCGATCAGCAACCAGATCATCCGCGCGTTCTACGAGATGAGCGTCAAGCCGGAGAAGGTGGCGAAGTTCTCCGGCATCGGCTGCTCGTCGAAGACGCCGGCGTATTTCCTCTCGCGCTCGCACGGCTTCAACGCGGTGCACGGCCGCATGCCGGCCGTCGCCACCGGCGCGATCCTGGCGAATCACAAGATCCTCGCTATCGGCGTCTCCGGCGACGGCGACACTGCGTCGATCGGCCTGGGGCAGTTCATGCACATGGTCCGGCGCAACATGCCGGTGATCTACATCATCGAGAACAACGGCGTGTACGGACTGACGAAGGGCCAGTTCTCCGCGACCGCCGATGAAGGCTCGAAGCTGAAGACCGGCGTGATCAACGACCTGCCGCCGATGGATCTCTGCGCCCTAGCCGTGGAGCTCGGATGCGGCTACGTCGCGCGCGGCTTCGCCGGCGATCCGAAGCAGATGGTGAACATCCTCAAGGGCGCCATCGCCCACAACGGCACGTCGGTCATCGACGTCGTCTCGCCATGCGTGACGTTCAACAATCACGACGGCTCGACAAAGAGCTACCCGTACGCGAAGGAGCACGACGAGCTGCTGCACCAGATCGGCTTCGTGCAGTCGTACGAGCAGATCGAGGTCGAGTACGAGGCGGGGACGGTGAAGGAAGTCACCCTCCACGACGGCTCGCGCATCATCCTCAAGAAGCTGGAAGAGGACTACGACCCGACCAGCGCCATCGACGCCCTGCAGCGCCTGCACCGCGCCAACACCGCCGGCCAGATGCTGACCGGCCTCGTCTACCTGCAGCCGGAGAAGAAGAGCTTCATCGATCTGCTGAACGTGGTCGACGAGCCGCTGAACACGCTGCCGATCGAAAGAACGCGTCCGCCGAAGGAAGCGCTCGAGAAGATCATGAATGAGTTGATGTAAAGCGGGTTGTTGAGTTGTTGAGGGTTGTTGGGTTGTTGCGTGCACCGAACAACTCAACAACCTAACAACCCAACAACTACTTCTTCTTCAGATTCGCCAACCTCGACCTCGCCTCCGCCTGATCCGGCACGATCCGCAGCACATCCTCATAGCACGTCTGCGCGCGCGAGATCATCCCTTCGACCTTGTACAGATCGCCGAGCGAGATCAGTACGTCGACGTTTTCCGGATCGATCGACAGCGCCTTCTGAAAACTCTCCGCGGCTTCGCGGCGCCATTTCGGATTGCGCTCCTGGCAGGAGCCGAGGAGATACCAGGCCTGGGCGTTGTCGGGGGCGAACTGCACCGCCTGTTTGAGCAGGACGATCGCGCCGTAGAAATCGTTGTCCGACGCGAGCTGGCGGGCGCGGGCGAAGTTCTGTTCGGCGATCGAGCGCTGCGTGATGCGTTGTTGCAGCGTGTTCTCCGCCTGGCGTCCGCCGTGCTGCGCGAGCATCTTGTCGTATTCGCTGCGCTTGGCCGGATCCTTGAGCAGCGACAGCGCTTCGTCGACACGGCGATGAATGGCCTGCACCGCCTCGCGCACGATCGGCGGATACGTCGCCGGGTCGTATTTCTTCTTCAGATCGTCGGCGGCGCTGATGATCAGCTGCCGCGGCGCGGCGCGCGGGACGTCGAGCAGTTGATAGTGATCGAGCGACGCCAGTTGCCGCGACAACCCGACGGCGCGAAGCGATCGATGATCGTTCGATCCGATTGCCGCGAGCAGCTCGAGGTCGCGCTGCATGTCGTCGAAACTCCCCGGCGCTTCTTCCTCGCGTTTCGAGTAGTCGACGAACTCGAAGATGCCGAGCGCGATCATCGAGATCACCACGCGCGCGGCCGTCACCGATTCGCTCGAGAAATGTTTGAGAAATGCTTCGATCGTTTCGGGCTTGCGGAGCGCGTCGGCAATGCGCCGCTCGCCGCCGTTCAGCGGAATGGTGTCGAGATCGAAGCGGCTTTCGCGTGCGTGCTGGATCTCGCGTTTCAGATCGCCCAGAGAGCGGCGCAACACGAGGCCGTTCGTGATGGAGCGAACGCCTTCGATGACCAGTGCGGCGGTCGATTGCAGGAAGACCCGCTTCTCCGGCTCCAGCGCCTCGTCGTCGCTGAATGCCGACGTCCCTTCGTCCAGCGAAAAGAGGGGCAGGAACTGCGTCGCCGTCCATTCGCGCAACAGCGTCTGGCGCTGCGAAAGGTCCAGTAATCCGGCCTCGTGGAACTTCGCCACGACGTCCGTCGGGTCCTCGGTCAGGATCGAAAACGCGCGGTCGGCGGTGATCGCGCCGCGGCGCACGAGGAGCTCGCCGAGCGAGTCTTCAGGGGCGGCGGAAGTGATGAGAACCAGCTCTCCCTGCGACCAGTAGAGCACCTTCCGGACCGGCGGACGGATGATCGTGAGACTCCCGGTCAGCCGATGCTGAAGGATGTCTCCGACGATCACCGCGAACGGTGTGATCTCGATGCGCTCCAGGCTCACGCCGTCCCCCCGTCGCGTCTGCTTTTAACACGAATCACGCCTAAAGATGGCACGGAACGGGCTCCTTCGGAACCAAACGGGCGGCCTGGCCCGTCTTACACTGTTGTGACGGATGTGAGTGCCAGATGAGAGTTACGATGAGAACGATGAAAACGCTTTTGAGCGCCCTGCTTCTGGCTGCTTTTTCGGTGGCCGCGGGAGCGCAGGAGTATCCCCCGGAACCGTACGAATTCATCACCGCCAAACTCGCCGCCGAGGACGGACGCTATGACGAAGCGCTGTCGCTCCTCGACAAGGTGATCGAGAAAAATCCGGACAATCCCGTGTTGCTGTACGAGCGCGCGATGATCCTCATCGATGTCTCAGGTGCCTCACGAGATGCCTCACTCATCGATCGTGCCGAAAGCGAGCTGCGCCGCGTCGCCGAGATCAGTCCCGATTTCTACGACGCGCAACGCGTCCTCGGACGTCTGCTCCTCGATCGCTCCAATGGCGACCGCAAGCGCGTCGATGAAGCGCTCAAACATCTGCAGGCGGCGTTCAAGCTCAATGGCGACGACCTGTCGACCGGCATCACCATGGCGCAATTGCTCGTCTCCACGGGACGCACGGCCGAGGCCGAGCGCGTCCTCGCCACGCTGCTCGAGCGCGCGCCCGACCAACGCGCCATCAATTACACCTACGCGCAGGTCCTGACGAAGCTCGGGCGCGGCAATGAATCGCGTAAGTACCTCGAGCGTGCGCTCGACCGCGATCCGACATTCGGTCCCGCCGTGCTGCAGCTGATCGACATCTATCAGAAGGAAAACGAGTGGCAGAAGGCCGCCGAGATCCTGCAGCCGCTGATCGCCGACGATCCGATGAACCTCGATCTGCAGCGCCAGCAGGCGTTCTTCTATCTGCGCGGCGGCGCGCCGGAGAAAGCGCGCGCGAGCTTCAAGACGCTCGTGGCCGCCGATCCGAAAGACACGCGCTCGCAGTTCTATCTCGCCGAGTCATTGAGCGACCTGGAACAATACGAGGAAGCGGAAAAGATCTATCGCGCGCTGCTGGAGAAAACTCCGAACGATGCGGAGCTGCTGACCAGCTTCGCGTTGTCGCAGACCGCACAGAAGAAGTACCCCGAGGCGATCAAGACCTTCAATGCGCTGCTCGCGCAGAGCGACCTGCCGGACAACCTGCAGGTGCTGGCGAAGACGCAGCTCGCATTCATCGCCTTACAGAAGGGTGATTACGCGCAGGCCGTCACGGACGTACGTCCGATCCTGATCTTCCACGACAAACCGAACAGCCAGGCCATCGGCATCGGCCTCGATGCATTGAGGAAAGAGAAGAAGTACACCGAGGCCATCGTCCTGCTGCAGCCGCTGGTCGATCGCTTCGGTTCCGATCCGTATCTCAATGCGCGCTACATCGAAATGCTGTCGCGCGCCGGCGACAAGCAGCGCGCCGCGGAAGCAGCGGCGACGCAGGCCAAGTTCGGCCCGAAGAACACCATCTCGGCGGCTGAAGCGTATGTATCGCTGCAGGACTATCCGTCCGCCCTCGCGCTGCTGAAACAGCAGGCCGAGGCCAAGCCCGATGATGCTGACCTGGCGTTCGAGCTCGGCAGCGTTTACGAGCGCTCCGGCGATCGCGCGAACGCGGAGAAAACGTTCGGCAGCATCCTGCAGAAGCATCCCGAAAACGCCGCGGCGCTCAACTACCTCGGCTACATGTGGGCGGAGAGCGGCGTGAACCTCGATCGCGCCGCCGAGATGCTGAACAAAGCGGTGAGCCAGGAGCCGCGCAACGGCGCGTACATCGACTCGCTCGGCTGGGTCTACTTCCGCCAGGGGAAACTCGACCTCGCGGAGAAGTACCTGCTCGACGCGACGCATCTCCTCCCGCGCGATCCGACCGTCCAGGAGCACCTCGGTGACGTCTTCGCCAAGCGCGGCGATCTGATGCGCGCGCTGACCACCTACCGTCACGCCCTCACGCTCGAGCCCGAGCAGAAGGACGAGGCGAAGATCAAAATGAAGATCGCGGAGCTCGAGCGACAGTCGCAGGTGAGTCAGAGAGAACGGTGAAGCGGTACGCGCTCTGTCTTCTTCTCCTCGCCGCGTGTGCGACGACGCGTCCCGCGACTGAGTCGCCGATCGCGCCGTTGACCGCGGCGAGCGCCGCCGATGCACTGCAGCAACTCGCCGCGCGCCGCGCGGAGCTCCCCGGCGCGCGCTCGTTCATGCGCGTGCGCGCCGGCAAGCAGTCGTTCAAGGCGCAGCTGCGCGTGCAGGGCGAGCGGATGCAGTTGACGGTTTACACGCCGCTCAACACCACCGCGGCGACGCTCTACGCCGACGGCGATCGCGTGACGTTCCTCAACAACGTCGACCTGACGCAATGGCAGGGGAGCGCATCGCAGCTCGCCGGCTCCCTCGGCGTGTTCGCGACAAAGCCTTCCGATCTCGCGCTGCTCATCCTCGGATATCCCGCCGCGACCGGTACGGTGGCGATGACACCGACCGGTCTCGCGCACGCCACGCTCGGCTCGATCACCGCGACGTTCGATCCGCCGTCGCTGCCGGCGAAGCACATCGCGATCGACCACGGCGCGCAGCACATCGAATTCGAGCAGCTCGAGGTCATCGCCACTGACGAGCCGCTGAAGGCGCCGAAGATCCCGCGCGACTACCAGCAGGGCGGCGTGCCACGCGTTTGAAGCGCGAGTGATGTGTCATCCTGAGCTGCGAAGACAGCGAAGGATCCGTATCCGGTACGCGCATCGCCTGAAGGTTCGGGTCCTTCGCTGTCTTCGCAGCTCAGGATGACACCTTCGATGAACATCCGCGCCTACGCCAAAATCAACTGGACCCTTCGCGTCACCGGCCGCCGCAGCGACGGCTTTCACGATCTCGAAACGATCTTCCAGACGATCTCGCTGCACGACACGCTGACGTTCACGGACTCGGATCGACTCACGCTCACCTGCAACGATCCAACGGTGCCCGTCGATGACACGAACCTCGTGCTCCGCGCCGCGCGCGCCATCGATGCGAAGCCGGTCGCGATCCATCTGCAGAAGCGCATTCCGCACGGGGGAGGGTTGGGCGGCGGATCATCCGATGCCGCGGCAACGCTCACCGCCCTCGGCTCTCCGCGTCCCGAGATCGCGCTCGCCCTCGGCTCCGACGTCCCGTTCTTCCTCACCGGCGGCACCGCGTACGCGACCGGCCGCGGCGAGGTGCTCACGCCGTTGCGCAATCGGGCCGGCGTCGCGCTGCTGTTGCTGTTTCCCGAGGAGCGCGTGATGACGAGCGAGGCGTTTCGGATGATTCGCAAATACTCGCCGCCGCTCGGCATCGAGCGCCTGCGTGACTTCGATCCGCTGCGCGATCGCGAGCTGTTGATCAACGACTTCGAAGAGCCGATGTTCGAGCAACTGCCCGCGCTGCGCGAGCTCAAGCGCCGTCTCTACTACGCGGGAGCGCAGTGGGCGGGGATGACCGGCTCCGGCTCGACGATCGTCGGCGCGTTTGCGGACGCGGCATCACGCGACGCAGCGCGCGAGACCTTCAGCGACGTACGCGCCGAAGCTGCCGAGTCGGTCTAGCGTCCCTCTCCCGCCGCAGTGGGAGAGGGTGGCGCGAAGCGCCGGGTGAGGGTATGCGCAGCGACTCCAGGCGCGTCTCGATCGCTTCCATCGCCCGCTCCAGCGCCTTCTTGTCGCCGCGCAGCTGATACGAGAAGTTCGCGCCGAAAAAGATCGCGTTGATCTCGAACGCCAGCTGCGCCGGCTCGACGTCGGGATCGAGATGGCCTTCGTCCTGCGCCATCTTCACCGACTTCTCGATCGACTCGATCCACGAGTTCATCATGCTGGCGATCGCGTCGCGCACCAGACCGGGACGGCCGTCGAACTCGAACGACGCCGCGGCGAAGAAACAGCCGCCGGGGAAGACCTCGCGCTTGACGTACGCCAGCCACGCGCGGGCGATGGCCATCAATCGCGGATAGCCGCGCTCCGCCTTGAGCGCCGGACGAAAAGCATGCTCGATGAAGCGCTCGCGCGCCGATTCGATCGTGGCGAGCTGCAGCTCTTCCTTCGAGCCGAAGTGCGCGAAGAGGCCGCTCTTCGACATCCCCAGCTCCTCGGCCAGGCGGCCGATGGTCAGTCCGCCGAGGCCCTCGATCGAGGCGAGGTCGACCGCC